>Ga0210402_10002141_pt1 | contig 19483 bp, 15 predicted proteins | sample IncBWC7MmetaG_FD_161055 | JGI IMG/M metagenome (GOLD analysis project Ga0210402, IMG submission 161055) | Forest soil microbial communities from Barre Woods Harvard Forest LTER site, Petersham, Massachusetts, United States - Inc-BW-C-7-M | ecosystem: Environmental > Terrestrial > Soil >... | reverse complement strand
GGTGTACCGCCGCCACATGAAAACGATTGGCTATCTCGGCCAGATCGACAGGCTCTTTGGGGCGCCGGCGACAACGCGCAGTTGGAACACAATACTCTCCGTGCTACGGATTCTGAAATCCGGCGAGCCCGGCCGTACTGCCGGCGCTACGCGAGCGCGACGATAGGCAGACCATCAATACCTTCGAAATCGCTGTCGCGGCTGACGAGAGTCGCACCGATGGCAAGTGCCGTAGCGGCGACCCACAGGTCGTTTTCGTCCAGCCTGAGGCCCCGCTGTTGGCGAGCCACCTTAACCGCCGCGTAATAGTCGCCTGCCCGTTCCGGGACCGGTTCGCACCGGAAGGCAGCCAAAAAACTGACGGCCGGTCTCTTCCAGTTCCGTGCGCCGTCTGCCCGCCGGAAGTCTGGCAATGCCGAAAAGTACCTCGCCTCGAACGATCGTACAAGTAACCACGCGATCGTCCAGGTCTAGTCCGGCCATCCAGGTCTCGGTTCGCGGAGCCGCTCGCATCAAATCGCTGATCGCGTTTGTGTCGAGTAGATAGGTCACTCCGTCGGCCACTCGTCGAAGGCGCCCCCGTCGCGCACTGGCAGCCGGGCGGAAGCAATCGCGGCCTCCAGATCATCGACCGCCGCTGAACTAGGATGAGGAAGCGCCCGAACGGTTCGCAACACAACCTGAGGCGAACTCGCCCTGTCGAAAAGAGAACGCAGGCTATCGAGCGCCACCTGCTCGACGCTCTTCTGCTGCGCCGCCGCGATCCCCGCCAGACCACGTGCGAGGTCATCCGGGATGTGAATCGTCATCTGTTCCTCGATACCATTGTCTCAACACGGGAGCGCCTGCATCAAGCTGTCGCAGAACACCGGGCGTCTTCGCCTGAGCGCGTTGCCGTGAAGCCGAGTGCGATTCCTGGCGACAGCAGGGCGTGCCCTGCGGTCGAAACTCCTGTGAAATCGCAATTGTCGGAGGGGCCGGATGGTGATCCTTAAGCTTAATTGAACCGTATTGACCCTACGACAGCTCGAACCAGAAGAACGAATATGGCGCCAGGGACAGCCGGTACGGGTGCTCATTGAGCTGCGGAAACGCCGTGTACCCCAGCATCTCTACGGGCGTCAAACCGGCCAGCCCGCTCAGGTCCAGTTCCACCGGTTGCGCGAACCGGGACAGGTTCGCCACGCAAAGCACCTGATCGCCGGCGTACCGTCTCAGGTAGGCCAGTACCTTGCGGTTGGCGGGGTTCAGGAACTCCAGCGTGCCCCGGCCGAAGACCTGGAACAGCTTGCGCAGTTCGATCATATTGCGCATCCAATGCAGCAGCGAAGAGGAGTCGTCCTCCTGCGCCTCCACGTTCACGGCTTCATAGCCCCAGACCGGGTCCATGACCAGCGGGCTGTAAAGGCACGCGGGATTGGCGCGCGAGAAACCGGCGTTGCGGTCGGCGCTCCACTGCATGGGCGTGCGCACGCCGTTGCGGTCGCCCAGATAAATGTTGTCGCCCATGCCGATCTCGTCGCCGTAATAGATCACCGGGGTGCCGGGGAACGAAAACAGAATGCTGTTCATCAGCTCGATGCGGCGGCGGTTGTTGTCCATGAGCGGCGCCAGGCGCCGCCTGATGCCGGCGTTGATGCGCATGCGCGGGTCGGTGCTGTAGGCGAAGTACATGTAGTCCCGCTCGTCGTCGGTGACCATTTCCAAAGTCAGTTCGTCGTGGTTGCGCAGGAACAGCCCCCACTGGCAGCTCGCCGGGATTTCGGGCGTGCGCGACATGATGTCCAGAATCGGGTGGCGGTCTTCCAGCCTCAGGGCCATGAAGATGCGCGGCATCAGCGGGAAGTGGAAGGCCATGTGGCATTCGTCCTCCCGCCCGAAATACTGCAGCACTTCCTGAGGCGCCAGGTTGGCCTCCGCCAGCAGGATGCGGTTGGTGTAACCGGCGTCCATTTCGGCGCGAACCCGCTTGATCGCCTCGTGCGTCTCGGGCAGGTTCTCGCAGTTGGTGCCGTCGCGCTCCACCAGGTACGGAATGGCGTCCAGGCGCATCCCATCCACGCCCAGGTCCAGCCAGAAGCGCATCACGTCGAGAACTTCGCGAAGCACGGCGGGGTTATCGAAATTCAGATCCGGCTGGTGGGAGAAAAAACGGTGCCAGTAATAGGCCTTGGCTTCCGGGTCCCAGGCCCAGTTGGATTTTTCCGTGTCGCTGAAGTTGATGCGGGCCTCCGGGTATTTTGAATCGGTATCGCTCCACACGTAAAAATCACGCTCGGGGGAACCGGGCGGCGCTTTACGGGCCGTCTGAAACCACGGGTGCTGGTCGGAAGTGTGGTTGATCACCAACTCAATCAGCACCTGCAGCCCCCGGCCGTGCGCCGCATCCAGAAATACCTTGAAGTCGTCCAGGGTGCCATAACTGGCGTGGACGCCGGTGTAGTCCGCGATATCGTAACCATCGTCGCGCAGCGGCGACGGAAAAAAAGGCAGCAGCCAGATGCAGGTGACGCCCAACCGCTGCAGGTAGTCCAGCTTTTGGGTCAAGCCCTTGAAGTCGCCGGAGCCATCCTGGTTGCTGTCGAAGAAGGCTTTGACGTGGGTCTCGTAGACTATGGCGTCCTTGTACCACAAGCGGTCTTTGGCGCTTCCGGCCTTGGGCGCTTTCGGCATTCAGCGATCAGCTTTCAGCTTTCAGCATATAGCTTTCAGCACTCAGCTTTCAGCATTCAGCCGTCAGCTAAACCAGCAACCCCGGCGTGAACGCCAGGTTGAAGCTGATAGCTGACGGCTGACCGCTGAAAGCTTTTCATCGCTTCCCGTTCAGCCATGCCAGGAACACGCCCACCTGCCCGGGGTCCCCCACGTGGTACCGAGCCGCGGTGTCCTGCTCGGCATCGCCCACGCGAATTGTGATTTCGCCCGGCAACTGGACAAATGCGTCTTCGTCGGTGCGATCGTCTCCGATATAAATGGACGCTGCACCGGGCCCGGCGAGGCGCGCGTTGATCCAGCAAACGGCCGCGCCCTTGTGCCATTTCGTACGCGGCACGATCTCAAAAACCTTTTTGCCCGCGTTCAGTTGGAAGACGGCGGAACAGTGTGCCAGTGCGGCATGCACGATGTTGGCGACGGCCCGTTCCTCGCGCGCGGCCGCCTGGCGGTAGTGAACGCTGGCCGTGAGCGCCTTATCTTCCACCCAGGCGCCCCGAATGTGACGGAGCGAACCATTCAGGCCGTCCACCAGCCGCTTCAACAACTCCCGCTTGGCCAGGGCGGACGGTTCCACGAAATTCAAGCCCCGGCCGCTGATCTCCAGACCATGGTTCCCCGCGTAAACCACGTTCGGAATTCCGACGCGCTGCTGCAGATCGTCCACCGCACGGCCGCTGATAAAGGCCAGCAGCGTGTCATCGCGCCCCGCCAGGGACTCCAGTACCGCTTTCATCCCGGGTTCAAGCTGCGCATCGCCGGCGTTGGCGACGATGGGCGTCACGGTGCCATCGAAATCCAGAAACAGCGAGAGGCGGCCGGCATCGCGCACCTGCTCCCAAACTTCAGCGAGCCCGTCCGGCAACAAGGGTCGAGACATCGGCTTGTGTATTGGAAGGGAACTCGAACCTCAGCAGCGCCGAGATAATCTTTCCGGCCCAGCGATAGATATTGTTCTCCTCCACCGCGGCGCGCATTCTCTGCATGCGCCTCCTGCGCTCCTCTTCCGGCATTTCGAGGGCCTGCCGGATAGCCTCGGCGATGTCGGCCTCGCTGAAGGGGTTCACCAGGATGGCGTCGGTAAGCTCGCGGGATGCGCCGGCGAATTCACTGAGGATGAGCGCCCCGTCGCCATCCACCCGGCTGGCGACATATTCCTTCGAAACCAGGTTCATACCGTCGTGCAGCGACGTGACCAGGCAGAAATCGGCCAGGCGGTGCAGCGCCACCAACCGGGCATGCGGCACCATCTCCTTGATGAGTATGATGGGCCGCCAACCCTCGCTGGCCCAGGTGAGGTTGATCTCTTCGGCCAGGCTTTCGATCTCCTCTTCCAGCGCCTTGTATTTCTCGATGCGGCTGCGGCTGGGCACGCCGATCTGCACGAAGACCAGTTGCTCCCGGTATTCGGGGTTCTTGGCCAAAAACCGGTCGATGGCGCGGAAGCGCTCGCAGATGCCTTTGGTATAGTCGATGCGGTCAATGCCCACCCCTACCATTTCGTGGCGCAAGCCCAATTGCCTGCGCCAGCGCGCCATCTCCTTGGTTGTCTTTGAACTCTCCGCCAGCGCGCTATGGCTCTCGAAGTCCAGGCTGATGGGAAACGGCCGAACCGACGTGGACTTGCCAAGGCGTTTGATCTCGAACCGCTCGCGGTCGACCTTGGCTTCGAGCGTTTCATCCACGGTGTCCAGAAAATTCTGGCAGTGGTAGCGCAGGTGGAAGCCCAGCAGATCGTTGCCCAGCATGCCCTCCAGCAGCTCCTCCTTCCACGGAAAACCGCGGAAGACTTCCGGATTGGGCCAGGGGATGTGCCAGAACTGGGCCACAATCAGGTTCGGGTTGCGCTGTTTCAGCATGGCTGGGAGCAGGGCAAAGTGATAATCCTGAATGAAGACGATGGTGGGCGCGTCGCCGGCCTCCTCCAGCACGGCGTCGGCGAACCGTTCGTTCACCTCGCGGTATGACTCCCAGTCTTCAGGCAGGAACGATGGGCGCGTGAAGACCACATGGCACAGCGGCCACAGCCCCTGATTGGAGAGCCCGTAGTAGTGGCCGTCTTCCTGCTCTTTGTTCAGCCAGACGCGGCGCAGGGTGTAACTGGGGTCGTCCGGTGGAACCATCACATGGTCGTTGAGGTCCACCACGCTGCGGTCGGCATTGCCGCTGCCGTGTGCGATCCACACGCCGCCACAAGCGCGCAAAATCGGGTCAAGAGCTACCGTCAATCCGCTAGCGGGTTGTTCGCACTCCACCTCGCCATCCACGAACCGATGGATGTACGGCTCACGATGAGATACCAGAATGAATCGGTAATCCCGCAGTCTGGTGTGGATCAACTCCAGCAGGTTCGCGCGTGTCCACATAGAGGGCCTCTCTGCCAGGACTAGGCACGGGCACGGCCACTCTGTATCTCGTGCGTTTTGTGCGAACTGAGCGTTTCTTGTGCCGTTGCGGTCGGTAAACGTCGGTAAAGTTTTTACCCAAAGAACACTTTTTGCAGTCACTTGGCGGTTTCGAGTACCATGACCGAAGCAATCTGGCCGGGCGCCGTGGCGGGCAACGATACCGTCACTTTGTCGCCGTGATCCACTCCCCGATGCCGGCGATGGGCTGCCCCTTCCACTCCCTGGCCAGGATGCATTAAAGCCCCAGTGGATGAAGAGGTCCGAACTTGGCCTCGCTAAACCACTTCACCTTGGCGTCTTGTTGTGGCGTCTGCGCCCCGGCGGGCGCGGAGGCGAATACTTGGGCTAGGGACATGTCATCGGCTCTGATCGAGATTGGTACGCTGATCGCTCGCGACGCGGCTGTGCACGGCGGTCGGCCGCTCATCGCCGGCACTGGTGTTTCGGTCCGTGTCATCGCTGTCGATAGTAACAGCGGCCTCTCTCCCGAGGAGATAGCTGCAGACACGCCGGACCTCTCGCTCGCGCAGGTGTTCGCGGCCCTAGCTTATTACCACGCCAACAAAGCGGAGATCGACCTGGATATCGACGCCGAGGCTCGGGCCTATGAGATCGGCTCCGCGTCTTCTAGTAGCCGGCCGCTACCAGGGTGATAACGCTTTATCTCGATGAGGATATGTCTCGGCACCAGTTGATTTGGGCACTGCGAGCCCGGGGCTTCGACGTGTTGACCGTCGTTTGAGGCGGGGATGAATGCCCAGAGTGACGATGCTCAACTGAGCTTTGCAGCAAGTCAGGGCCGCCTGCTTCTACGGCGAACGCGCGCGACTTCGCACAACTCCATCGGGTTTGGTTGTGCCAGGGCAGGACGCATTCTGGCATTATGCTGATTCCCCAGCAGCGGTATTCGACCGGTGAGATTGTCCTTGTTTCGGCAACGGGCGTTATGTTTTAAGGCCTATGGTGCGGACCCAGGCACCGGCGCGCAGGCCTGGAGGCCCGCGCTACCTGGTTTCGAGAACCATCACCGAAGCGATCTGACCGGGCGCGGTGGCGGGCAACGATACCGTCACTTTGTCGCCGCTCTGGCTCATCTTCAACTGAGCGTGCCTGGCATCGGCCAGCAGGTAGGCCCGGTTGACCTTGCCCTTCACGTTCGAGAGCTCGAAGGCCCCCGCGGGCCACTTGAAAAAGTGGATATAGAGCTTGCCGGGCTTGGTGGTGCAGCGCCAGTCGGTGGCCTGGGTAAAAGCCGGCCTGCCGTTCTTGTCCTGGCGGCTGGGGTCGGGCGTGCCCAATTCGCTTCCGAACGGCGTCGGCCCGGCGCCGTAAATGGCCTCGCCGTTCACCTTGAGCCAGCGGCCCACCGTGCGCAGGTTGTCCTGGCTGGCTTGCGGAATCAGGCCTTCGGACGTAGGCCCGACGTTGAGCAGGTAATTGCCGCCTTTGCTGACGATGTCCACCAGCTTGAACGTCAGATCCTCGGGCGTCTTCCAATCGGTATCGTCTTTCTTAAAGCCCCAGGTCTTGTTGAGCGTCGCCGGCACTTCCCAATCGCCTGGCACTACGGCGTCCGGAATCCGGTTATCGCCCATCGAGACGTAGTCGCCGGCCTCGCCAAGGCGGCCGTCGATCAGAGTCGAGGGCTGCAGGTTGTGGACGATGTCGATGAACCGCTTGGCGCGATCGCCGGTGTTCATCATGCGCGGGGTGTCAAACCAGATCAGGCACACCGGTCCGTACCCGGTGAGCAGTTCCTTCACCTGCGGCTCGGCTTTGCCGCGGAGGTACTCGTCAAAATCCTTCTTGTCGTCGGCGCCGAAATCCCACGTGTTGCCGGCGCCGTTTTTCTCGTGCCAGTCCTGCGCCTGCGAATAGTAGAAGCCGAACTTGATGCCGTGCCGCGCGCAGGCTGCCGAAAGTTCCTTCAGCGGGTCGCGATGGAACGGCGTGGCGTCGAAGATGTTGTACTTGCTTACCGCGGACTGGTACATGGCAAAGCCGTCGTGGTGCTTGCTGGTGATCACGATGTACTTCTGCCCGGCATCCTCGGCCATTTTGACCCACTCCTCGGCGTTGAACTTCACTGGATTGAACTGTTTGGCCAGTTGTTCGTATTCGCCCACGGGGATCTTGGCGCGATTCATGATCCACTCCCCGATGCCTGGAACGGGCTGCCCTTTCCACTCCCCGGCCGGAATGCAGTAGAGCCCCCAGTGGATGAAGAGGCCGAACTTGGCTTCGCGAAACCACTTCATCTTGGCGTCTTGTTGTGGCGTCTGCGCCACCGCCGCGGGCGTCCACAGGCAGGAAGCCGCCAATGGCGCCAAAGCCGTTAGCGATAAAAATTGGCCAAATCTCCGCTTCATGGGCGAAACTCCTCTTCCGTTCTCTATTCACGCACAAACCGGGGCGGAATTCAAATGGGGATAGCTGACCGCTGATCGCTTTCTCCCGGTTAACCCCCCGATGATAACCTTCGTCTACTTGTTGGTTGCAAAAGGAGGGGGTAGCTTTAATTGAAGACACGACGTTAATTGAGGACACGACGATGCGCCTGCTCCAAGCTGTTGCTGCCAGGAAGTCCGATCTGCTGCTGTTGATGGGCTTTGCGGTGCTCGCTTCGTCAGTGCTGATGCGCCCCTAGGCGCGGCCGGCACGGAATCGTATACCTTAGGCAATCGTTTCAGAAATACGCCGACGTATCGGGAAACCGCTTGCTAACGCGCGCGGCTCCGATCAGAGCCGCGACCGTTAGGGAGCGTTTCGTCGAAATACGCGACTGTAATTATGAAACGGTGTACTTAGGCAATCCACCAAGGTATACTTGTCTTCCGGCCGATTTCGATCCACTCTGAAGAGTGCACAACGGCTCCGTAATCGGTCTATTCCTCCTCGTAGTCTCCAGCCTCGGCCTACTCATCAAGTGGGAATACCGCCGCGCGCAGCGGAGTTCGCCTCCCCTGTCAAAGGCCCTTCGGTTTCGTGTGGAACACCGCGATGAGCCGGGGAACAGCTACGCGGCGCCGCCCGAACGCACTACCCGAGCCTTTCAATTCCGGACTGGGCGCCGCTAGGCGGTTCGGCAGACCTTCCCGTTCGTGGTTTGCTTGAGTCTCAGCTCCCCCGGGCATCCCAACGGCTTTTTCCGATGCCGGCGCACTCGGCGGCGGTGGATCAGGGGTGCGCGACCCGAGCCGCGAATCGTTTTGAAGTCCCCCTGTCCTCGGTCCCCCTGTCCCACTGTCCCCCTGTCCCGCTCCGGCGGCCCCCCCTTCCACCACCGTTTGCTCGTGATGGCTTCGCAAATCACGCCAATTCAACCACTCCCATACGGTCGCCGCCTCGGCCAGTCGTCACAGTCCTACGTCGTGCCGCGGCGTACCAGCCCACGGTTGGGCGGGCTGGCCGGACAAGTTACACTGGTCTAGATCTAATCTTGGAGGATGATTTGGATGCACACTAGACTGGTGTTGCCTCTATTGGCGGCGGCCATGGCGTCCGGCCAGACGATAACCACCTTTGCGGGAAATGGAACGGCCGGATTTTCGGGGGACGGACAACAAGCCGCACAGGCGATGATCAATCGCGTAGTGGGGCTGGTGGCGGACGCGGCGGGGAACATCTACCTGGCCGAGGAACTCAATAACCGGGTGCGCAAGGTGGACACCAATGGCGTGATCACGACATTCGCGGGCACCGGTACGGCCGGATTCAGCGGGGATAACGGGCCGGCGCTGCAGGCCCAGCTTAGCGGCCCGCTGGGACTGTGCGTGGCGCCTTCGGGCGATATTTACGTGACCGACCAGGGCAATAAGCGGGTGCGCAAAATCTCGCCGTCGGGAACGATTACTACGGTGGCGGGAAACGGATTCGGGGTGAGTGGCGGGGATGGCGGCCCGGCCACATCCGCGGGGATGGTGATTCCGATCCGCTGCGCCGTGGACCAGAACAGTAACCTGTTCATTGTGGACCAGGGCGCGCATGTCATCCGCAAAGTGAATGCCGACAACCTCATCAGCACCTATGCGGGCACCACGCAGGGTTTCTCAGGCGATGGCGGTTTGGCGACGCAGGCCGCAATGAACAACCCCACGGCGGCGGCGGTGGATGCCGCGGGTAACCTTTATGTGTCGGACCAGGTGAACCAGCGAATCCGGCGGATTGATGCGAGCACCCTGACGATTACGACGGTGGCGGGAACGGGCAGCGCGGGGTATTCGGGCGATGGGGGTTCAGCGATTTCGGCCAGCCTGAACTTCCCGGGAGGGGTTGTGGTGGATTCGTCCGGCGAGCTGTTTATCGTCGACTCAACGAATAACCGGGTCCGCAAAGTGAGCGGAGGGATCATTTCCCTGGTGGCGGGTACGGGGACGCCGGGTTTTGCGGGCGATCGCGGCCCGGCTCTGCAGGCGCAGTTCAACAATCCGTTTGCTATTACCCTGGACAAGGCGGGCAACCTGTATGTGGGCGACATCGCCAACAACCGGGTGCGGATAATTTCGGGAGCGGTGGGCGGGATTGGGCCTTCGATCACCAGCGCGGGGGTTACGAACGCGGCAAGTTTCCAGACGGGAATCGCGCTGGGCGGGATTGTCACCATCTTCGGTTCGAACCTGGGAGCCAAAGCGGGACAGATCGTGACCGCACCCGGAGCGCCCTGGCCGGTGCAGGTTGGGGGCACCAGCGTGACCATGGACGGCACTCCGGCGCCGGTGTACCGGGTGCTGAACCTGAACGGGCAGGAACAACTCAGCGTGCAGGCCCCGTGGTCGCTTTCGGGAAAGAATGCGGTGGCGGTGAGCGTGACCACGGCAACGGGCACGGCGCCCGCGGTGACGGTTCCCGTGCTGGGCGCGCAGCCGGGGATTTTTATTCTGGACGGGGCTTCGAGCGGCGCGACGCATGCGGACGGCAGTATCGCGGGAGCGTCGAACCCCGCATCACGCAACGAAGTGGTCGTGCTATACCTGACCGGCATGGGGCCGGTAGTGAACGAGCCGGCGAACGGGGCCAGCGCCTCGCTGACTCCGCCCTTGTCGCCCACACTCGTCACTCCGCAGGTGACGATGGGCGGGTTCAACGCGGTGGTGGGTTTTTCCGGCCTGACCCCGGGCTTCATCGGGCTGTACCAGATCAACGTGACGGTGCCGGCGGCGTTGGCACCGGGACTGGTGGATCTTACGGTGCAGGCCAACGGATTGACCAGCAACACAGCCAAGATTGCGATCCGGTAAGGAGGGCCAGGAGCCTCCAAGGACGCCCTGCCCTCACCGGCGGCCCTGACTCGTGGCAACCTCTCGTGGCGCTCTCACTCGTATCTGAGGGCTTCCAGCGGATCGACATTCACCGCGCGGCGAGCCGGTACCCAACAGGCCAACAGCGCCACACCGGCGAATAATAGTCCGACACCGATCAAGGTGGCTGGGTCGTTTGGTTCGACTTCAAAAAGGAACGACTTGAGGACGCGCGACAAAACCAGGGCGGCGGCAATGCCGGAAATCACGCCGCCTGCGATCAACCGGAACCCCTCCGCGTAGACCAGGTTCCGAATGTCGCGCTGCCCGGCGCCGACGGCGGCGCGAATGGCGATTTCGCGCCGCCGGGAAGCCACCGAGAGCGCCAGCACGCCATAGATACCGACCAGGGTCAGCACCGAGCCCACCACCGAAAACCCGGCCAATAGCTGCATCGCAAAGGTGCGGGACGCCAGCGAATCGCTCCGAATCTGTTCCAGCGTCTTCACGTTTTCGATGGCGACGGTCGGATCGACCGATCGCAGTTCGCGTTGCACGGCGGCCAGGATAGACCGCGGGTCGGCGGCCGTCCGGATAACCAGATGCTTGGAAAACGCCGACGCCTGCCACAGTGAAAGATAAATCTCCGGCTCCGCCGCCTGCGCCAGATCGTCAGTGCGGCCATTGGCCACCACGCCGATGATCTCGGTGGATGGCCGCTGCCGCCCGCTCAGCCAGAGCTTCTTCCCGATCGGGTTAGCCTTGGGATAGTAACGGTCCGCCAGCGCCTGGTTGACGACCGCTACATTGGGCGCCTTGCGGGTATCGGTGGAACGGAAGTCCCGTCCATCTACCAGCGCCAGCCCCAGCAGCTTGAAGTAACCCGGCGTGGCTGACCGCAGCGGCATCGAGATCCGGTCGCTCGCCTTGCTGGCGGCGGGCTGCCCTTCGATCTCGACCGTTGCGGGCCAGTTGTTCCCGGTCAGCGGCACGCCCCACGCGAAAGCCGCCTGTTGTACGCCCGGAAGCGCCGATATCCGCTCCAAAGCCCTATTATGATATTCGGACCAGTCCCCCTGCACCGCGGTTACGCTCATGGTCAAGATGCGTCCGGTGTTGTAACCCGATTGCACTTTGGACAGGTTCATCATGGTGCGAATCAGCAGGCCGGCGCCCACCAGCAGCGCCAGGGTCAGGGCCGTCTGCGCCATCGTTACCGCGCGCAGAAGCCGGCGTTCCCCAAGTCCCGCACTGCTTTTCGGCCCGGCGCTCTTGAGCACCTGCATCGGGTCTAGCCGGGAGGCGCGCAGGGCAGGAAAGAGCCCGGCCAGAAGCGCGGCAAAAACCGCCGAGCCGAGACCACAGGCCAGCACCGGCCAGCCGGTCGTGGCAGCATCCAGGCGGGGGATGGCGTGTCCGCCAATCAGCTTCAACAGCTTGACCAGGCTAAACGCCAGGCCCACGCCAAGCGCCCCGCCCAAAAGGGCCAGCAGGAGACTCTCCGCGGACACCTGCCGGAAAAGCGCCACCCGGCCGATCCCCAAGGCGCTGCGCACGGCGTACTCCTGCTGCCGCTGGAGCCCGCGCACCAGCAGCAGGGCCGCGGCATTCCCGCACGCGATCAAGAGTACCAGCGCCGCCGCGCCTAGCAAGGGCAGCAGGATGCGGCGGCCATCGCGATTCAATTCGGCACCCAGCGATTGCACCTGAGGTGCGATCCCATCGAAATCGTGGTCGGCTTGCGCCTGCCTTGCGGTAATAATCGTGAGTTCACCCTGCGCTTGATGGAGCGAGGTCGCGTCGCGCAACCGCCCCACCACGTCCCAGTCCCGCTGCTTCAGCCGAGCCGCGTTCGGGGTAACGGGAATCCAATAATCCACCAGTGCGTTCACGTTGTAATTAGGCTCTTGCGCCGCCGTCGGCGATGGAAGAAAACGGGCGCCCGGCGGCATCACACCGATCACCGTTGGATTCGTGTCCCTGCGGCTGATGCGGATCGTCTTGCCGACAATGTGCGGATCGCCATTGAACTTCCGTTGCCAGAGGTCATACCCCAGAATGATGACCGGCGCGGTCGTGGCCGCGGTTTCGGACTCGACGAACGTGCGGCCCAGCACCGGTTGCAGCCCGGTCACACGGAAATAGTCTCTGGTGACCAGCATTCCTCGAGGGATTCGCTGCCGTCGGAGCGGATGAGAAAGCCGAATGACCAGGCGTACGCGGCGATCGCCTCAAATGACTTCGCACCCTTTTGCCATTCCATCCACTGCGCTGCGGGCCACGCCTGCGGGCCTGCCAACTGCCGGCCGTCGGTGCGAGCGGTGTGAATCAGCACGAGTTGTTGCGGTTGCCGATAGGGCGGCGGCGTCAACAGGACGCTTTGAATCAGACTGAAAACCGCCGACGTGGCGCCAATACCCAGCGCCAATGTGAGCACCGCAATCAAGCTGAAGCCGGGTTGCTTCAAGAGCATTCGCACGGCAAAACGCAAGTCTTGAATCATTCGCTCCTCTTCCGGTTACATCTCTCCCGACTTGGACGGATGAAGCGCAGGGCTGGTTAGGACACCGTTTCAGAAGTTCGCCAACGTATCAGAAACCGCTTGCTAACGCGCGCGGCTCCGATTAACGCGCGCGGCTCCGATCAGAGCCGCGACGGTCACGGAGCGGCTGTCCCGAAATACGAGACCGTATTATTGAAACGGTGTACTAAGCGTGCAATGTTGCCGACCGTGTATGCCGCCGGGTCCGCGAAGGCAGTCTTGTCGAGGTGGAACCGGCGTCGTGTTACTTCTGAACCGTGAGGAGCGTGGACGCTGAACTGGCAGTGCCCGCCTGAACGACGACTGGCAGGTCGCCATTCGCCGCGCTGGAGGGAACCTGAACGTTGATCTGGTACACACCCGCGGTACCTGGGACCACTCCGGCGAAAGCCACCGTCGCGGCTGTGCCGCCGATGGTAACCTGCGGCAGCGTGGCGAGGCTGGTTGCCGTTGCCGGCACCAGGCCTGGAATCAGAGCGGGACTCGTCGGTCCCAAGCCGGTGCCGTACACAACGATCGTTTCTCCCGGCGCAGCCGGAGTCGTTTTGGTGAGAAGGCTGCCATTCAGATGAGAGCACAGCACGCTCTTGCCGTCCACCGTAAACAACTGGGGCGCGCTCGCCGCAACTGTAATCGTCGTGGCGGCACTTGATCCCGCCGGATTTTTGACCTGCACCGTAGTCGCGCCGGCGCCGGCATTGCTCGGCAGCAGAAAATTGACCTGGGTCGGACTGACATACCCCACGTAGGCCACCCGCGGGGTGCTGTTCACGTTCAGCAGCACGCTCACCCCGTCCAAGGAAAACGGCAACCCCGAATTCTGGAAGTCGCTGTCCGCCCATGCGCGCGTGGTAGCGCTCAGGTTCGAGCCGAAAATCGTCACCCAGGAATCGGGCGCCATAGCGCCCACCACGGATGTCGCGGCACTGACGATGTTACCCGCCGTGACCACGGGCGCCGCCGGAATGGCCGGGGCCAACTGAACACTTGAGGTATAGATCTGATCCCCCGTGGGGGCGCCGTTTCCATTGGCCGCATTCCCGGCGACGTAGAGCGTTACGGGGCCGGCATTGGTCGCGGGCGGCGTCCAATCGAACTGGAACGTGGCGCCCCCAGGAGTGCCGTTGCGCGTGCCGGCTGAGGTGTGCGTGATGAAGGAAACTCCGGATGCGCAAGGCTTGGGCGCACTGTCTTCGCAGATCACTTGCGTCATGTTGTCAATGGGAGTGAAATCGCCGGCCTGGCCGTTCTGGAGATCGCTGTTCAATCGCGCCGTCAATTCGAAGCCCCATCGCTGTTGTGCGGGGTCGGCGACCTGGACGGCCACCCGCTGTTTGACACCGGGAATGTAGAACGCTCCGCTTTGCAGAACGATCTTGACGCTTCCCGGGCCCGAGTTGAGCGCGTTGGTGGTATGGCACTGCGTGCAGGCCTTAGGGTTATCTCCGGGACCGGCGGTGACGCGCGGCGCGGGACCGTAGCTATGTCCAAATGTGACGATCGGCGAAATGCCTGCTAAGATCGCAAGAACCAGAACGAGACGCCGCGCTCCGTTGCGGCGGTGACAAGACACAGCGGTGCCATAGGTCAACACATTCATAAAATTGAAATCCCCTTTAGACAAACTGATTTTCGAGCCTGCGCGACGAGGGCCCGGTGCGGGTGGCCCGTGAAGCCATAACTCTATAGCAAGAACTCTAAGACATCCGCCAAATGACGTCAAGATCTTTTTTTGCCGCTAGTCGCTTCTTGGCTTCAAATCATAGATAAAAAGGAAATTATTTGCGGGACATGCGGCCATTTGGGCAGACCGATGCAACAGATGTGAGTCTTGACCGGCAGGCGGCAGCGTGCCACCGTAAGTCTTGAGGGCGGCGGCAGCGTGCCACCCCTGCGCGAGCGCCGCGGCCTGATCTCTTTGAGACTCCGCGCAAGACCCGGTGCCCCAAAAGGAGCCGGACGCGTGCGTACGGCAAAGGAGCCCCGCAAGGAAGAGTACGGCGCGGAGATCCTACCGAGTCTTTGCCGACTGAAGTTAGAAGAGCTTGCGGATTGACAATTTTCGCGATCGATTGCAGCTTCCTGGATCTGACTCCGCTGAAGGCGTTTTCGGTGTCACTGGCGGAGGAGCCAAAGGATCTGATTGCAACCGCCGGCTCCGTAATAAACTACGCTTAGGCACAAGGCTGCGACATGGGTGAAGACGGTCGAACCGGGTTGGTGGCGCGGGCATTTCGGCTGGTGAGGGCGCAGGATTTCGTCTGGCTCCTGCTGTTCGCGGTGTTGGCGGCAACCAGCGAGTCCCTGGACCCGCCCGCCATGTTGCCTCTGGCTGCGCTGGCGTTGGTGCAGGTGCTGGAACCCAAGATCCCCGCTTTGGCGTCCACCCGCGGCCGGATCGCCTGGATTGTTTTGAAACTGGCGCTGGGATACCTGGTGATCGGCTATACCGGCGCCATCGAGAGTCACTTCTGGCTGGTGCTGCTTTTGCCGGTGGTCACCGCGGCGGCCACGTTCGGCGTACTGGGTACTCTCATCTTTTCGATTGCAGCCAGTGGCGCCTACCTGTCTTTTCTGTTGTACCTTAGACCGGAGGAGACCATCGAAGGGCAGGACGTGGTTGAGTTGGTGGCGCGCGTCGCCTTCCTGGCCATGGCCGGGAACCTGGTCAATGCGCTGGCCGAAGATCTGCGCATCCAATCGCAGCAGCACCGGCGCGCAGCCCAACAACTGGCTGAGGCCAACGCTCATATCCAGCAGGCCGAGGAGGCTGTCCGGCGCTCGGACCGGCTGGCGGCTCTGGGGCAACTCACGGCGGGGCTGGCGCACGAACTGCGCAATCCGCTGGGCACCATCAAGGCGTCGGCCGAAATGCTGAACCGCCAGTTGAGCGCCGAGAACGATGTGGCGCGCGAAATGGCCGGGTTCATTTCCTCGGAAGTGGACCGCACCAATTCACTGGTCACGCGCTTTTTGCATTTCGCGCGGCCGCTCCAGGTGCGGTTGGAAAAGGCGGACCTCCACCAGATGCTGGACCGCGCCATTGCCGAGGCGGAGCGCGAGGCGCCGGAAATCGCCATCTACCGGAACTATGCGCCGGAGATTCCGCCGTTTCCTTTCGACGCCGAACTGATGGAGCGGGTTGTCTACAACCTGGTGCTCAACGCGGCGCAGGCCACGGCGCCGGGGGGCGCGGTGACGGTGAAGACGCGGGCGGCCGATGAAATGGCCGAGATCGCGGTAATCGACCGTGGCGTGGGAATCGACCCGAAACAGCGCGACAGCATCTTCAACCCGTTCTTCACCACCAAGCCGGCCGGTGTGGGGCTGGGCCTGGCCATCGTTTCCAAGGTCGTGGACGAACACGGAGGTAAGATAGCAGTAGAGAGCGAGCCTGGAAAGGGCAGCATCTTTCGCGTGATTCTACCCATGGAACGGCCCCGCTCCGAAACCCCAGCTTGAAATCCGGCATGAAAACCGGTATGAGAACCGGCATGAGAAAAGAGGCTCTTCTTGAAGAAGCGCATTCTGGTAGTCGAAGACGAAGAGAAGCTGCGGCGTGTCATTGAACTGCAACTGGTGTCGTCGGGCTTCGAGGTGGACAAGGCCGGAACGGCGGAAGACGGCCTCAAGATCGTGGACCGCGCCGACATGGTGCTGACCGATCTGAAGCTGCCCGGAATCGACGGGCTGCAGTTTCTGGGGCTGATCCGGCGCCAGAATTCGCACGTGCCGGTGGTGGTGATGACGGCCTTCGGCAGCATCGAAACCGCGGTGGAGTCGATGAAGGCCGGCGCCACCGATTTCCTGTTGAAGCCATTCTCGCTGGATCACCTGATGCAAGTGGTCAACAAGGCGCTGGAAGTGCGGGCGCTGCGCGACGAAAACCGCCAGCTCAAGGAGGAACTGGGGCGGCGTTACGAGTTCGACAACATCATCGGCCGCAGCGGTTCCATGCAGGAGATTTTCGCCACCATTGAGCGCGTGGGGCCCACGCGCGCCACGGTGCTGCTGGCCGGGGAAAGCGGTGTGGGCAAGGACTTGATCGCGCGCGCCATCCACTTCCACTCGCCGCGCCGCGACCGGCCGCTGGTCAAGATCAACTGCAGCGCGATACCGGAAAACCTGATGGAAAGCGAGCTGTTCGGCTACGAGAAAGGCGCCTTCACCGGCGCCAACACAACCAAGCCGGGCAAATTCGAGCAGGCCGACACGGGCACGGTCTTCCTGGACGAGATTGGCGATGTGCCGGGCGCCATTCAGGTGAAACTGCTGCGCATTCTGCAGGAGCGGGAGTTCGAGCGTCTGGGCAGCAATGTGACCCGCCACATCGACGTGCGCGTGATCGCGGCCACTAACCAGGATCTGCGCGCCGCGCTGGAACAGGGCACCTTCCGCGAGGACCTCTATTACCGCCTCAACGTGGTGCCGCTCAACATTCCGCCGCTGCGCGAGCGCAAGCAGGACATTCCGTTTCTGGCCAACCATTTCGTGAAGAAGCTGGCGCCGGAGACCGGCTGCCGGGTGGAATCGATCACCGATGCGGCCATGGAAAAACTCATGGGCTACCATTGGCCCGGCAACGTGCGCGAACTGGAGAACGTGGTTGAGCGCAGCCTGGTGATGGCCACCGGGACGCAGCTGGATGCCGCGGACATCAAGCTGGAGAGCGCGCCCCGCCCGCGCCCGCAGAGCGGCGACACGCATTTCCTGCCGGAGGGGCTCAGCCTGGACCAGTATGAGCAGGAGATCATCCGCGAAGCCCTGCGGCGCGCCGACGGGAACAAGAGCCAGGCCGCGCGCCTGCTGGGGCTGACCAGGAACGCGCTGCGCTACCGGTTGACGCAGATGGGGATGGAAGGGTAGAACGTAGGACAGGCCATCGTTCTCCGTGGCCTGTAAGGTCTACTTGCGATTCGGCGTGATTCGGCGCACGATCGCCCGAGCCGCTTGGGCAAGCGCCGGATCGTCAAGCTTCAAGGGTGTTACGTCCTTCAGTCTGAGGCGCTCCAGGTTCCACAGGGCAAGACTGGCCCATTCCGGGTCATAGTAGGACCACCAACGCACGCCGATCCAAGTACCTTGGCTGTGGATACGCCGGGCCCAGGAGCGGCTGCGGGCGTAGTCGCGGCTTACGACATCCGACGGGCGGAGACCGAGCGCCAACAGTTGCCGCGGGTCGTCCAGATCGCAAACCCGGGAATCGTCCGGCAGATGGTAACGCGCTATCGCCCGCACGCTGCCAGGGAGGCTCGGGCTGCCTTGCAGGATCGATGGTGTCCACTCGGGAAAGCGGCCGAAGGCTTCGGCAAGCGCCCCTGCCGCGGCATCGCTGACGTAGAGGACTGCGTAGATGCTGGGATTGTCAACTCTGCCCCCGCCTTGCGGTGGAACATACATCGCGCCTCCGGGAGCTTTGTTGGCGGCGCTTGCCAGATAGGGGAAAACGCGAAACAGGTCCGGCACGGAGGTGAAGCAAAAGACGCCGGCTAAGCCAAGACGCCTTGCGAAATGCCGTCAATGGCCCGGATCACCGGCGCCGCGCCTTCCATCGCCAGAACGTCAATTGGCCGCGCGCCCCCGAGCAGCGGCTCAGAGCCAACCAGCCACATCGCAGCCGCTTCAATTGGATAGACGCGCACGATGCGCGTGAGGACGTCATGCAGATCCACGATCCGCCGGCCCATTTCGCCGCTGACAGCTTCCTTCCCGCTAGTCCAGCGGGAAACCTGCGCTTTGTCGGCGCCGAGCAATCGGGCGGCGGCGTTGGTTCCAAGCGCCGTGACCACGCGGGCCAGAAGGGGCCCTACATCAACCAACTCTTCGGCGGACGGACGGAGGGCTACGTTCTTGGCCGCCGGCTGCCAGGTGCGAGGTATGTATTGTATTGAACCCATGGCTGAAGCATAGCTCAACAGATACGGTTGAGTCAAGCGGCAACAACCGGCCAACCGGTCACCGGCATCCGAGTGAAGCGAGCATCCGGCATCCGCCTTCAATACCCCTGTTTCTTATTCACCACATTGCGCAGCGGCTCGCCGGTACGAAACCGTTCAAACTGTTCCAGAAAGAACCGCATCGCCTGCTCCTGCCAATCGGCGGTGTGGTCGGCACAGTGCGGCGAGAGCAGCACGTTCTCCAACCGGTAGAACGGATGGCCTTCGGGTAGCGGCTCCTTATCGAAAACATCCAGGCCGGCGCCTTTGATGCGGCCTTCGGTAAGCGCCCGCACCATGGCCGCTTCGTCGATCACCGGGCCGCGACCCACGTTGATCACCACCGCGTTCGGCTTCATGGCCGCGAATTCGGCTTCCCCGATCAGGCCCCTGGTATCGGGCGTCAACGGCGCTGCCACCACCACGTAATCGCACCGCGCGATCATCTCCAACCGGCCGTCCGGACTGTATATCTGGTCCACCAGCGGATCCACGTTGTACAAGGACGGCCCCTGCCGCCGCAGGGCCAGTATCCGCAGACCCATAGCCCGCAGCCGGGTGGCCGCCGCGCGCCCGATATCGCCGTAACCCACGATTCCCGCCGTCTGGCCGGTGACCTCCACCACGTCGAACGCCTCCCAGCGGCCC
>Ga0210402_10002140_pt1 | contig 19484 bp, 20 predicted proteins | sample IncBWC7MmetaG_FD_161055 | JGI IMG/M metagenome (GOLD analysis project Ga0210402, IMG submission 161055) | Forest soil microbial communities from Barre Woods Harvard Forest LTER site, Petersham, Massachusetts, United States - Inc-BW-C-7-M | ecosystem: Environmental > Terrestrial > Soil >... | reverse complement strand
TGGTTCAGATTGCGTCTTCGACTCGGCCCACCGTTTCCATTGTTCATCACCAATGCGCTTCCGGGCGGCTGCCACTCATCTCTCGCCGTTTGCCTTTTGGACCTTCCGCCGTAGCGGCGGGTTCGGTCGAGACACCGGAGAGCACAGCCCGAAGTTCGCTAATCTGCAGGTCGATGTGCCGCTTCTGTTCCTAGAAACCAAGGATGGCAGGCGATGATTTTCGCGGGTGAGTTTTGTTGGCATGTGATTCTTAACGAGCACCGGCTTCCGCGTCCTGGTCTGTCACAACTTGGCCCGCACGTCAGCGTTATGGGTTTAATCCGTCCCGTGTAGGTCACGGGGGAGTTCAGGGGAGCGGCTCAGTGGTGCGCCGTTTTGGCGGCCGATGCTCATGATCACTGGAGAGGCGGCTTCCAACAGGGAGCCGACGATGACCCGGTAAATGAGCACGGCCCAGAAGATCAGGATGAGGTTGTTGCGATTCATCGTTTTTGGGCCGCCGACGCCGGAACCAACGAGACCGCGTCGATCCACGCTACGCCGGTGATCTTGTTATCGAACCTGAGGGACGCATTCCGCGTCACCTGCACGGTGACTAGATTGGTTTCTGATGGGACAAGAAATGTCTTCTCCACCCGCGTCCAATTGTGCGTTCCCGTGAGTTGCTCCGTGGTGAAGTCCAGGCGCTGGGGCGATTCCGCATCGAACAGATGGAACCGAACACCTTGGTCCGTGGTCAGATCCCGGGTTTGGACTTCGGCCCGGAAGCGGTACACGCCCGGCGTCACCCAGCCCGTCTGCTCGACATTGTGGTAGTCCACGTTACCAGCTCCCTGAAAATGAATCCGCAACGAACTCTTGCCCTCACTTACGGTCGCGCCGTCGCGAGTGGTCTCAACGCCATCTACGGGTGTCAGACGCCAGTCCAGCCTCGATCCGTGTGGTTCCCTCTCGAAGCCGCCATTGAAGAGGCGATTCGGGTGAAGGTAATCTCCAGCACGGGTTCCGGCCTGGGCTCCGGTCCGATCTGTTCCGGCCCAGTCTGCCCAAAGCGTCACTGCAGCTCCGTACCTGTGTTGGCGTAGCAGAAAGTCGGCATACTCCGCCGTAAGCTCGCCGGATTTGGCGAAGGGCCAAGCCGCCTGGGCGGTCGCGACATTACCAACCGCTAGCAGGTGGCGGAAATACGCCGATACTGCGCGGCGGTTGCCGGTAATGTGCGGCAGGAATTGGACTGCGGCATTTTGGCCAATATGGTCCACATCGCTGAAGATGACTCCATCGTAGTCGCTGACGAGCCTTAACACCGGAGTTGTGCAGGCGAGCGCCGCCGGAATATCGTCAACCTGCAAGTAGAAATTGATGGCGCGCATCCAAATCGGCGGGATGTTGGGCGCGAGCTGGACGGCTCGACGGAAACACGCTCTGGCCTGGTCCGTTTTTCCGGCCTGCAACAGTTCCTCGCCCAAATCGCACCAGCGGTATGGGGAAGCCGAATCGGCGCGAAGCGTCTGGGCAAGGGACTCCACGGGCGAGTGTCCGAAAAGTGTCCAGGCCGCGAAGCCGGCCAGGGCGGCCGCCAAAATGATCTCAACGGTTCGCGGCATGCGCGGCTCCGATCCCTGCAATCCATGCCAGGAGCATGGCGTTAGCCGGAATGTAGAGATTGAAATCCACAAAGCTATGCAGGAGGATTGCCACAAACGAGCCCGTACACGCTAGCGAGACATACCGCCGGTCGATAGAAGGTTCGTTGATTGCCCCGCGGAGAGTTTGCGCGAAGAGCCTGAGAACGAACATCAGGCCAATCAGAAAGCCAAGCGCACCGAGTTCCGCCAGGTACTGGAGGTAATCGTTATGCGCAAAATCGATGGTGTACATCGGCGCGACGGTCTGGTATCTCGGAAAGGTGGATTCGTACGCTCCCAGGCCGCACCCGAATAGCGGAAAGGCCTTGATCAGACCGAGCGTGTCCCGCCACATGCCAACGCGCATGTCGGACGAGATCGCGTCGGTGGAGGCCAGGGTGGCAAAGCGCTGGATAAGTGCGTCGCTGGGGAGCAGGACGACTCCCGCGAGCGTCAAAGTGGCCAGCGCCGCGATCGGAAGCCAGCGCCGCGATGCCACGCATCCAATCACCAAAAGCGACGCGAGCGATGCGAGGAAACCCGCTCTGGATAACGATTGCAGAATGGCGAGAAAGATGCGCGCGGCGATCAGCAGCAGACCGCACGCCTTCAGCGCCGGCATCGCGGGCGACTCGTAGCGGGAGCGAGTTCGCTTGAGGATGGCGACGGGATACAGGACCGCGAAGGGGAGGCACATCTCCAGGAAGCCGGCGAAGTGATCCCGGTTCACGTAGGTGCCCGTGGCGGGGTCCTGAAACAATCCCAGCGCACCCTGCAGTGCGGCTATGACGACCAGCGGAAGCGCGGGCAGCCACGGGTAGCCGGTCAACTGCCAGGTCAGTTCCCTGATAAGGAGGAAGACGAGGAGGTAGCCGGCGATCCGGGCCAGGTGTTCCAGGCTAAGGGCGGGTGTTGTGCTGAGCGGCCCGAATCGGGCCGCGCCCAGCACAGGAGCGGTGGCGGTGAGGAGGTCAGCGCGGGAGGGCGAGAGCAGATGGATTAGCGGTAAAGGCAATGGCAAGACTTGCAGAACAGCAAGTCCTGCGAAGGCGAGGAGGAGCCATTGCGAGGTCCGGTCGAGGGGCGGGGCGTGATCGCGGGGGGCGCGGAAGAAGTAGAGGACGGCCAGAACTCCGATGGCGAGGAGGCAGACGGCCCAGTCGTTCAGCCACACTCCACCCTTATTAAACACTGCATACGCGAGCGTCGACGAGAGGACGGCCAGGCCGCAGGCGGTCACGACCTATTTGTGCTTGGAAGGCTTCGGCGGCTTGCAACCGTCGTCATCGGAGTGTTTTTGGCAGTCCAGGTTGTTGGCGCCTTGGGGGTTGGAATTGCCTTGGGACGTCAGCGCGATCACTCCCTGGCCGGCGGGATTGGCCGTGGCAGGTTTCTCCAGTACAAACAGAGCCAGCGAGGGTTTGGGAGCGAGCGTGTAATTCCCGGAGCCCTGGAGCAGGCGGAGCACGGGTTTGCGGTCCTGGGATTCGATCTTTACTTTCGAGTTCTCCGCCACGACGACGCGGCTGCCGTCACGGAACACGATGGTGGCCGGAGCGGAGTGGGTAGCGATCACGTCTCCCGCGGCCACCGGCCACGTGGGGACGCCCGCTGTTGGGGCGGTTGCGCCATTCAGATCGAATGGCTGCGTGCTCGAGACGGCGCCTAACGGCGAGGCGGCCCATGAGCAGGCGGCGAGCGCGACGATTGCGATGGGAAGAGCGATGACTTTCAGCACGGCTGGTTCTCCTTGGGTGTGATGATTAACGGGCCAGGGGGTAGCGACAAAATAGAGTAAGCGGGTACAGAGGGTGGCACGGAACGTTCTGGGCGGATTACGGCGGTCTTCTCCTGGAAGACCTTGCCTATCATGTCGGCGAAGGGAGCGACGAGGGGCGGGGCCTCGGTGTCGAACTCGCGGGAGAGGTGCAGGTATTCGGTTTCGGACAGTGCGATCCGGATGGTCCACGAGTGCGGGAAGTGTTGGCCGTTGGTGGTGTGGGTATAGAAACGGTCTCCAAGCTGGAGTTTGATTTCGTTGAAGCCGAAATCGCTATAGGCATGATGCAGCACCTCCCAGCACTGGTCCGGCGTGACGGCGGCAGTGAGATCGTCGTGGAATGTGACGAGCCGGAGCCGGGCGTTGAGGAGGTGGCGGAAGTTGCCGCCAAAAACAATGCGGCGAGCCGTATCGAATTCGGCGTACCCGAGATGCTGGATGCCAATCCAAGCGCCGAGGCAGAAGAGGAGGATGATGGCGCCGGCAAACTGTTCTCGCGCCACGCTGGCGAGCAGCGAGAGGCCGGCACTGATGCCGCAGAGGCCATAGATGAGCAGCACAACGCGCCGCGGGGTGAGGCCGCGTGCGAGGAGTTTGTGGTGGATGTGGCCGAGATCGGCCCCAAAGATGGGCCGATGGCGGAGAAAACGGCGGACGATGGAGACCCCTGTATCGAGGAGGGGAATGGAAAGAGCCATGAGGGGGGCAGTCATGCCGAGGATGGTGGCGGATTTCTCACTCCAGAGCAGGGCATAGCAGCCGAGGAGGAAACCGATCAGGAGGCTGCCGCAATCACCCAAAAAGATGGTGGCCGGGTTGAAGTTGTATCGCAGGAAAGCGAGTAGGGCGCCAGCGAGGGGGGCGGTGGCGAGGGCTAGCGGAACATTGTGCTGGAGCAGGGCCGCCATCAGCGTGGTGAGAGTGGCGAAGAATCCGACTCCGGCGGCGAGGCCATCGACACCATCGATGAGGTTGAAAGCGTTGGTGCAGCCTACAAGCCACAGGATGGAGGCTGGCAGAGTCCACCAAATAGGGAACTGGTAGCTGCCGATGCCGGTGAAACGGACACCGGCATCAAAAGCGAGGAAAGCAGCGGCTAGCTGGCCGAGGAGTTTTTGCCAAGGTTTGAGGCCGATGAGGTCATCGAGGAGGCCGGTTGCAAAGATTAGCGCGGCGGCCGGGAAGAGTTTCCAGACGAAGCCGAGGTTACCACGCACGAGATCACCACCCTGGAGGGACAAAAGAAGGAAAAGGGCGAAGGATCCGAGGTAGGCAATGGCTATAGAAACGCCGCCGATCCGCGGGATCGGATGAGGGTGGGTTTTAAGGTTCTGATCCGGCCGATCCAGCAGAGCCCAGCGGATGGCCAGGTTCCGGCAGAGCGGCGTAAGGACAAACGCCATACCGAAAGCCGCGGCGGCTAGTAGAAATAGCGAGTACATAAGCACTTATCCTTATGAAGCGGACCCCGAGTGTCCGGAAGTGGGACTGGGTTCGTTTGGTATCCCGGGTGCACAAGGTGGATGTCAGCGAAGGCGACGCCAATCCGAAGCGCGAAAGAACGATGGGTATGTCAAGAGGCCATAGCGTTAACGTGGGCTCTAGACACCAAGGATTGTAGCGGAATTGTTCCGGCGGCTGCCACCTGCGCAGTCACCCAATTGTAGGTAACGGCGAGCCCCTTGCGAAGCGAAGCGGAAGGGGCCCAGCCCAGTTTCTGGCGAATGAGACGATTATCGGAGTTGCGGCCGCGGACTCCGAGAGGACCGTCAATATGATGAAGCCGTAGCCGTTTTCCAGCGATTTTCATGGCCATTTCCGCCAGTTCATTGATGGTGACCATTTCGTCAGAGCCGATGTTTACGGGTCCTGCAAAATCGGATTTCATGAGCCGCCGGACGCCTTCAACGCATTCGTCGATGTAGAGGAAAGAGCGGGTTTGACAGCCATCGCCCCAGATTTCGATTTCGCCGCCATCGGGAGCCTCGGCGACTTTGCGACAGATCGCGGCCGGCGCCTTCTCCCGACCGCCGCGCCACGTTCCCTCCGGCCCGAAGATGTTGTGGAAGCGAGCGACATGGATCTCGATTCCAAGATTGCGCTGGTACGCGGCATACAGCCTCTCGCTGAAGAGTTTCTCCCAGCCGTATTCGCTATCGGGCGCGGCGGGGTAGGCCGAGTCTTCGGCGCAGTTAGGATTATCCGGATCGGTCTGGTTGCAGGCGGGATAGATGCACGCCGAGGAAGAGTAAAAGAACTTTCGAATGCCGGCAGCGGACCCGAACTCGAGCATGTTAAGATTGATGGTGGCAGAGTTGTGCATGACGGCCGCATCGTGCTCGCCGGTGAAGATGTAACCGGCTCCACCCATATCCGCCGCGAGCTGGTAGATCTCGTCGATACCGGAGACGACGTCACGGGCAACGGCAGGATCGCGGAGATCGCCGATGAGGAACTCGTCCGCGTGACAACGCGAGAATTCGTGATGCTTCAGGTCGACGCCGCGTACCCAAAAGCCTTCGCGCTTTAAACGTTTTACCAGACGGCCGCCGATAAAACCACCAGCGCCGCAAACAAGAATACGACAATCTCTCATTTCTCTCCTTACTCGCGCGATCTGTCCGACTTTCAAGGTACGCATTCGACGCCCCATCGATGAAGCTCCGCTACGATCTCCAACTAGTTAACTATCGTCAACATTGTGTACGCCGGAACGCCTGACCTAAAATCGAATCAGTGCAGAAGTCTTCGCTCCCGTGCCTTCATGCACTGCCTCTCGATGCCAGTCAGACGCGTCAGTATCGGCACGTTCACGTAGGGCGAAACACTGAGTACCTGAACGCTCCCACTAAACGTTTTCGGCGGATCGCCCGATACGCCGACCAAGGATACCGAACATATGCCTTCAGACATACTCAGATCACTAGTCCAGCCAAGCCTCGGTACCGACTCTCTGTCTCGAAGGGCCGCCTTCCAGTTATTGAACGTTGTAACTCTCGCCGCATGTTCGCTGCTATTTGCAACACAAGCTGCCCATGCGCAGGACGAGTTCGTGGGTCCCTTTGCTAGTTGGGCCAATGCGAAGACGCAGTACGGGGCAATGGGCGACGGTACTACGGACGATACCGCGGCGCTTCAACGCGCTCTCAACGACCTTGGCACACCTAGCCACTCTTCAGTCCTATTCCTACCCGCCGGTACCTATCGGATTACGGCCACGTTAATCATGACATCGCAGATCTGGGTTAGCCTACTCGGCGCAGATCCAAGTACGGTAACCATTCGGTGGGACGGCCCTGTCGGGGGGACAATGCTCCTTGCAAACGGCGTACGCTATTCCCGATGGGGGCGGATTACTTGGGACGGACACGGCCGCGCCCTTACCGCCGTACACCACCGGTGGGACGGCGTCGTACCGGGAGGCGCCACGGGAAACGAACACGCTGATGAAGTGTTCAAAGGTGTCGCATTCGGTTTACGGGCCGGCGACCCGGCCACAAACTTGATGGACGCGGAAATGATGGTTATTCGTTGTAAGTTCATCGGTTGCTCCCAAGCTGGCGTCAGCATAGAGAGCTGGAATGCATTGGACTGGTTCATCTGGCACTCCGACTTTCAAAACTGCAATATCGGAGTTACGAATCAGTTTGGAGCCGGCAATTTTCATGTATACTATAGCAATTTTGTGAATTCCACTGTAGCCGATGTCACGATTCAAAGTACTTTGTTCTTTTCGCTTCGGGGAAACTTCTCGAGGGGCTCCAGGAAATTCTATTCGGCATTGGGATCGGGGCAGAATAGCGCCCAAGTTACTCTGGAAAACAATACAATTTTGGATACACAAGATCCCGTATCGGTATCAGTATGGGACTTGGGCCCGCTTATGCTGTTCGATAACATCATCCGGTCGCTGACTAGCGGACCCCCGGTACAGCAACTCCTCCAAACCGGCGTCGAGAACATTTCCATGGGCAATAGCTTTACAGTGCCAAACCCAATCCTTGTGTACAATAATTCTGTCACCCGGGCATGGTCATTGGACGACCAGATTGTTCCACCCACCCAGATCGTTGCCAGTACTCCCGTGCTGCCCGGGACGCCCCCCAATTTGAACAGGGTAGTATTTGACGTTCCCGCCGGTTCGCCGGCCTCGGTGATCCAGCAAATGGTTAACTTTGCCGCCGCCCTGAACGGGCAGAAGCCGGTCGTGCACTTGCCGTTCGGCAATTATCAAATCAATCAGTCTGTAGTCATACCCGCACAGTCGGATGTCCAAATAGTTGGCGATGGCCAGGGTACCCGGTTGTATTGGTCCGGCATTGAGACAGGCCCCATTCTCCATTTGATTGGCCCGAGCCAGGCGACGTTGCGCGAGTTTGCCGTGGAAGGTCAGGGAGTAGCGGACGGGATCGTCATCGATAACGCCGATCAGCTCGGGGCGCGCATTTTTGGGCAGCAACTTTACGTTCCAGGCTCATTACAATTCAATATCTTGGCCGACCACCTGAATTCGACAGTAATAGAAATGCGAGGGCTTCTTCATATCGGTGCTGGGGTAAATAGTATCAAGGTCATCGGTGGTGACCAGCCAGGCACGGGGAGGGTAGACATCTTTGGAGGAGCGTCGAGCAGCAACTCGCCAAATACGGTGGTCTATGATGTAACAAATGGCGGCCGATTACTCGTGCAGGACACGTGGTACGAAGGAAAGACGCCCCGCCTCGCGCGCCTGGTCGATCGCGGGATATTCACATTGCACGGTGGGAGGGTTGCTCCAAGTCCCCAGAGTATTCCGGTGGTCGAGATCAACGGTTTTCACGGGATGGTCACCCTAGCTGGCGTACAATTGAACAATTCGGTTCTGGCGGCAAACGCACAAAGCGATACGAGCATACTCCTGCTCGGAATCGAGGGTACCCAGGCGAACTATGTCTCCGTAGATCCAACAGTGACGAATTTTGCTCTTCTGAACAGCCACGCCTACACGGTCGGCACTGGATCATACTCCGGCTGGGGGTTGGGATCATTTCCCATTCCAAATCAGGGCACCGCTTCCCCAAACTTCCTGCGAAGCATGCTAGCCAGCACCCGCACCGAAAAGCCTGATGCGCTAGCCCCGCTGCCGGCAGGGGTCACAGACGTCAAACTCTACCGCTTAGCCATCGAACAGAGCGGAACGGGGCTGCACGTGAAATCCAACGTTTCGCAATGCAGCTATTCCGTTACGACATCGCCTACTTCTTTCCCGGCGAGCGGCAACTCCGGCACTCTGAACATTGCAACCGCAAACAGCTGCCCGTGGACGGCCGCAAGCAACGCGAATTGGGTCACATTCTCATCAGCGACGATCGGGACAGGCAACGGGGCCTTAGGCTATGTGGTCGCACCGAACCTTTCGACTGCTCCGCGGTCGGCATCCCTCTCAATTGGCTCTCAAAGCGTTGCAATTAGCCAGGCTGGAGCTTGTGCATACTCGCTATCGTCCACTGCGTCTTCGCTTTCGGCGGTGTCTACCGGCGGCATCGTCAACCTGTCGACCGCCACGGGATGTGCCTGGACAGCCGCTTCCGATTCGTCCTGGTTGACTGTTACGCCGACGTTCGGAACGGGGAGCGCAACACTAACCTATTCTGTCTCCGCCAACTCCGCGTCTACCGCGCGCACAGGAAATCTCCTCATAGCAAGCCAAGGCTTCATTGTCACGCAGGCCGGAAACGCTCCCGTGTGGCGTACCGTCAGCTTCCAGCAGGGGGTCAACGGCTACTCGGGAGCGCAGGACCGCTCGATCACAAATATTTACGCACAATATAACAACGGCCAAGGGATTACCGACGTAAATGGAAGCGGATTGGACATTCGGAACACACAGGCCCAGAAGCAATATCAAAGCCGCGCCCTGCTTCGGTTCGGCGGTCTCAGTCTGCCTACGGGCGCGACAGTGACCTCGGCCCAACTGATAATAACGCTTACTAACTGGTCTGCGAGCCCCGGTGCGCTGACGGGTTACTACCTTCTTTCGCCCTGGAACGCCACCAGCACCTCCACGGTGAATTGGTTGTGGCGCGATACCGGAGTCCCGTGGGCCGCATTGGGAGCGTCCGGTGTGGGAACTGACATCATCGCACAGAAAGCGTTTCAGATATCCGGCTTTACTACGAATGGCGATCGGACACTGACCATAGACTTAGATCCGGCCATTGTACAGAACTGGGTCAACAGTGCGCCAAGCAATCAGGGGGTCATCATTACGAACCCCGTTTCGGGCTGGATCGTGACTGGCTACTCTTCGAGGTCTTCCACAACGGCGCTTCGCCCGTCGTTGACTATCACATATCAGTAAAGCCTATTGGTCAGGTAATCGAACCTGTCTAACTTAGCAGAAGCAGTCTCTTACTCGCCACATAATAAATAGGAAGCTCGCGCGCGATCCCGGCTTAGCTGGATTTAACGTGCTTCGGCGGTGACGACCATACTTTTCCAAAGAAACGGGAATCTTCCTGCTCCGTAAAATTGAATGCTGTCAAAACCGGTCTCCTCCATTGCAGCCGATAGCGTCTTCCGTGACCAGAATTTGATGTGTCCACAGTCCCACAGCGGATTGTAGTGGGAGTCGCTTTTTCCGATCGCGGAGATCAGCAGGTTCTTCAAATAACCATGGTAGGGCGTGGTCACCAAGAGACGCCCGTGTGGGCGGAGCAAGGTATGGGCCTGGCGCAGGAGACCGCGGGGATCATAAACATGTTCGATCACTTCGACGCTGATGACGAGATCAAACCTGTGCTTTTCAAAGAGGGAAACCAGATCATGCGTCGCATCGGCCAGTTGAATATCAAAGCCTTGACTTCGCGCTAGCGATACCGCCGATTCGGAGCTATCAATTCCGAAGAGGCTCCACGAGCCATGGTGTTGGATTTCAGCAAGTATCGCGCCATTACCGCAGCCAATGTCGAGAACTGAGCCATTCGGTGGTATTGACTGAAGAGCTCGGATAATAGGCGGCAATATGATGCTGTGTTCCCAGGTAGGGCGAGTATGCGAATAACAGTAGTTGCGGGGTATTGGTGACGACATGCATTTGCGTTCCCAAGAGTTGCATAAGATTACCATTGCAGTTGTTAAAAGGGTGTGGCTACTTTGGAACGACGGCAAAGTGTTCATCTTTTCAATAGGTTAAAATCAATTGGCCTGTCTTCGGCTATCGCATAAGAGGCCGGTATATCGGAATAACCCCTGTTCTTGAATCAATTCTGACGATTGGACTCTGCCAGTTTGGCCTGGTTACGCAGGATGGTTGTCGAGAGTTTGTCGAGGCGGTTTAGCAGGGTTTTCAACTTGCGGTATTGCTGTGCTGCGGCCCTGTACAACGGTGCCGCTTCCGGTGAGATCTTGACATTGAACGTTTTGCCGTTGGCCTTGTAGGTAAGCTCGAAGTACGGCCCGTGGCGCTTGGCGGCGTCAGAGGCGCAGGCGCACTGGGCTTTTCCACACTTCATCATCCGCTTCAGAACTGTACCTTTGCAGAAATACTCGATCTGTTCCAGACCTCGTCTGAGTTCCAGGAAGCGTTGCGTGTGGCCCTCCAGAGAAGCCTTCCGTTCAACGGGACGGACTCCGCTTTTGGAAACAGAATACGCGACATCTGTCTTGCGGTTATAATACCGTAAGGACATGACAACAGCAACTTGTTTTCATGTTGATCCGATACCGGCGTTTGTTGGGTTCTCGCTGCTGGAGTCCTGGCTGGCATCCTCCAGCGCCCTCCAACTTCCCCTCCACCGGATCGAGTCCCAGCAGCAGACCAAAGGCCGCGAGGTCCAACGCCTTCTCCTCCTAGCCTTTTGCAGCAGCGCGGCAACGGAGATGTGGGGCCTGCTTTGTAACTAAAACAGGCAGACGGCGCGGTGCTCTACTCTCACCGCCGTCTGAGCGCCCGATCCCTTACCACCGTCTTTGGAACCGGCGCACTCGTCCGTATGGGCTACTCCCGACCCAGCCGCGCCGAGCATCTTTCCGCTCGATAAGGCGCTGGCCTTGGCCGCGCGGTCGTTCTCCTACGAACTCCAGCGGCGCCTGATCAAAGCCGCCGTACAGAACCCGTTTCTGGAATCGGTCCAAACCATTGCCGAGTTGACCGACGTTGCCGTTTCCAAACGCATTCTGGAAGAGATCCTTCCGGATGCGGCTCGAGACTTTGACGCTCTCTACCAACAGCGCTCGGTTGCCACTGCCGCCGGCTCGATTATGGTGGCGGCAGTCGACGGTAAGGGCATTCCCATGGTCAACCCTTGCGGTGCACACCCAGAGCACGGCTGCCAAAGGGCAGAAGGCCAATAAGAAACGAATGGCCACGTTTGCTACGGTATTCACCCGCGCACCTTGGGTGCGGTCCCCACAACAGGTCATCGAAAGCCTGTTCCCCGCCTCTCGCCCGGCCTCCGGTGCGGCGCCTCCTCCCCCACGTCCGGAGAACCAGCGTGTGTGGGCGAGTTTGCTCAGGGGCAAGACCGCCGTGATCGAAGAGGTCGCTAAAGAGATGGAGCACCGCGATCCCCGCAATCAACGACGCGCCTGGCCTTGACGGACGGTGAGCGTGCTCTCCAGATTCGAGTGGACGAAAAGCTCAAGGTCACCTTGAGCCTGGATCGGATGCAGGTGCTGGAGAAACTCTGGAGGGCCGCCTATGTCTCCGATGCAGAGGGAAGCCTGGAAGCCGACCTTTGGGTCCTCGACCGTGCTCTGCGAATTCTCTTCGGCGAGGCCGGCCAAGTCGTCAAAGGCATCCGGCAGATCATCATCAAACGCGGCATGTCCGGCCCCAAAGCCAAAACGCTCATCGCGACCGCCAACTACCTCTATCGCAACCGTCCCGAATGCGCTATGACGAATACCCCGCCAACGGTTGGCCGATTGCCAGCAGGTGGCCCGGTCGAAGGAGCCTGCAAGAACCTAATTAAAGACCGCATGGAACGCTCCGGCATGAGTTGGACCGAGCAAATGGCGGAGGCCGTCGTACAACTCCGAGCCATCTATCTCTCAGAGATTTCGATCGCTACTGGCAATTCCACATCGATCAGGACCAGCGTCGTGTCTATTCCCCGTCGCCTGGGCCGTCGTTCCGAAGTAGCCACACCCATTTGAAATGCGAGCGCAAACCCGGGACTAAAGGACTCGAAGGCCAACCGTGCTGATGTGCCCCTCAAACGTCACGTCTTTTGGAGCGTTCCGGGCTCGCAACCACAAGGCGACGCCTGGACGCGACGGGATACCTATGCCACCCAAAGAGTAAGGCCCTGTGCCCTGTAGCGCCTGTAGCTTTCACTCACTGCAACAGAGAAGTCGACTCGGCATGGCACCAGCTCGCTGAGGCTGAGGCACGTTTGGCTCATTGTACTCCACCCGTCGGTGCCGGGTCGAGCTCCAAAATATTCATAAAACGCTCAACCAGGCATCGCTGTGAAAACTTCCGTGCCAATTCAGCTTCCTCTTCAAACCTTTGCGGGCTAATGCTCGCGCTTTGGACGATGTGGCGGACGGTAGCGTCCACGTCTCCTTGATTCACCGCCCTTGCCCAGACACCAGCGGCGCCTTTCGGCAGCATCTCCGTCACATGGCTCGGCACAGGCCCGATGTAGAGAAATGGAATCCCCAGTGTCAGAATATTGTAGACCTTGCACGGGTGAACGATGCCCCGAAAGTCGTTGCCCATCACGACCGCATGCAGGTCTGCGGCCGAGAGCGAACCGGAGAGATTCTCCGCGGGTTGATACGGAAGACAGACGATGTTAGTTAGGCGATGATCTTCCGCAAACCTGCCGACCTTGGGGAATTCGCTGCCTCCGCCGACGAAGCAAAAGACAATATCTGTGCGTTGGTCCAATTCTGCCGCCGCCATAAGGAGAGTCGTTAGCGGATGGCATGGGCTGTGGTTGCCAGAGTACATTATCACGTACTTGCCAACAAGCCCGTGTTCTTCTCGAAAGGCGCGGCGGCCGTCGCTATCGTAGTGAACCGAACCGTCGTGAGACCACGGCGGAATCAACCGCAGCTTATCCGAGGCGATACCCTTCTTTATGATGCGCTCCCTCATGAACCGATCCAGTACCACGATCTGACTTGCGGTACGAAGGCTGTATCGTAGAGACAGTTCCAGGACGCGTGCTACTAACGACCCCTCTTCGAGCCACCCTGCCGCGATTGCCTCATCGGGGTTTAGATCCATGACCCACTGCACCAACCTACCTCCCTTTAGCCTAACAAAGAGCGCCGCGAGAGTTGAGATCAGCGGCGGCGAGGTCATCGAGACGACCACGTCAAAACGGGGAAGCAGAAGAATTTGTAGGAAACACGACAAAACAAATGTCGCGAAATCCACTATACGTCGCCACCTAGATCCTTTTCCCAGGCCCGAACAAGCAACCCGTATAATACGAACCCCATTCCAGACCTCCTTCCTTGTGAAATACGCGGAGGTATTGTCGTAACCCCTCCGGCTGGCCACGACAGTTACCTTATGCCCCTCGGATGCCAAACTGCGTGCCAAATCACCAGCGTGCTGGGCGGTGGAGACGACATCGGGATAAAAAGATTGGTTAATCAGCAGGATCTTCATTCGGAAACTCGCAGGTATAGCTATCTACCGGCGCGACTTCCGGAGGAGTGATGGGTTTTGGGCGCACGCAGGTAAGGGCAACCAGTGCTTAGTTCTAATGTGCTCACGAAACCTGACGGCCCGGAGCTGCCTGGAGGCAGGCCACAGCCTTAACAACGGGTTTACGATTTCAAGTTCACGATGGCATACGTGATAACTTGGGATTTGTGCCTTACTTCGCGTGCAATACATCCGATAGACGCAACCTAAAAAGCCAGGAGACATGACTCCTGCCCGCGATGACAGCAACAAGAACTGGAAGCGAGACGCCGGCGAACCACGAAAGCAGCAGAACCACAATACCGTTCTGCAGGTGAACGACCCGAAGTAAAATGCCGCGCATTGCTGCTCAAGTGAAGCTGTGAAGCACGCATATTTCAAGGGAATAACGGCCGCATAGGGCGAACATCCGCACCCCGACCCTTAACCATCGGGAATTCGTTGATAGCATGCCCAAGCAAATCAGCATCGAGACTCCACATTGGGAGGACGAGAGGTCTTGGAGCGAAGCCCCAATTTCATTGTAGGGAAACCGTATCGTGGTGGCGGCGCCAATAATGCATGCTACTACGTAGACATATTCTAACGCCTCCTCGCAGAGATTAAGGAGAATTCCACTAACGCAGACTCCAAGCATTAAAAAAGCCCCACCATCCGAAGTGCATGGCCAAAGATTGTCTTTGGCACCCAAAATATGGACCCCAAGCGCGATCAGCGCAAGCAGGTCGTTGGGAAGGGACGGTTTTCGTAGGAAAATGTATAAGCGGTGGATGTTACAACCGGATTAGATGAATTGGAGACCGCAAGTCTATGGGCTGTTTCGGCGAAGACGGACCGACTCTCGCTCACGTGTCGGTTGTTCGACTTAAGAAGCAGGTATGAGCCGATGGCTAATACGTCCATGTTGGTGCGAAGGAAGCAATCGATGGCTTGTGCTGGAGTGTTGACGATGGGTTCGTTTTCGTTAAACGACGTGTTGAGGAGAACGGGCACGCCGGTCATCGCGTCGAAGCGTTTAATCAATTGCCAATAAAGGGGATTGACATCCTTCTCAACTGTCTGCAACCGTCCGGTTCCATCGCCGTGTGTAACGGCGGGAATTCTCTCACGCTGCCGCGGCTTAATCTTGTACGCCATCACCATAAACGGCGATGGGTAAGTCACTTCGAAATAGTCACTTGTAGCTTCCACCAGAATGGAAGGGCAGAACGGGCGGAATGGTTCTCGGTACTTAATCCGCTTATTCAGTGTATCCTTCATTTCCTTTCTCCGCGGGTCCGCGAGAATACTTCGATTACCGAGCGCCCGCGGGCCAAACTCCATGCGACCCTGAAACCACCCAACGATCTTGCCGTCCGCGATCGCCTGTGCCGTGGCGTCGATTAGACCCGCTGGTTCGAGTTGTTGATAAACGGCCCCGGTTTTTTCCAACGCGCTCCGCACCTCATCATCGCTGTACTGAGGCCCGAAATAGACATGTCGCATAACAAAGCTGCGCGGTAGCCCCAGGACTTGGTGTTGCACGTACAGCGCGGCTCCGATAGATGTTCCTGCATCGTGGGCAGCGGGTTGTACATAGACATCCTGGAACGGGGTCTTTTCGAAAATCATGCCATTGGCGACGCAATTTAGCGCGACTCCGCCAGCGAGGCATAGTGTTTTCCGCCCGGTGCACCGGTACAGGTGATTCAATAGGGCAAAGTAATTCTCCTCGAGGACGACTTGCACAGACGCTGCCAGGTCGGCGTGTTCCTGGCGAATCTCACTGAGTGGCACGCGCGGCGGCCCAAACTCTTCTGCGAACTTGCCGGAGTAGACCGGTCCGAGTTCCGGTGCGCCGTTATCCCAAGTCATCGAATCGCCGCGAGTGTGGTGGATGAAGTATCTCAAGTCCAGTTTGCTTTGGCCATCCAAGGTGCGCACGATGTTCGCGACCCGGTCTTTGAAACGAGGCTCACCGTACGCCGCGAGGCCCATCATCTTGTATTCATCGCCGTACTTTAGAAACCCGAGAAACTGTGTAAATGCGGTGTAGAAGATTCCCAGCGAGTGAGGGAACTGCACAGATCCGAGTACTTGAATTGTATTGCCCTTCCCGATGCCCCACATGACACTGGAGAAATCGCCGAAGCCGTCTATGGATATAACGGCAGCCTCGTCGAAAGGTGAGGCAAAGAATGCGCTAGCCATGTGCGCTCGGTGGTGTTCCACGTAATGGAAGTTTGTGCGCACCCTGATTCCGATTTCAGCCCGGTGAAGGTCCTCTTCAACGTCGACCAAACGCACCATGTTTCGCGCGCGGGATGAAACGCGGGTCCAAAGCGTCGGGTGAAGCACGACGCGCGCCAACTTAGCGGAAAAGTGGGCGCGCGGATTACGGGAGATCGCGATATGATCCAGATCGCGAACGCCATCGCCATCGAGGCAGGCATTTGCCGCAAGCAGAGGCAGGCCAGCCCAGTGCTTGATGCGGTTAAATCGCTCCTCCTCGACGGCTGCAGTCAAACTGCCGTCAGACAGGAGCGCGACTGAGGAATCACCGTGAAAAGCATTAATGCCAAGAATGTTCATAACGACACCAGCGCGTGGATACTATTGGTTTCGGTCAGCTAGAAGTCGAATGGCGAGAAGCGCCTCGTACGTGAATCGCTCATAGGCGTACTGTAGAGATGCAGTGCCGCGTAGCGGCCCCCCTGCCCGCATGTAGGCGAGCGAGCCTGCAACCAGGGGCATGAGTCCTGCTCTGCGGAGACGATCCTTCAGGCTCAGATCGCTTACTGAGTTGATCCGCGAGCGCTCCAAACGAGTATAGGAGATCTGCGATTCGGCCCAGCGATCTGTGGACTTGCGGTCGTCATGAATGACCCGATTACGAAAGTGGAAAAGCTCTCCAGTTAATGCAAAACTGTGCGCATGGCCATTCGTCGAGGAGGTGACCCGCGCCAACCGAAAGAGCCGAAGCTGGGGCGGGTAGAGCGACGAGATGAGCAGGCGGCGCCCAATGCGATACTCGAATGCGACGATCCCGCCATCGAAGCCATGGGGCAGGAATTGCTGTTCGATTTCTTGGAACAACCGCGGCGAAACTTGCATATCGGCATCCAATGCCAAGCCATACTCGGTATTGATGCCGGTCTCGAAAAACGCATAGTGCCACTGTGCGCCGTAGGTATCAAAGCATCTGGTTTGCCAGGAGACGTTTGGGAACGAGCGCGCGATTTCCTGTGTACTATCGGTTGAACCGGAGTCCAGTACGGTCACGCGTCGGGCCCAGCGCAGGCACGCGAGGGTACGGGCGAGGTTAGACTCTTCGTTGTAAGTTAGCAGTACGGGGGTGACTGCTTCGGCAGCGGAAGTCATGAAAGAACAGCCTCCAGTTCTGGCTGGCAACCAAGAATGGAATTGTAGAGGTCGATGAGACGTGCCGTGACCGCCGGAATTGAGTAGTGTTCACTGGCAAAAGCCGCGCCCTTTGCAGCCATGCGTCGTGCATCGATCGGATCGTCAAGGATGCGGCATAGGGCGGTTGCGACGGATTTAGGAGAGCATGAGCAGACAAGCCCGGCTCCGGCATGCTGGACTTCATTATGTATTGCAACCTGGTCAGATACTACGACAGGCAGGCCCGCAGCCATCGCCTCGATCACGGCCACGCCGAAGTTTTCCGAATACGAGGGCAGGACAAATACGGCGGAAGTCCGCAATGCATCCAGTTTTTCCTCTCCGCTGAGAAAACCAACCCAAGAGACGTGGTTTCCGATCCGCAGTTCGCGTGCTTGAACGCGAAGCTCCGCAACGAGAGCGGACTCGCCGTCACCTGCAATGATGAGAACAGCCTCAGGATGGCGTTTGTGGAGCTCTCTGAAGGCTGGCAACAGCAAGTCAAGTCCTTTCTTGCGATGAATCCGGGACAGGAACAGGATAGCGGTCTTACCCCCGAGTACCGGAAAGCGCGAAAGTAATGAGGCCCCGGTCCGGCTAAACGTGGGAAGTTCGTATGGATTCGGAATGACAACGGGCCGATGACGAATTGGGAGACGTTCAGCCTCAATCTGTTCCTCCTCGGTCGTATAGTGGACGGCCGCTGCCCCGCGGAGTATGCGTGCCTCGATGCAGCGAAACGAAGCGTATTTCAGCCAGGGACGGCGGTTCTCGAATCCCCAACGGTTGAGCGTGCCGAGGGGCCGCACAATGTATGGAACGCGGTACCGGCTGGCCCAGTAGGCCGCGGCAACCGAGGGAAACGAGAACAGTGCGTGGATGTGCACGAGATCATATGAACCAATGTTGGACGCGAGCCAACTACTCAGAGGCCAAGAGAACGTGTAGAACCCGGTCTGACGCGGCAGATACCAATAGTTCACACCGGACTCGATAGCCGGGGTACGGCTGGCAATCTCGCCAGCGCAAGCGTCGGTCGTCGTAGCGACGTGCACATCCACACCTGCGGATGCGAGACCGGTTACGATCTGCCGTAGAACGAAACTTGGGCCGCCTTGCTTGAGAGCGACCGACGGTATGACGTGAAGTACCCGCATGTTAGTGTTCCGATATCCGTTGCAGCGCGTCCAGCAACCGTTGCTGATAGTGGGCGGCGGTGAAGCGCTTCTCATACCTGGCCCTCGCCTGTATAGACCATCGATCCCATTCCTGTCCCGGCGTCATTAAACGTACCAGTGCGGAGGCAAGTTGCTCCGGCTGATCCGGATCAGCGGCCAAACCGGCTTCAGGCGGGGCCACGACTTCCCGACCAGCGTCCAGAGTGCTCACTAGACAAGGGCGGCCCAGACGCATCGCTTCCAGGTAGACAAGCCCGAATCCTTCGTTGCGGCTCGGAAGGACCAAACAACGGCATTGCGACACAAGCTTCTCCTTGGAGCTTTCGTCGATGCATCCCAGAAATCGCACATGAACTTCGCCTCCGTGTTGTTTTGCGACACGCTCAAGCTCATTCCTCATATCCCCGCCGCCGGCAATCCACAGTTCCGCCTTTGGCAATCGCCTGGATACAAGCGGCCATGCTCCAATCACCTCGCGGTGGCCCTTGTAGTCTTCGGACCGGACCATTCGGCCGATCATGACGGCAGCAGGCGTTCCGCATGACATGGGTACAGGCTGCGCCACTGACTCTAGACCCAGATGAACGATGACCCGGGACTTGCTGGACAGGCTAGGGTTCACGTCGATGAATCGGTCCCACGTGTACTGACTGTTGCACAAGAGAAGCTCTGAGCGCTTCAGTAGTCGCCGGGTCACATACGAGAGTGGCCGCCAGGCTTCGATCCCGTGTAGAAACACGGCTACACGCGGATCCCGCAAATTCAGAAAGGGCAGCAGCTTCAGAAGACCCAAGTGCCACACAAGAATACTTTGAGAACTCCATTTCGTCATCCCAGCTCCGATAACAGCTCGGATCTTCGAAGAGGCA
>Ga0210402_10002139_pt1 | contig 19487 bp, 20 predicted proteins | sample IncBWC7MmetaG_FD_161055 | JGI IMG/M metagenome (GOLD analysis project Ga0210402, IMG submission 161055) | Forest soil microbial communities from Barre Woods Harvard Forest LTER site, Petersham, Massachusetts, United States - Inc-BW-C-7-M | ecosystem: Environmental > Terrestrial > Soil >... | reverse complement strand
CACGTATGCGGTGATCTGGACTGCGACCGTCGTCTCCAACATCGGCGGTTGGATGTACAGCGCGGCTGCAGCGTGGCTGATGACGAGCCTGGATGCCAATCCCGTGATGGTGTCGCTGGTTCAGGTTGCGACAAGCCTGCCGATGTTCCTGTTCGCGCTACCGGCAGGGGCGCTGGCCGACATCATAGACAAGCGGCGTTTCCTCATCGTCGTCGAGTTCGGCATTATGGTGGTGTCGGCGTTGTTCGCCACGATGGTCACATTCGATCTCGTCACGCCCGTCACCCTACTGTTGTTCATGTTCGTGATCGGTGCCGGAAGCGCGCTGACGGCACCGGCCTGGCAATCGATCGTGCCGGCACTTGTCCCTAAGCCCGACCTCCCGGCGGCGGTGGCCGCCAACAGTGTCGGAATCAACATTAGCCGCGCCGTGGGCCCGGCTCTGAGCGGGATAATTGCGGCCGGATTTGGTATCGCCGCGCCTTTCTGGCTGGATGCTTTCAGCAACTTTGGCACCATCGGCGCGCTGGTCTGGTGGCGTACGCCGCGGAGAACGGGTCGGCGCCTACCCGCTGAGCGCCTCGCCAGCGCGATTCGCACAGGCGCACGTTACGCACGCAACAATCCGCCTTTACGCGCAACCCTGTTTCGTGCCGTCGCATTCTTCCTTTTTGCGAGTGCCTACTGGGCGCTACTGCCGCTCGTGGCGCGCACGCAGATCGCGGGCGGCGCGCAGCTGTATGGTATTTTGCTGGGAGCCATCGGAGTGGGCGCGATTGGCGGCGCCTTCGCACTGCCGCGGCTTAAAGCGAAGCTTGGACCCGATCGGCTGGTGGCTGCCGGGACCGTCGGAACCGCCGTAGCCCTCGCCCTGTTCGGCGCCGCGCACAGTGCGGCCACCGCCCTTCTGGCCAGCCTCATTGCGGGTGTCTCCTGGATTGCCACGCTGTCGAGCCTGAATGTATCGGCTCAACTGGCGCTGCCTGAGTGGGTTCGCGGGCGCGGGCTCGCGATCTATGTCACCGTGTTGTTCGGCGCAATGACGGTCGGCAGCGTGGCGTGGGGAGAAATCGCTGCCAAAGGTGGGCTACCGATGGCGCATTTCCTCGCAGCGCTTGGCGCCCTGGTCGCCATTCCGCTGACGTGGCGCTCGAAGCTGCAAACAGGTGCCGGGCTCGACCTGACGCCTTCCATGAGCTGGCCCGAGCCCGTCGTCGCCGAGGATCTGCAAGAGCGAGCGGGTCCGGTGATGATCGCGGTTGAATACCGTATCGCCATCAAGGACCGCGACGCCTTTCTCGTCGCGCTCGAGCGCGTGGCCTTGGAACGTCGCCGGGATGGTGCGTATGCGTGGGGTGTCTTCGAAGATGCGTTGGAGGCGGGTCGGTTCGTGGAGACGTTCCTTGTCGAATCCTGGATGGAGCATTTGCGTCAGCACGAACGCGTCACCAAAGCGGACAGCGTGCTGCAGGAACGCGTCGAACGATTGTTGCTGCATCCAGCTAAGATCACCCACCTCGTCACCGCCGAACGGGGCCGCGAACCTCCCAAGGCCAACAGCGTCCCACCAAGCTCGCAATGAGCGCGCGCGTCACCGAGGGATGCACCGAAGATCCGGAGCCGAACCGTAACAGCAGCAAGGTCAGGGTCGACCAGCAGGTCTCGGGGACTACTGTGCGCCCTCGCGAGGGATGGCGCGATGGCAGGCGAAGGCGACTGCAGCTTCAAGGACCATCAGTAGCCGACCGTAAAGCGCTGTCGGATATGTGCAGGATGCTCGAGCTCATCGATCATGGCCAGCGCGGACATCTGCGTCGCGGGGACCAGGGAACGCGCGCCGACATCTCGACGCGAGGCGCTTAGGCGATGCGTGCGCGGAGAGACCAGTTCCATAGGCGTTGACGGCCCCCCACCCCACTGGGCCCCGCCGCACCCGAGATGCAAGCTCGTCGGCCACCGGTTATCGCGGTCCAAAAAAGCGGCCGGCGCGAAGGCCGGCCTGTACTCATGAACGTATGGATGTAGAACCCGTTGCGCTCACCAAACGGGGGGATGCCCCCAGGAGGATCGCTGGTTGGTGGTTACACGCGCGCTCTAGTCGCGAATGGTCCGCCTTTGACTACTTCCCCTTCCCATAGCTCAATCCGAAACCAAATAGGTATTGGTCCGCTACCCGGTTACGGTAGGCGTAGTCGAACGCTTCGAGAAACCCCGGCACGTCAGGGGCATTGTTATCAACTGCGGCTTGATTGGCCGGAATGGTCAACGGTAGCTTGCCGCTAGGATTGAATCGACCGCGCACAACGTCCAGCAACGCCGAGGCTTTGACATCAAATGTCGCAACGACAGCCGCAGCGTTCGGCTCAACGGCGTTAACAATCCAGGGATTGACCAGATTGATAGCCAAGATCGTCGGCTTTGCCGCTTCAATGGCCTGCACTTGCGCAACGTCCACTCCCGTCGGAGTCCCTAAGGCGATGTCATTGAAATCATGCTGCGGTCGTTGGAAAACTGTCGGACGGAGCCATACCAGGGCCACGTCCGCCTGATCGACATTGTCGACCACGGTCAAAGACGGATCGTCGGCGAGCAGCGCTTTTAGCGCCGTGGTTTGCGCGGCGCTACTGCTGCCCGCAAAGACCTGCGCAAATACCTTCTTCGACCCCGCGAGCGGCAGGACCAGGAGATCGTTGCGCAACAAAACGATCGACTGGAGGTTCGCCTGATACGCCTGCGCCGCCGCCTCCGGAGCGTCATAGACCGCTTGTGCGGTATCCGGGTCGGTGTAAGGATCTTCGAAGAGACCAAGGTCGAACATTTCCGCAAGCAGCGGTGTCAGGCGCGCGTCAAGTTCCGCCTCGCTGAGGAGGCCTTGCTGCACGGCGGCAATCAGTCCGCTAGGATCATTGTTATCCGAAAACAGACTTACGCCAGCTCGGACGCCCTTGGCGAACTTTTGCGGGATTGTGAGGTTCTTGACGCCCCAGTCGGTACCGAACGCCCCACCGTTGCCAAGAACACCGGAGTCCGTATTGACGTAACCCTTGAATCCCATGGTGTTGCGGAGCAGCGTTGTGAGAATCGTCTTGTTGTACGCAGCTCCCACCTCTTCGAACTGCTCGGTGGACGACTGCCACCAGGACGATGGCAACTGAATCGAGTCGCGCTCGTTAATCTGACTGTTGTAATAGGACATGATGGCGCTCACGCCGGCATCCACCGCTGCCTGGAACGGCGCCAATTGGTACTGAAAGAGACTGCCAGCTGTGGGATATGCAGCCCACTGGCCGTAGTCAAAGTGGGGGTCCAGTCCGTTCCAGACGGCACCATCGCCGGGGAAGTGCTTGATTGTCTCCGCTACCGAGTCAGAGCCGAGATGTTGGCCTTGAAACCCAAGGACAATTTGGCGCGTAATGTCCGCACTTAGTTGCGGCCCCTCGCCGAACGTTGTTTGAACTCGGTTCCACCGTGGCTCTGATGCCACATCGACTTGGTAGCCGTACATTTTTCGAATGCCTTGCGTGACCCACTGCTGCCGCACGGTTTCGGCGAACGAGCGAACTAGCTGCAAGTCGTTGGAGGCCGCAAGTCCAAGCGTTCCCGGCCATTGACCCGACGCTTCCACCTGCTCGAAAACCAGGCGGTCGGTGATGTGATCGCGCGGATTCGAGGTAAAGACCACTGGAATACCGAGCCGCGTAGCCTCGGCCACCTGTTGCCATTTGTTATTTCTAATCGCGTTCGCGCTCGCCGCCAGGCTGTCACGCAGGATAAGGTGGCCAATGTGCCGATTGTTAATGTAGTCCGTATTGATTGCGTCACTGCCACCTATGGAAGAAATCTGCATCATTCCCGCTTTTTCTGCGAGCGTCATCTGCGCTATCAAGTCGGCGACACGCTTGTCCGTCGGCTTCCGCCAGTCTTCGTACGTGTCCAGTTTGCCGTTGCCATTCAGGTCGCGAAACTGCAGCTGGCCGATCTGAATAATGGGCTTCACCCTCGCTTCGACGTTGTGATCCTTTCCGCCGGCTTGTGAAAAGTCAGGAGGCGACGCGAAACCCAATGGGGCAGCTATAGATAGGAAGGCGCCTGCGACCATTGGCGCAATCGCGGTACGTCGAATATTGCACATCAACATTTGCATCCTCCACTCGTGGGATATTGCCGTAAGATCGGCGTTGGCCGAAGCGCTTGCAGTTAACGCATAGATTCTTTGTTTTTTATTGGCAGGCGTAATGTCGAGTGCGCGGGCGGCCCCGTCCAATACTTTTTTTGGCGCCGCTCATACAAAACCCATATCGGAGGATCAATTCGTGGTTGATTTGCGCCAACTGAAGTATTTCGTTGCCGTCGCTGAAGAGCGAAATTTCGGGCGTGCAGCCTCCAGGCTTCATGTTTCTCAGCCGCCGATTACACGACAGGTGAAACTTCTGGAGGGAAAGCTGCTGACTCAGTTGTTCGAGCGCATGCCTTGGGGGGTCGATCTCACACCTGCTGGCAAAGCGCTGCTTCCGCGAGCGCAGGAAATCCTGGCCGCAGTTGGTTATGCGGCGGAGTTGACTCAACGCGTCGGAAAGGGAGACCTGGGACGATTGGATGTCGGCATATTTGGATCAGGTGCCTTGTCCATCGTTCCATCGATCCTTAAGCACTATTTGAGAGAGTATCCACGGGTTGAAATCGCTTTGCTTAATGTTCCTCAGCCCATTCAACTCCAAGCCTTGAGGCAGAGAAGGATTCTCATTACTTTCGATCGCTATCTGCCGGAAGATTCCGACCTGATCGTGAAAGTCGTAGCGCAGGAACGTCTGTTATTGGCGCTGCATCAGTCCAATCCTCTCGCCCGCGATAGCCACGTAGTGTTCAAAAAGCTCGAAGGGCAACCGATATTGATGGCTCGCGACCCACGTCATGCCGATTGGCTTCGGTTGTTGTGTAGCGATAATGGTTTCGAACCAACCGTTAGCCAGCGGGCCGGCGACGTAGTGGCTGGATTGACTTTTGTGGCGAACGGTTTCGGCGTGGAAATCGTTCCTGAATCCGTTCGGGTGCTAAGGCTGCCTGGGCTAACGTATCGACCCTTACGCTCCATTGCCGGTCCACGTGCCCACATCGACCTCCATTGCGCCTATCGCAGAGGCGAAACATCTCCACTACTGCCCGGAATTCTTGATGCCGTTCGCAGTTACGGAAGAGGCCATGGCGACGACACGCTCAAACCGCGCGAGGCACGGTCAAAAGGGGAATCCGGCAGGCGACGCAAGCCTAAGCCATCGTAATCGGCCTCATCCCCAATGAGCGTCTTCATTTTGATTCTTGCGCCGCGGCGCTGCTGTTGGGCGACCGCGGTGCCAATTGCGCCGTGTGGCCGCCCTGCAGCTCAGGAAGCTCGTCGTCGCTTCCCAGCTTGAGTCGGTGCTGTTCAGTTGGACCTGCGTATCTTGACGTTTCTGTGCGTCGGCCTGCAACGCTCGGCCGACGTGCGAGGGTTGATCCGTGTTTCGTTGCTATGATAAGAGCGGCGCAACCACGAAGTGGCCCTGCCTATGCGCGCGAAGCGCCTGCGAATCTACCATTCACAAGAGGTGCTGCAATGACATCCACTTGGATCTCCCCTGCCACCCAACCGACCGGCGCGAGCGAACCCATCCAGGACACTTCGGGGCTGCTGTTGCGTGCCGTGGGACTCCTGATTCTGTTGCAGGCGCCGTTGTCAGAGGCGCAAGTCGGCCACCCGCAGGTCGGCCAACTTGTTCCCGCGACGATGGCGCGCATCGGCACGATCGACCAGCGCTACCAGTCGTTCAACGTCGAAATGCTCGAGGTCACAGGCGGCGATTTTTGGAAGCCCTACGCTTCGCTCGATGCGGGCAGCAAGACGAAGCCCGATCCAAGTCCCGCCGGCTCGGGCGTGCCGGCCGGCATGAGCCCCAATCTGTATCAATACCGGCCGCCGATCGACTTGTCGAACGCGCGCTTGCGCAAGCTCGCCGCAGCCCTCGGCCCGTCCTACGTACGCGTCAGTGGAACTTGGGCGAACACCACGTATTTCTATGATTCCGATACGCCGGCGCCGAAAGTGCCGCCGGCGGGATTTGGAGGTGTGCTGACGCGCCCACAATGGAAGGGTGTGATCGATTTCGCACGTGCGATCGATGCCAAGCTCGTGAGCTCCTTCGCGACGGGCGTCGGCGTTCGCGATGCCGCCGGCGTCTGGACACCTGTCGAAGCGACCAAGGTGCTCCAATACACGCAGTCGATCGGCGGCAGCATCGCTGCGGCCGAATTCATGAACGAGCCGACGATGGCCGCCATGGGCGGCGCGCCGAAGGGCTACGACGCGACGTCCTACGGTCGCGACCTGGCCGTATTCGTTCCGTTCGTTAAGAATCGGGCGCCGGAAATGATCGTGCTCGGCCCCGGCTCGGTCGGCGAAGGCGGCTCGTTCTCCCCGACCACCGTCGGCCTGCTCAAATCGGAAGACCTGTTGGCCGCTGCCGGTCCGGTATTCGACGCTTTTTCTTATCACTACTACGGCGGTGCTTCCGACCGCTGCGCCTCGTCGATGCCCGGTGCAGGCACCACGGCCGCGGCCGCGTTGTCGCAACAGTGGCTGGCAGGCACGGATCAGGTCGAGACGTTCTACGCGAAGCTACGCGATCGATTCGAACCGAGCCGGCCGATGTGGATCACCGAGACGGCAGACACCGCCTGTGGCGGCAATCGTTGGGCATCGACCTTCTTAGATACGTTTCGTTACGTCGACCAGCTCGGGCGCCTGGCGCAACGCGGCCTGCAAGTCGTCATTCACAACACACTCGCATCGAGTGACTACGGTCTGCTCGACGAGAGCACCTATGCGCCGCGCCCGAATTACTGGGCGGCCTTGCTCTGGCGTCGGCTTATGGGGTTAACCGTACTCGATCCGGGGCCGTCACCGTCATCGAAGCTGCACCTTTACGCGCACTGCTTGCGCGGAGAACCCGGAGGCGTGGCCGTTCTTGCGATCAACACCGATCGAACATCACCCGTCTCAATCACAATCCCGGCCGAGGGACGCCGATACACATTGACGGCGAAACGACTGGAGGACAAGAGGGTGCAGTTGAACCTGCAACAGTTGCGGCTCGGTGCCGATGATGCATTGCCACCGCTCAACGGACTGCGGACGCGCGCAGGCAAGACAACGTTCGCGCCAGCAAGCATCACCTTCATCACGCTTCCCGGGGCCGGAAACGGTAGCTGTTCGTAGGGAGCCACTGCGTCGGCTCTCTATCATGGCGCACTCCTTCGCCTGCCTGATTCGGTCATCTCCGCGTATCGTTTGGCACCGCGTGTTTTTATGAGGCCTGCGACGCCGCGCGAACGATCCAAGCCCGACCGCTGTGGCTGAGGTCAGAGGCAATTTGCGCAAGAATAGTTTGCTTCAAGCAAACTCGGCAACGCAGCAAGGCCAGAAAGCGCGCAACGTACGGTATGGGGTGTAGGCGCTGGAGGGAGCGTCGCAGTAAATCAGAGCCACGCAGCAGGAAGCTATTTGGCTAGAATGTTATCGTGAATGCCCGTTTGCGACAGGACCAAGCCGTCGCCTAGCACACAAGGTTTTTGGAGGTACCCTTATGTCGACCCCTCTCGGTACATCGCAGCGACCGTTAGGCATCGATGCACGCAGCGAAATGTCAATCGTGAAGCCGAGCATCCAGCGACGATTGCGATGCGCTCTCGCGACCGCACTCGCGGGACTCGCATTTTGCGCTTTCTGTGCGGATGCACAGGGACCGCAATCGCCACGTTCCGCCGACGCGCAACCGACCACGCAGGGGCCGACGCAAGCCGACATGGACAAGGCAGACCTCGACCCGAGCCATTGGCTCACCTCCAACAAAGGCTACCTTGGGTACCGGTACTCGAAGCTCACGCAGATCAATGCGCAAAACGTCCGCAATCTCAAGCCGGTGTGTTCGTTCAAGCTGGGCGAACAGGGGTCGTTCCAGGGCGCACCACTTGTTTATAACGGCGTTCTCTACACGACCTCCGCTTTCGGGGTGTTCGCCGTCGATGCGGCGAGTTGCGCCAAGCGTTGGAGCTATCAGTATCAACCCGGCGAGCACATGGGGCAGCGGAACAACAAGGGCGCAGCGATAGCAAGCGGGCGCGTCATCCGCGGCACGCCGGACGGTCATCTGATCGCCCTCGACGCAGCGACCGGTGCGTTGCTCTGGGATCGCATGGTCATGGACGCAAGTGGTGGCGAGTACGCGACCGCCGCGCCCCTGATATGGAAGGACATGATCTTCATCGGCAAGGCCGGAGGAGACCTGGGAATCCGCGGCGAAATGATGGCCTTCCGCGCCGGCGACGGCTCGAAGATCTGGGGGTGGCATACCATTCCAGGTCCCGGTGAGACGGGATCGGAAACGTGGAGCAATCCGGCGAGCGTTGAGCATGGCGGTGGTGGCACCTGGACCAGCTACAGCCTCGATCCGATCGCTGGGCTGCTGTTGATTCCCGTGGGCAATGCAGGTCCTGACTTCAACAATGAAGCGCGCCCGGGCACCAACCTCTTCACCAACTCGATCGTCGCACTCGACGCGATGACCGGGCAACTCAAATGGTGGCATCAGTTGATCGGTCCCGAGGACCGCGACTGGGATACCGCGGTCGTCGCAGCTTTCGATCCTGCCGACGGCAGCCATCTCGCAGCCGGCGCGGGCAAGGACGGGGTGCTGCATGTAGTGGATCGCGCAACGGGCAAGCTTCGGTTCACGACCTCGCTCGTCTCGCAGTACACCAATCGCACGACCGCAATTCCAACCGATACCAACATCCGGCTATGCCCGATTGCCGCGGTGCAATGGAACGGGCCCGCTTACAGCCCCGACACCAATCTGCTGTACATGAATGGCATCGATTGGTGCGCCAAGGCGATCAAGGGTCCGACGCCCGAATACGTCCGAGGCAAGACCTATCTCGGCTGGGCCACGCCCACCGGCTACGGCGATCGCGACCCCATCGAGCAGGCGTTCGGCCTGGTCAATGCCATCGATCCTGCAAACGGCCAACTGAAATGGCGCTATCGCATTCCGGCTCCGCCGGTGGCGGGACTCACCGCGACCGCCGGCGGCCTCATTCTGACCGCCGATACGCGGGGCGACGTTTTCGCGCTCGATGCGAAGACCGGCGCGCTGCTGAACCAACTTCGTCTTGGTGCTGGCGCCATCGATGGCGGTCTCATCACGTATGCAGTGAAGGGCAAGCAATTCATCGCCGTCGCAGCGGGGGACAACAATGGCACCTATAAGGCGAAGGGCAACAACGCGATTGTGATTTTAGCGCTACCGTAGCAGCGCTCACCGGACCTTCCAGGCGTGGCAGGAAACACCGATCGACTATCCACCCGACCGACCACGGACATTCGTCGTCGAGCGCGGGAAAGCCGTGTGGTCGAATCAGCCGTTCGACGGTACGGGTTCGTCCATAGCGCGATATGCAACGATCGCTTTCGTATCACTCATATCCGTAACCCTCCGTAAGCGACTGATCCTCGTGATGGCAAGCTTGAGAGAGGCTCACTCGATGTTCTTCTGAGGAGGAGTACTAGATGACAAGCCAAGCAATGCGCGATCCGGTGCAGGACACGCTTCTGACACCGCAGAATTCCGTGCTCAATGGCCAAGCCCCCGTTTGAGATTCGACCAGGCACGGGCCGGCGGGAATGTCAGCGCTTCGCCCATCTGGGCGTCTAATAACGCCACGGATTCTTGAGCGTGGCGCCGTGGATGGTACCTGCCATGTTTGTTCATTTGGGCGAACCGGTAGCGTTCCACAAATGTCGCCGCATACCCGACTACCCGCCCTGCCATCGGTGTCGTTGGTTTCACGATCGATGGCGGGTTGCCTTTTTCGGTTCGAATCAGCTCCAGTCCAAATGCCAATGCATCGCGTATTATGAGCCGAGGAAAATACCAGATGATTCTGCAAGAAGCGAAACTCAACGCTGAGAAGGATGTCGTGCAAAGCATAGAGCCGCTTGATCCTGCGCGACGGCGCTTGCTCGCGGGCGTGTGGGCCGCATATGGAGTTTCGCTCGTCCCTTGGGCGCTGGCGCAGCCCGCACTCGACGCCAATGAACCCGCATTCTTGGCCATTTCCTCCCTCCTAACAGGCCGCCTATCGCTTGACGTTGCTCAGGTGAGTCGCCTCTACACAGCACTGGTCGCCGATGATCCGAGCTTTCCTGCGTCCATACGGGCCTTGCTCGCCTTGATCTCTGAGCGCAGCATCGACCCGCTGCAGCTGCAAAGCGTGCTGGACACTGAGCACTCGCCGCTGGCAGTGCTGCCCCGCAGGATCGTTACCGCCTGGTACCTCGGCATCGTCGGAGAAGGCGAGCGTGCTCGTTGCGTTGCCTATGAAACCGCGCTGAATGCCGTGATCGTCGAAGACGTTCTGAAACCTCCGACCTATTGCTACGGCGCCTATGGAAGCTGGGCGAAGAAGCCAAACTGAGGAGCGCGGGATGGCTGAGCTGTCTTCGGCGGACTTCGTGGTGATCGGGTCGGGAATCATTGGCTCGTTGACCGCGCGCAAGCTCGTACAAGCAGGTGCGTCCGTCATCATTCTGGAGGCAGGACCGCGTGTGACTCGCGGCGAGCTGGTCGCCCGTTTCAGGAACTCTCCACGTCGGGGCGATTGGCTGTCGCCCTACCCCTCTGCGCCATGGGCTCCTCATCCCGTCTATCAGCCCAGCGACAACGGCTATTTGGTGCAGGCCGGTCCCTATCCGTATGCCGCCGAGTACATCCGTCAGGTAGGCGGCACCTCATGGCACTGGGCCGCACACGCCTGGCGCAACGTGCCGAACGACTTCAAGATACGCAGCCTGTACGGCGTCGGCGTCGATTGGCCGCTGACCTACGACGATCTCGAGCCGTTTTATCAGGAAGCCGAAGAGATCATGGGCGTTTCGGGCGCGCCCAATACCGGCTCGCCGCGCAGCAAACCGTTCCCGATGGAGCCGGTAGCGGAGCCATACGCCATGCGCCGCATTCGAGAACGACTCGCGCCGGCCTACGAAGTCGTCACCAACACCACCGCACGCAACAGCCGCAGTTACGATGGGCGACCCGCCTGTTGTGGCAACAATAGTTGCCAGCCGATCTGTCCGATCGATGCCCAGTATCACGGCGGCCTTGCGGCCGATTCGGCGGAAGCCGCGGGCGCGAAGCTGGTGCCGAATGCCAATGTCTACAAGCTGGAACACGATGAAAAGGGGACCATCGCAGCCGCCCTTTACTATGACCCGCAAAGGAACTCGCACCGCGTCACCGGCAAGACGTTCATCGTTGCGGCCAACGGCATCGAAAGCCCGCGACTCCTGTTGCTTTCGGCCAGCGACAAGTTCCCCAAGGGACTCGCCAACAGCTCCGACATGGTTGGCCGCAACCTGATGGACCACCCGAGCACCTCGCTGACGTTCGATGCCGAAGAGGAGCTGTGGCTTGGGCGCGGGCCGCAGAGTCCCAGTTCCATCGGTACCATGCGCGACGGCCCGTTCCGCTCCGAGCATGCGCCGTATCGCCTCGACTTCACCAACATTTCGCGCGTGGATGGCGCGACGAAATCGCTCATCGCCCAAGGCGTTTATGGCATTGAACTCGAAAAGCGCCTGCGTCATAGCGCGGCGCACGAGCTCAATGTGAAGAACGTGCTCGAGGTCTTGCCAGATCCGGAGCACCGCATCACCTTGAGCTCCGAAAAGGACTCGATGGGCATCCCGAAGCCCCAGGCCCACTATTCCATCGACGAGTACACGCGCAAAGGGCACGAGCGATCCAAACAAGATTTCAAGCGCATTGCCGAGCTCATGGGTGGCAGCAATCTGCGCTTGAGCAAGGAAGGCGATTTCGCGAACAACCAGCACATCTGCGGGACGATCAGCATGGGCAATGACCCAAAGGGCTCGGTCTGCGATCAATGGGGACGCGCGCACGATCACGAGAATCTGTTTCTCGCGAGTACCGGGGTCATGCCAACTTGCGCCACCGTCAATTCGACGGAAAACGGGCTTGCCTTGGCGCTGCGAACGGCCCAGCACATTCTTGCCGAGCAAGCTGGCGCGCGTGCGCCGGCATCGACGGAACCGCGGAAGTAGCTGGCACAAGACATCAGCCGGCAATACCGACGAACGCAAGATCGTAAATTGCGAAATCACCGCATTTGGCCAGATGGAAGACGTTCACTTCGAGGTTCGTCGGCGCAATGACACCGGTATTCATGGTGCTTGCTCTACAACTTGCGTCGACCAAGACCGTGTAACTTTCTCGTGATCATCAAAAATGGCACGATCTACAAAAACACGCTTCATTAGTCTCGTGCCCAATGCGGCGATGCGATCGGCAAAGCGCGTGGCGCCATCCCTCTGCGCTGTTTTGCTCGCCGTCGCGACCTCCTGCGCGTTCGCACAGTTGGCCGATACGCCGAGCGCCGAGTTGCTGGAACGAGGCCGGTATCTGGCGATCGCGGGCGATTGTGCCGCCTGCCACACGAAGCCCTGGGGCAAGCCATTCGCCGGTGGCTTGCCATTGCCGACGCCGATCGGCGGGATCATCGCGACTAACATAACGCCTTCGAAGTCGGCGGGCATTGGCAGCTACACCCTGGAGCAATTTAGCGCCGCCATGCGCAAAGGCGTGCGCGCCGACGGTGCGCAGCTCTATCCGGCGATGCCCTATACCGCGTACGCGAAGGTCACCGACGACGATCTCGGCGCGCTGTACGCGTACTTCATGCATGCGGTAGCGCCGGTCGATGCCGCACCTCCCGACACCAAACTCCCGTTCCCGTTCAACATCCGTCTGCTAATGCTCGCCTGGAACATCCTGTTCCTCGATCGCAACGTGTTCCATCCAGACCTTGCGCAGAGCGCGGAATGGAATCGTGGCGCCTATCTGGCACGCGGGCTTGCGCATTGCGGCACCTGCCACACGCCACGCAATTTCATGATGGCGGAGAGCCTGTCCCGCGAGATGGGCGGCGGAGAGGTCGGTGTCTGGCATGCACCCAATGTCACCTCCGACGCCAACAGCGGTATTGGCGGATGGAACGAACAGGAGTTAGTGGAATACATGCGCGTCGGACACGCCGCCGGCAAGGCGCAGGCGGCCGGCCCCATGGCGGAGGCGATCGACAAGAGCCTGCGGCATCTTACCGAAGGGGACCTGCGCTCGATCGCCATTTTTCTTAAGGGCGTGCCTGCATTGCACGACGCGGCTGACACACGCCCGCGATATGCGTGGGGTGCTGCCGCGGACGATCTGCCGAGTATTCGGGGCGTTGCCTTGCCGACGAATCTGGATCAGATGACCGGCCCGCAGCTCTATGACGCCGAGTGCTCGACCTGTCATCAGGCGCACGGACAGGGAAGCTTCGACGGCGGCCTTCCGCCGCTGTTTCACAACACGGCACTGGGCCGGACCAACACCAACAATCTGGTGATGGTAATGCTGGACGGCATTCATCGAGAGACCGAGCCGCCGGAGGTTCCGATGCCGGGCTTTGCCAAGTTATCGGATCGCCAGCTCGCAACGCTCGGAGCATACCTCACCCAGCGCTATGGCAATTCAAACGCCGCCGTCACCCCGGCGCAGGTCACGACCTTGCGCGCTGGTGGCGCTGCCTCGCAATTGGTTCTGCTTGTACGACTGGCGATCGCGGTCGGAATCGTTGCGATCATCGCCGTGCTGGTGTCTTTCGCTCGGCGCAGGAGATCCCGTTCAAATGACGCGCGCATATAGCGAGCGCTCCGGTAAGCGAGGGTAACCGTGGCATATCGTTCGCATCAACGTATTCTCGCGTTCCAGACTTCGGCATGACGCCGCGCAGGAGAAGCATCGTGGTTTCGCGTCGAAATTACCGTCGTTCGGGCCTTAGGGCTCCCTCATAGATAAGGAGTGGACATGGTGAACGAAATCAACGCGCCGCACGTACAAACGGTAGCCGCACCCAGCACCGGCTGGCAGATCGCCTGGGGTGTCCTGCTCATCATCTGCGGCATCCTCGCGGTAGCGATGCCGGGGGTTGCTGCGCTTGCCACGGCATTGGTTTTCGCATGGCTGCTGATTTTCGGCGGAGGATGCGAAATCGCCTACGCCATCCAGACCCGCGATAAGAATGGCTTCGGCTGGAAGCTCGCGTCCGGCATCCTGACTTTAGTGCTCGGAATCGCGATCCTGGTACTGCCGCTGGCAGGCGCGGCGTCGCTAGCGTTGCTGGTCGGCGCATTCCTGTTCGCCAGCGGCATTACTCGCACCGTCCTGGCATTCCGCCTCAAACCGCAGCGGGGCTGGGGGTGGATCCTGTTCGACGGCCTGTTGTCGATAGGGCTCGCCCTTCTCATCGCCATCGGCTGGCCGCAAAGCTCGCTGGCATTCATCGGTCTTCTTACAGGGTTCACGCTGATCTTGACGGGGATTTGGCGGATCATGCTGCGAAGGGGTGCCCTCGCATGAAGCTTCGCGTCGCTCGATTGGATGGACGCCTGCGACTGGAGGGTGACCTTCGCCATCAAGTTCTCCGCGCCGCGCTAACGATCCCGGCGGAAAAGGGCAAAGACCCATTGAACAAAGTACAACCTGTTCTTGACGGATCGGCGCGGTAGAGATCCATATGTCAACTTACCGGCTGCCTACCTATTTCATCTCGCACGGCGGCGGACCGTGGCCATATATGCCAGATCTCCGGAAGAAGCTGCAGGTGCTGGAAAAGTCCCTGACAGAAATCCCGCGCGAGCTCGGCGTTGTGCCGAAGGCGGTGCTGGTCATATCCGGCCATTGGGAAGCGGATGAATTCACCGTTATGTCAAGTCCACACCCGCCCATGCTTTACGACTATTCAGGCTTCCCGGAGCACACCTACCATGTGAAGTACAGCGCGCCCGGTTCGCCGCAGTTGGCCCAGCACGTCCAGGCCCTTATCGAGGCCGCAGGCATGCCGGCCAGGCTCGATCCGCAACGAGGGTTTGACCACGGAACGTTTGCGCCGCTGGTCATCATGTACCCGGAAGCGAACGTACCGATCGTTCAACTATCCCTCAAGTCGGGCTACGACCCGGCCAGTCATCTTTCGGTAGGGCGTGCCCTTGCGCCGCTACGCGACGAAGGCGTACTGGTCGTTGGCAGCGGACTGAGCTATCACAACCTGCGTAAGTTCGGACCCGCCGGACGAGAGGCCTCCAGGACCTTCGACGATTGGCTTCAAGACACCGTTTTCGCCACACCGGGGAAACGTGAATCACGACTGCTCGCCTGGCGCGACGCTCCCGCAGCGCCCGACGCACATCCCCGGGAGGATCATCTGATCCCTTTGATGGTTGCTGTCGGAGCCGCTGAAAATGAATTTGCCACAGTGATCTACCACGAGGAAGATCTGTTCAGCGGAGTGACAGCATCGAGCTTTCGATTCGGCAAGGCCCTCCATGCGTTGCCTTCTTGAATTCTAACGCAACCGCTCAGCATTTTGGCTCGCCGTCCCGCGCAGCGCGCCGCCTTATCCAAGGTTCATCAACGAGAAGGACCACGATCGTGAAGCCATCTGACGCAAAGCTGAAGACGAAAGACCTCCAACGCCGGCAGAACGCGCCATTGATAACGCCCACGAACCTCACTTCAGGGGCAACGAAAGATATCACCGGGGCCATGAATGCCATCCTGGCAGATACTTTTTCGCTTTACCTGAAAACAAAAAACTTTCATTGGCACATGAGTGGTCCGCACTTCCGTGACTACCACTTACTACTCGACGAACAGGCCGACCAGATTTACGCAATGACCGACCCAATCGCCGAACGTGTCCGCAAGTTAGGCGGCACGACGCTCAGGTCGATCGGCCACATCGCCCGCCTCCAACGCGTGCTCGACAATGACGCTGAATATGTAGAGCCCTCCGACATGCTGGCGGAGCTACGCGAAGACAACAAGACGCTCGCAGCACGTTTGCGCGAGGCCCACAACGTCTGCGACGAGCACGATGACATTGCCACCGCTAGCCTGATCGAAGTCTGGATCGACGAAACCGAGCGGCGCACCTGGTTTTTGTTTGAAGCCAGCCGGCACGGAGATGCTACAGGGCACTAAATCGCTAACGCAGCGCGATCGGCCCGCTGCGCCTGGGTCGTTTCGCGCAGGCGGCGACCCTAGCACACGGTGACGACAATCCGTAGATAAAGGAGAAAACATGATCGATGCATCGACTGCGCCGTATGCGGCCGTCGTCTTGCGCCTCGCCTTGGGCATTCTCTTTCTGGCCCACGGGCTGCTCAAGCTGTTGGTGTTCAAACCCGCAGGCGCCTATGCCTACTTCAAGTCCCTTGGGGTGCCAGGGTGGCTTGCGTACGTAACCATGGCCGCCGAGCTCGCCGGAGCGGCGGCGCTGATCGTGGGCTTCATGCCTCGTTATGCCGCGCTCGCGCTCATTCCGTTGATCCTTGGGACGATAATCTTCGCCCACGGCAAAAACGGCTGGCAGTTTACCAACAAGGACGGCGGTTGGGAGTATCCGGCATTCTGGGCGGCGGCGCTCGTCGTCCAGTTCTTGCTGGGCGATGGAGCGTGGGTGTTGGTTCCGTCGCCGCACTTGTCCTAGCGCCTTCCGATGACAACTATAATCGTGCGGATCCACAGATGATCGCTGAACTCGAGCGCAACAAGCAGAACGTCGTCGCCTTCTACGACCTGATGTTCAACGACCCAGAGGTCCGGCCGGGCAAACTGCACGTCCCGCTGCTCGCGCTAGTCTGATGGAAACACCGTCGGCGACGTCAACACCCGAACCGGGACGATCGCGGCAATCGCTGTCCGCGCTCGGCGACGCGCTACGCACGTTGCACCGCGCGCTCGTCGCGCGCTCGCGCCACGATTTTGAGCGCGAGAGGCATGCGGTTCTAAATAGGGCCGAGCTACTGCAGCTGCTAACGAGCGACCCGCGTTTCGCGTGGCTGCGCTTTTTGTCGGAGCTCATTGTCGACCTCGATGTCTTTCTCAAGACCGATCCGGCCCCCACTGACGACGATGCTTCCGCCCTGGGCGCGGAATTGCAGCGGCTGCTGGCCCCAGCGTCGGCAGCGGGGACCGAGAGCGATTTCGCTGCGCACTACTGGCCATATGTGCAAGACGACGGGCAGGTAGCGCTCGCCCACGGCGAAGTGCTCCAGGCACTCGTTCGCCTCCCCGATTTGCGCGACGTCGATGAGGCGCAAATCATGCACGAGCGCCATCGCTGGACCGAGGTGCGGCGGCACCAGCGTTGATAGCTGCTTTCGCCGCATTCCGAGCAACGCGATAAAACTCGGCGCGATGACGTCCTACGCCATTCTCCAGCCACTCGGTGTGCTACTTAACTTGGGGTAGGTGACGTTTTGACTAGCTGTTGATCAACTTGAGACTATTGGCGCTAGCCGCAAGCTCTTCGCGGACCGGGTTGAGGCGGTGGGCCACAGGAAGATGAATCGACGACAGGTGTCGCGAAATGGGTTATCGCTGTCGGTGCGAAAGTCGGCAATCATGTTTTCTTTGTTGCGGCTGCGCTGGATCATCGGTTCGGTCCCGGTTTCTAATGTTGCTTTAGTAGTAACGATGAATTCGACCTAAGGCAGATCGGAGGTTTCCGTGTGATAGGCGAAAGCCAATTCCTTCCAGCTCTTGACCTCGTGATAGGACTCAAAGCCTTTGATGGCATCTTGAATGAACTGTGGGTTGTCCTGAGGGTCACCCGGCAGCCTAATGCGGTATCGTCTGGCGAGCGTCCCCGCCTCAGCTTCGGGTTTCGTAACAATCCCTGGCTTCGGCTCAAAGACGAGCCAATATTCTGAGCTCATTTTTCGGTATCGAATTCGTGTAGGGCTAGACGTCTCGTGACATTAACAGTTTGCGCCTTTGCGAGGTAGTCGTTGTGTCGCCAATCTCGACGTCAAGTTGACAAAAGCTGTGAAGTCCCTGTGTCGTTTTGGTCCAATTTTTGTGAAGTTAAGGCTGTCGGCCGCTGGACCCCCCTCCTCCGGCCCCCACCCTTGGTCGACAACTTGCATGGTCTTGCAGCCCCCTTCGAAAATGCTTCTCCGCCCTACAGGAGGAGCTCATGGCCAAGACCCGCACACCAGGCATCATTGTCCTCGCGGACCGTCGCCTGTTCATTGACAAGAGGCACCTCGGCATCCTATCGGCCTGCGTGTCGGCGCCATCACCCAGGAACAGGCTGAGGAACGACTTCGCGTCGAGATGGCGCGGATCGAGTATGAGCGGGAACGCAAGGCACACGCGCGTCCGACCTTCGCCGACTGCGCTGCGCGCTACGTGGCTCAATCGCGTGGCAAGCGGAGCATCGACGTGATCAAGTGGCACATCCAACTGCTTGCGCGGTACGTCGGCAAGCTCGGCCGCAGCAGATTCACGACGCAACACTGGAACCGTTCATCAAAGACCGCCTTTTCCAAGGCGCGAGTGCAACGACAATCAACCGCACCTTGGAAGTCGTGCGTACGATTCTCAATCGCGCCGCGCGCTCCTACCGCGACCCCGACGGCCGTCCTTGGCTCGACGCGATCCCGCCGTTGATCAGCATGCTGCCGGAGGACCCGCGATTGCCCTATCCGCTCAGCTGGGAGGAACAGGACCGGCTCTTTCGCCGACTACCGAGTCATCTCGCCCGCATGGCGCTATTCGCGTTCAACACGGGCTTGCGCCAGAGCAACCTGTGCGGCTTGCAATGGACGTGGGAAATCGCCGTGCCCGAAATAGCGAGGAGCGTGTTCCTTATCCCAGCTGACGCGTTCAAGACCAAGCGCCCTCATGTGCCTGGTCTATCATCAAAGCGCAACGCGGGTTGCACCCGATCTGGGTATTTCCGTTTCGCGGCAAGCGAATCGATAGGATGAACAACAACGGCTGGCAGCACGCACGGCGGGAAGCAGGGGTGCCATTAGTTCGGGTCCATGACCTGCGACATTCATTCGGGGCGCGGTTACGCGCAGCAGGCGTTTCGGCGGAAGATCGGGAAGCACTGCTCGGCCACGCCAATCATTCAATGGCCGGTCATTATGCAAGTCCGGATGTGGGTCGCCTCTTGGCGCAGGCGAACCTGATTGTCGACCGAAGCGGCACGCGGACGCTGTTACGGATCGCGGAGCACCAATGCGGGCGTGTGGATAAGAACTCCCACAGAGTTCCACAGCAGAGGAAGGAGGACTTGGTTTTGCACGCCAAGTCCTTCATTAGCATCGAGGCAGCGAGGACCGGTGGATAAGAGGTCCCACAAGGGTCCCACAGCGGACAGGAGCATTTGGTTTTCGCTCCCAACCCTTTGATTTTTGGCGCGCCCGGCAGGACTTGAACCCACGACCCCCTGGTTCGTAGCCAGGTGCTCTAATCCAACTGAGCTACGGGCGCGAAAGTGAATTGTATCAGAAGCTTGACGGAGCTTATCCCTCGCATGAG
>Ga0210402_10002137_pt1 | contig 19514 bp, 17 predicted proteins | sample IncBWC7MmetaG_FD_161055 | JGI IMG/M metagenome (GOLD analysis project Ga0210402, IMG submission 161055) | Forest soil microbial communities from Barre Woods Harvard Forest LTER site, Petersham, Massachusetts, United States - Inc-BW-C-7-M | ecosystem: Environmental > Terrestrial > Soil >... | reverse complement strand
CGTGTTGAAAAAACTCGCGGACGCGCGCGGCTGGAAAAATTACTGCCCGAGTTGAACGCGATAAAATCGTGTTGCAGAGATGGAGTTGGTATCAAACCAGGTCACCGGCATCATCGGCGGGTTCGTGATGAGAAGCGGCTGGCAATTCGACAAGTTGGTGGAGGTCAGAAGCGTATAATTCCATCCTGCGGGACCGTTGAACGTCAATCCCATTTGCGCACCGACACGGTTGATTGCAATGGCAGGAACACCCGGGCTGGCTTTCCCAACAAAAGTAACGACGCTCATGGCCGGCAAGTCATACGAAAAAGTGGCGTTGGCGACATTAACCGCTGGCTGGCTGGCGAGCGACAATGAGCCGGATGTGATCCAAGGAGTGACGTTGGTGGCCGTGAAGCCGGTTAGATTGAAAGTCTGGAAAAGATCGGTGTTATTGTTGTTGATTGCCACGATGGCAAAGCCGCCGGAGTTCGGATCTTTATAAGCGCTGACAGAGGTCAGGGCATTGTTCGAAACGCCAATTCGATAATAGCCCGGTCGGACAAAGCGGCTGTAATTGCCGAGCACATACATGCGTTTGGCGGGGTTGCCGGATTGGTCGGTCAAGCCTTCGTTGTCAGTGCCGGTAGGGATCAGCCACCAGAAATGCCACGCGTTCACCTGCGCGTAGGTCAGGAAGGAATGGATTTGACCGGCCCAATAAAGGCCGTTGGCCATGCTGCCGTCAAAATTATCGAACGTTGAAACCTCGGTTTCCCACAGCGGCTTCCCGCCGGTATTCACCGGTGAAACTGTGTAATCGTAATCATGGGCGGCCAGAATTCCAACCATGTTGGAGGTGGACAGGTCATTCAGGGAATTTGCAGTGAGGTCGAAACCCCACTGACTGGATTCAGCGATCATGATTTTGGTGGAGGCAACGCCGTTGTTGGAGAGCGCATTGTAAAGATAAGGCAGAAAATCGTGGAATTGTTGTGCATTCCAGATGCAGGATTCGTAGCTGGTGGTGTTGTAATCCGGCTCATTCTGGACCGATATGGCATACACGTTCACTTGATAATTGTTCTTCATGTTCAGGACATAATTGGCGAGTTGGTTCGCGTAAGCCTGATTGTAAGCAGAGAGAAAATTTCCGCCGTTGACGGTGTCGGAATCTTTGTAGGCTGCGGGCGGGCTCCAGGTCGTGCTCCAGACTTTGGCGCCGCGATCCCGTGCCATCTGCATGATGCTCGTTTCCACGGTGGTGCCGTCGGGAGCGATGTGGTTTCGCAGCAGCGAAAGTCCGATGCCGGTGTTGGTGGAAAAAAACATGTCCGCCTGCGCCGGCGTCCACGAACCATTCCAGGCGGACGAAGCGCCAAAGCCGTCAATTTTTTGATGCACATCGTTCCAATTCACGACGCAATTGGTCGAAACCGGTGCCGCGCCGACGAATTTGATGTTGTCCACCCACAAAATGACAGTGCCGCCAAGTCCGGGAGAACCGTAGGCCGGACCGTAAATGTGAATCAAGACATCGGTGATATTCGTGAGATTCGGATCGGCGCCGGCATTGAGCGGAATGCTGACATGAACCCAATTGGTATTGCTGGCCGGCACATCAACGCTTCCAAAATAATCCTGATTGTAACCATTATGGGTTCCAAACTCCAGGTGACCGAAAATCGGCGTGGAACCGACCATTACCGTCGCCGAACTCGGATCAAAGCGGACATCGCACTGGAAGTTGGTGTATTGCGACCCGCTCACCGGCGGGTTAATGCCATTAAACCCATCATAGACTTCGAATTGATTCGGAGTGGCTCCCGCGCCGTCAAACACGGCGATGATTTTCATGGAACCGGAGCCGGAATTCGAGCTGGCATCACTCGCAGCATCCCAACTGACCGAACGGAAGGCGTCGCCGAACCAATTCATCCACACATTGGTGATTTGACCCGAAATATATGAATTTCCTCCGGTTCCTGAAGGATCAAAGTCATCAACCACGGCGGTCGTAACTTGAGCAAATCCGGTAATTGCCAGAGTTGAGGCAGCGAGGATACTGGCCGCCAGCGTGCTGATTTTTGTCATAAATCTTGAGTCTTTTGCCTTTCGCGATTAAACGGTGGATATAATATGACACTTTTAATAGTAAATTACACCCCAAACAAACAGTTTATTCAACCAACCATAAAAACATCAAACTAACCGGCGCAATTCGTGCAACCGTGAATCGTTAAAAAACTCGCCGCCATTTCGTTTCCAATTTTTTCTCCACGTGCATCTGACCCATCTGCGACTCCGAGACTTCCGCAATTATGCGCGGCTGGACGCGAATTTTTCGCCCGGCTTCCACCTGCTGCTGGGCGACAACGCGCAGGGCAAGACAAACATCCTCGAAGCAATCTATCTCATGGCCACGCTGCGTTCCTTTCGCGGCGTCGGCGGCGCGCAGATGATCCGGCACGGTGCAAAAGGATATTTTGTCGGCGGAAAAACCGTCGGCCAAGGTGAACGTGAAATCAAAATGTTCTGGTCGGCGCGCGAACGGAACCTTTCGCTCGACGGCCAGCCGGTGAAAAAACTCGCGGACTATTTCGGCGCGCTGCGCACGGTGGTTTTCTGCACGGAAGATTTGCAGCTTGTCAAAGGCGCGGCGCGCGCGCGGCGGCGGTTTCTGGATTTGCTGCTTGCGCAAACTCAACCCGGCTATTTGCAGTTGCTCCAGCGTTACATGCACAGCGTCCGAGCACGAAATGCGCTGCTCAAGCAACGTTTGTCCGACGAGGCCGCACTCGACAGTTTTTCCCAGGAACTTATGAAACTTGGCAACGACCTCATTCGGGCCCGCCGCGAACTGGCGCCGAAATTTTCTCCGCTCGCACGGCTGGCCTATCGTCGCATTTCCAATGACGCGGAGGAATTGCGCATCGAATACCAGCCGAGCGTGAAGAATGATTTCGCCGTGGAACTCGCGCAATCGCGCGGGCGCGAAAAAACTTTCCGCGCCACGCTCGTCGGCCCGCACCGCGACGATGTGCAATTGCTGTTGAACGAAAAATCCGCCGCGCAATTCGGCAGCGAAGGCCAGAAGCGGACGCTGGCCATCGCCTTGAAAATGGCGCAGGCGGAATATCTCGCGGGTATCCACGGCAGCGCGCCAATCCTGCTGATTGACGACGTGATGGGCGAACTGGATGTGAATCGCCGCAGCGGATTTTTGCCGTTGCTTGAACACGCGCGCAAGACGAGCGGCCAGGTATTCATGACCGCGACGGAGGAAAACTGGCCGAGCGAACTCGGCAAAGATTTGCAGCGCTGGCAAGTTGTGAACGGAACGTTAAAGCGTGAATCGTTGAACCGTTGAACCGGCCAACGCTTCCACGTTTTAACGCTTCAACAGTTCAACGAATTAGCGTAGTTTGTCGCCATGCGAATTTTGTCAGGCATCCAGCCGTCGGGCGCGCTGCACCTCGGAAATTATTTCGGGATGATGCGTCCTGCCATCGAGCTTCAGGAAAAAGGCGAGGCGTTTTATTTCATCGCGGATTATCATTCAATGACCTCGCTGTTCAACGTCGAGGAACGGCGCAAGAACACGCTCGATGTGGCGCTGGATTTTCTCGCGTGCGGCCTTGATCCGAAGAAATCTGTTTTCTTCAAGCAATCCGACGTGCCGGAAGTCACGGAACTTTCCTGGCTGCTCTCGACCGTCACGCCGATGGGCATGCTCGAACGATCCACGAGCTATAAAGACAAAATTGCCAGAGGCATTGCGCCGATGCACGGGCTGTTTGCCTATCCGGTTTTGATGGCCGCGGACATTTTGATTTACGACTCGAACGTGGTGCCGGTGGGGCGCGACCAGAAGCAGCACCTCGAAATGACGCGTGACATGGCCATCAAGTTCAACGAGCAATACGGCCAGACGTTCGTGATTCCCGAACCGCAGATTCGCGACGAGGTCGCACTGGTGCCCGGCACGGACGGCCAGAAGATGAGCAAGAGCTACGGCAACACGATTGAAATTTTCGGCGACGAAAAGACGATCCGTAAAAAAATCATGGGCATCACGATGGATTCGCGCCAGCCTGCTGAACCGAAACCTGATGCAGAAAAAAACCTTGCCATTCAATTGCTGAAACTTGTCGCGCCAGCAAATGTTGGAAAAGAATTTGAAGACAAACTGCGTGTCGGCGGCCTCGGCTACGGCGATTTGAAAAAGGCGCTGTTCGAGAATTATTGGAATTATTTTGCCGACGCGCGGAAGAAGCGCGCCGAACTCACGGCCAATCTGGATTATGTCAACAAAGTGTTGGCTGATGGCGCGGCAAAAGCGCGGGCGTTGGCGCAATCGGTTTTGAAACGCGCGCGAAAAAATTGCGGGCTGGAATGAATTGAAAGAAGAACTCAAAGTGCGATTTGCGGAGGCGGTTAAAGTAAAAAACCGTGGCGACTTGAATTCAGCGAGGCAGTTGTTTTTGAAACTGGCAGAGGAAGACACTCGATCGACAGCCATTTATGCCGTGTTAGGAGACATTTGCTGGGATATGGGGCTTTTAGATGAAGCCGTATCGGCTTTCAGCCATGCAGTCAAATTGTCACCGAAGTTGGAAGCGGTCTCTTTGGGACTTTTTCATACTTTGTGGGAGTTGAAGAAACGTGTAGAGGCACTCGAAGAAATCAAACGTTTCCAAACCATTGCCGACTCCAAAGATTACCGGGAGATTATTCACGAAATAAATGAAAAGTCGTCATGACAGTTCTCTGATGCCGAACACTGTCATGAACCCGTCGGCAGCCACCCGTCTGCGTCTGCGCATCACGGCGGCGGCGGAAACGATTGTGCGCTCCGGCCATCCGTGGCTGTTTGCCGACAGCATCCACGAATCCAATCGCGCCGGGCAGCTTGGCGAGCTCGCCGTCATCTACGACCGCAAGGATAAATTTCTCGCCGTCGGTTTGTTTGACCCCGATTCGCCCATCCGTGTCCGCATTTTGCACGCGGGGAAACCAACGACGATTGAAGCGGCGTGGTGGCAGGCGCAGCTTGCTCAAACTCTCGCCCGTCGCGCAGGACTTTTTGATGCGACGACCACTGGCTACCGGTTGATTCATGGCGAGAGCGACGGCTGGCCCGGTCTCGTGCTGGATCGTTACGATGCGACGCTCGTGTTGAAACTCTACACTGCCGCGTGGCTACCGCGGCTGGACGAAATTCTCGCGCTATTCAAAGAAAAAGTTCCGTGCGAAAGAATCGTCCTGCGCTTGAGCCGGAACATTCAAGCTGTAGCGGAACGCCGGTTTCCAGCCCGGCGAGATGGCGGGGTTGTATTTTCAAAACATGCCGGGTCAGAGACCGGCGCTCCAGTCATTTTTCTGGAGAACTGCTTGCGTTTCGAGGCTGACGTTTTGCGCGGGCAGAAAACCGGCTTTTTCCTCGACCAGCGCGAGAACCGCCGCGAGGTGGAAATGTTGGCGCGCGGACGCCGGGTGTTGAATGCGTTCAGCTTTTCCGGCGGCTTCTCGGTTTATGCCGCGCGCGGTGGCGCACAGTCCGTGACCGATCTCGACATCAGCGCGCACGCGCTGGAAACCGCAAAAAAGAATTTTGTACTGAATCAAAATTTTCCCGGTGTGGCGGCGTGCCGTCGTGAGACCGTGCAGGCGGACGCGTTTGAATGGCTGGCGGCGGGCGGAGACAAGTTCGACCTGATCGTGCTCGACCCGCCGTCGCTCGCCAAACGTGCGGCGGAGCGGGAAGGTGCGATACGCGCCTACGAACGGTTGAATTTACATGGCATCGGAAAACTCGCGGCAAACGGAATCCTTGTGGCGGGTTCGTGTTCCGCGCATGTTTCGGCGGTGGAATTTTTTGATGCCGTGCGGCGCGCGGCGCTGAAGTCAGGCAGAAAATTCACGGAGCTGAAAACCTTGCAGCATCCGCCGGATCATCCGGCGACGTTCAAGGAAGCAGAGTATCTGAAAGTGATTTATCTGAAGTTTGCGACTTAATCTTTGCGCGTCGCTTCGCCTTCCGACACCATCCGCGCATGATCCAACAACGCTGGCTTCGCATCATTCCGGTCGCGCTGGTCATGTATACGATTTCGTATGTGGACCGGACGAACGTCTCGCTGGCGCTGGATCCGAAAATTTCGTCCATGATGCGCGACCTGCTGATGGACGACCGGATGAAAGGCCAGGCGGCGGGGATTTTTTTCCTCGGTTACGTTTTGCTGCAAATGGCCGGCGGTCATCTGGCCGGGAAATGGAGTGCCAAAAAACTGATCAGCCTGTGCCTGATTTTTTGGGGCGTATGCGCCGTGGGCTGCGGTCTGGCGAAAACTTTTTATCAATTTGAAATCGCGCGTTTCCTGCTCGGCGTTTCAGAAAGCTGCGTGTTTCCCGCGACCCTCGTTCTGCTCGCGCACTGGTTTCCCAGCGCCGAACGCGCACGCGCCAGCGCGCTTTGGAATTTATGCCAGCCGATTGCCGTGATCGCTTCCGCGCCAGTCACCGGCTGGCTGCTCGGCGCGTATGACTGGCGGACCATGCTGATTTTGGAAGGCGCGCTGCCGTTCGTCTGGCTGCCGATCTGGTGGATTTTCATCAGCGACCATCCGCGCGACGCAAAATGGATTTCAGCGGAAGAGAAAAATTTCCTCGAAACGAAATTGGAGCAGGAAGCAATGAGATTGGAGCCGGCGGCGAAAATTCCCTTCTGGCAGCGGCTCGCGCGATGGGAAATTCTCGTGATGATCGTCATGAATTTTCTGCACAACGCCGCGGCCTATGGCTGCATGACTTTTTTCACGGACGGTTTGAAGTCAAAAGGTTTCAGCGCGGTGCAATATGGATTTTTGTTCGCCGCGCCCTACGCTGTCACCGCCGTCATCATGGTAATCAATTCGTGGCACTCGGACAAAACCCGCGAACGTCGCGGCCACGTCGCGGCAGTTTATATTTTAAGCGGCGCGAGTTTGATTTTGAGCGTGCTGACGCGGGAATATTTCTGGCTGTCCTACGCCTTGATGTGTCTCGCGATTCCCGGACCGTTCGCCGCGCTCGCGCCGTTCTGGGCGATCCCGACCGAAACTCTGCCGCGCAATGTTTTCGGCCCCGTCATCGGCCTCGTCAACTCGCTCGGCAACACCGGCGGATTTTTCGGCCCGGCTATTGTCGGCTGGCTTAAGTTGAAATATGACAGCACCGCCATCCCGTTCAATGCCTTGGGAATCGGAATGTTGGTCGCCGCAGGGCTGGCGTTTTTGCTGCCGAAAAGTGTGAAGCCAGTTCAATCCGAAACGGCGATGCCCAAAACGTGAATGAGTTCCGCGACGATTTTTTTCGGAGATTTATCGCAACTGAAGACCAGCGCGTCCGAAGGTGGTTCAAGGATCGCAAACTGGCTTGCCAATAACGCCGGTGGCATGAAATGTCCGCGCCGATTTTTTAGCCGGTCTTCAATCAAAGTTCGCGGGCCGGTGAGATGCACAAACTTCACGCGGGAATTACCCGCCGTCAGTTCGTCGCGATATTTTGCTTTCAGCGCGGAGCACGTCAGGACAGAGAATTCATTTTTCGCCAGCGCGTGAACAACGATTTTTCTTAATGTTTTCAGCCAATTTTTGCGGTCGGCATCGGTCAATGGAATTCTCGCGCGCATCTTGGCGACATTCTCCGGCGGATGGAAATCGTCACCTTCGTAAAAAACCGCGCCGGTCTTTTTGGCGAACAACTTCGCCACCGTCGTCTTGCCGCTGCCGGTCACGCCCATGAAGATCAAAACGGTTGGACGTTCTGGCGCTTCGCTTTTCACATGATTTTCAATTTCGGCAAATCCTGCGAGTCCACCAGGCCCACCGGCTCCTGCTTCGCGTTCACCACGATCAAATCGTCAATGTTCCGCTCGTTGAAAATTTTCAACGCCTCGACCGCCAGCGCGTTTTCGCAAATGCAAACCGGCCTGGGTGTCATCACCTTTTTCAAAGGCAGCAACAAAAGATTTTCGCTCGTCGCCATGTGACGCCGGAAGTCGCCGTCGGTGAAAATACCCGCCAGTTTGCCGCGCGCGTTCACGACCGCGAGGCTGCCGGACTTCGCGTGCGTCATCACGAGCAACGCTTCTTTGACCGTGAGTTTTTCGTCTGCAATCGCGTTGCGATTGCCCGTGCGCATGATGTCGCCGACACGCAAAAGCATCGCGCGACCAATTGCGCCGCTCGGATGAAATTTTGCAAAATCCTTCTGTTTGAATCCGCGCGCCTGCAAGATGGCCATCGCCAGTGCGTCGCCCATCACGAGCATCGCGGTCGTGCTGGAAGTCGGCGCGAGATTGAACGGACAGGCTTCTTTCGGCACTTTGACGTTCAACGAAACGTCGCTGTGTCTGGCGAGCGACGATTTTACGTTGCCGGTCAGCGAAATGATTTTGACGGAAAATCTTTTGAGCGCGGGCAGCAGATTCAGCAATTCTTCCGACTCGCCAGAGTAACTCAAGGCGAGAACCACATCACCGTCATTGACGATTCCGACGTCGCCATGCAGCGCGTCCACGCTGCTCAACACAACGCTGGTTGATCCGGTGCTGGTCAGAGTCGCGGCGATTTTTTGTCCGACGTTGCCGGATTTGCCGATGCCGACGATGACAATTTTCCCGCGTCGTTTGAGCGCCTCGGCGATGGTTTCGACCGCGCCGTCAAACGACTTGTCGAGCTGCGCGCGGACGGCCTTGAGCGCGGCCAGTTCGATGTCAAAAACTTCCCGGGCTTTGGCGAGGTGATTCACGCATTCAGGATGCTTGCAATGACGACCGATTTCAACCATGAATGGTTTGTAAATCGCATGAAAATCAAATTCACCTTTGCACTCGTTCTTGCCGCAATGCTGCCATTATTCGCGGCGGACAAACCGCAGCGTCCGCACATTATCGGCCTGTCGCACATCGCGCTGAACGTCCATGACCTTGAAAAATCGCGCGCGTTCTACAAGGATTTTCTGGGGTTCGCCGAACCTTTTTCACTCACCAACGACGACGGCAGCCTGCGCCTGACCTGGATCAAGATCAACGACCGGCAATCCATCGAATTGTTTCCCGAAACGCAAACCAACAGCGACCGTTTGAACCACATCGCCATCGAGACGGATGACGCGGAAGCGATGCGCGTTTATCTTGCGTCGCGCGGCGTCAAAGTGCCGGAGACAACGCCTAAGGGCCGCATCGGCAATTTGAATTTCAACATCCACGATCCCGACGGTCACACGGTGGAAATCGTGCAATATATGCCGGACGGCTGGACGGTGCGCGAAAAAGGAAATTTCATGCCCGGTTCGCGGATTTCCACGCACCTCAGGCACGTCGGCATCATCGTCACCAATCTCGCTGAGTCGCTGAAATTTTATCATGACCTTCTGGGCTTTAAGGAAACGTGGCGCGGCGCATACAAAACGAATCAATTAAGCTGGGTGAACCTGAAAGTTCCCGACGGTGGCGATTACGTTGAGTTCATGCTGGAGAAAGAATTGCCGCCGCCCGACAAACGCGGCGGAGATCATCACATGAGTCTGGAAGTCGCGGACGTTGAAAAAGCCGAAGCCACGCTGGAAACACGCCTTGACCGCGCAAACTATTCGCGTCCATTGCAAATTCACACCGGCATCAACCGCAAACGCCAGTTGAATCTCTTCGACCCCGACGGCACGCGTGTGGAATTGATGGAGCCGCGAACGGTGGATGGAATTCCCGCGCCGTCTTCCACCGCGCCGTTTCCGGCAAAATAGCAAAGAAATTTTCCGCCTTCACCTGCTGGCGGAAAATTGCTGGGTGACGCGGTCAAGGCGTTTGTTGTCGGCGCGGATGCGCGCGGAGAGCGTGCGCGAGGTGGCCTGCAAAAACGGCGTGGCCAGGCTCGGCATTTCCCGCGTGAGCCGCCCAAAGGCGCTGGCGGACAATCTCAAAAGGGTGCTGTCCGCGTTGACGACGACATCCGCCGAGCGCGGACCATGGTCAAACAGGGACATCTCGCCAAAAAAATCTCCGGGGCCGAACGTCGTCAGGATCGTTTCCCGGCCGCCGATCATCGTGCGTGCTCTTAACTCGCCGCTCATGATGAGGAACATGGCGTCGCCCGGTTCGCCCTGCCTGACCACCTCGGCATGCTGCAACCATTCTTGATACTCCAGAAAATCCGCGAGGTGCGCGAGCTGGGCATCCTTCATTTCGGCGAGGATTTTTATCCGGCGCAACGAACCCGGTTTGAAACGGATGGACGAAGGAGTCTCGGAAAGCGGGCCGGCCTCGGTCTTAAAAAAATCCTTGAGTTCGCTGATTTCGCAGGCTTTTTGCCACTCGCCGCTGCTGCGCGCAAAAATCCAGGTGTCGGGCAGCACGCGCTCATCTTTGACCCAGTCAAGCAGAACCGATAACAACACGGGGCCATAAGGTGAATCATCAATTCCCCAGATGAAATAATCATTGGATGACGTGGCAGACTCCATTAATGGAATTGTCTAACACAATCCATTAGTTTTGCAAGCCAAAAGCGTTCAGTCCGTGTTCGGATACGAACCGAGGATTTTTACGAAGTTGCAGTGCTTGCCGAGAATTTTAATCGCGTTCGCAACTTTTTTGTCCTGCGCGTGTCCGTCGCAATCAATGAAGAAGAAATATTCCCACGCCTTGCGCTTGCTCGGACGCGATTCGATTTTCGTCATGTTGATCTTGAATTTGCGGAATGCGGCAATCGCCTCGTGCAACGCGCCGACTTTGTCGGAAACGCTGACCATCAAACTCGTGCGGTCGTCGCCCGTGGGCGGGCTGCATTGGCGGCCGAGAACAAGAAAGCGCGTCGCGTTCGCAGCGTTGTCTTGAATGTCTCTTTCCAAAATACGCAATTTGTATTTTTCAGCAGCAAGTTCTGAAGTGATTGCACCTGCGAATGGATACATTGCAATACCAGCATACTTTGCCTTAGCCGTTTTTTTTGAACGTCCTGGATGCGCCGCCAGTTCTGCCGATTTTGAATTAGAAGAAGTTTCAAAAATTTCGGCATTGGGGAAATTGCTTTGCAACCAATTTCGACATTGCCCAAGAGTTTGCGGATGAACGTAAATTCGCCCTATTAGTTTTTTTGGAGAATCACTTACAAAACAGTGTGAAATCGGCAAAACGATTTGTGAAACGATTTTCAGATCGCTGTCCACGAACATGTCGAGCGTGTGCGTGACGACGCCTTCGGTGGAATTTTCCACCGGCACGACGCCGTAATCCGCGCGGTTTTTGGCGACCTCGGTGAAAACGTCCGCGATGGTTTTTTGCGACGCGTAGCACAGGCTCGAACCGAACCGCCGGATCGCCGCCTGATGCGTGAACGTTGCTTCCGGGCCGAGATACGCGATGGTCATGGTCTTTTCGAGCGCGAGCGCGCTGGACATGATTTCGCGGTAGATCGCGCGCAACTGCTCGTCGGTCATCGGCCCGGCGTTGGACTCGCAGACGCGCTCGAACACGGCGCGTTCGCGATGCGGCGCGTAAATCTCCTCGCCCGCCGCGAGCTTGATGTCGCCGATGGCAAGCACGTGGCGCGTGCGCTCGTTGAGCAGCCGGACGATGTGCGCGTCCAACTTGTCAATCGCCTTGCGATGTTCGGGAATGTTCAAGCGAAGGAAGGATGCAGAATCCAGCCGCAAGAATCAAATTAGTTTCCTGCGCCGGATTTCCCATAGCCGCATCCAACCGGCGTATTTGAAAACGGTGTGGTTGAGGATTGGGTAAGCAACAATAAGTTTGTTAGATTCGTCGGCAAGAATCATTGTGAAACTGGTTCCGGTTTTATTCTTTTGGCGTGACAAGGGATTCAATCTTGGGCATTAGAACTGAATGGATGCTGGTTCGAAAATGCCCCGCAACATTTCGGTGGTGGTTCCGGTTTACAACAGCGAATTGAGCCTGCCCCCGTTGGTCCGGCGACTGGCACCGGTGCTGACTTCCCTGGCCAATCAGTATGAGGTGGTGTTCGTCAATGATGGCAGCCGGGATCAAAGCTGGAAAGTCATCCAAGAACTGTCGCAATCTTTTCCCTGGGTGCGCGGAATCAACTTGATGCGAAATTACGGACAGCACAATGCGCTCCTCTGTGGTATCCGGGCGGCCCGGTTTGACACCCTCGTGACGATGGACGACGACCTGCAACATCCTCCCGAAGAAATCCACAAGCTGCTGGCCAAACTCGATGAGGGGTTCGAGGTGGTTTATGGTTTTCCCGAACATGAGCAGCACGGCTGGTTGAGGAATATTGCTTCAGGGTTGACCAAGCTGGCGCTCCAGAGATCCATGGGGGCGGAGACGGCCCGCCATGTGTCGGCTTTCCGCGCGTTTCGGACGCAAGCCCGCGACGCCTTTGCGAGCTATCACAGCCCCTTTGTTTCCATTGATGTCGTGCTGACCTGGGCCACCACCCGGTTTGTCGCCATTCAAGTCCGACATGATCTGCGTCAGGCCGGCGTTTCGAACTACACTTTCGGCATGCTATTCAAACATGCCATGAACATGATGACCGGATTCTCCACCTTGCCGCTGCAACTGGCCAATCTTATGGGCTTTTTATGCACTGGTTTTGGCGGGCTGGTTCTGGTGTATGTCGTGGGCCGATATTTTTTATACGGTAGTTCCGTGCAGGGATTTCCGTTTCTGGCATCAATCATCGCAATCTTTTCTGGCGCTCAGTTGCTGGCCTTGGGCATCATCGGAGAATACCTGGCCCGGATGCATTTCCGGATGATGGAGCGCCCGACTTATACGATCCGCGATGAAATTGCCCCGCGTGACAAGGTATTGACATGAATGCGTTCGATTCGGCTCCTTGCGAGCTGCTGCCGTGGGACACGGAATTTTTTGGCTGTCGCATTGCGCGCGTCTGCGGCGATACCTTGAGGCAGGAACAGGCAGTGCAAATTGATGGCTGGTGCCGGAGTAATCGTATTCGGGGTCTGTATTTCCTGTCGCGGGCGGACGACCCGGCGACCATCCAAACCGCCGAGCAGCATGGCTTCGGGCTGGTTGACATCCGCGTCACCTTCGAGCGTTTGTTGATGAATCCGCACGATCCGGTTCGCCCTGGCCTGCCTGATGGTATTCGTGTCCGGGTGGTTCAACCCGATGACCTGCCAGGGTTGCAGGCAATGGCCCGGACGGGACACACGGACACGCGTTTTTTCAGTGATTCGCATTTTGCGCGCCAACGCGCTGAAGATCTCTATTCGACTTGGATCACCCTGGAATCCCAAGGTCGCGCTCAAACGGTTTTGGTTGCTGGCTCGACGGCCAACCAGCCTTTGGGTTATGTCTCCTGCCACTCGGATCCGGCTGGTCGAGAGGGGCAAATTGGTTTGGTCGGTGTCAGTCCGGAGGTTCGCGGAAGAGGCATTGGAAAAAACCTCGTCTTGGCTGCGATGGACTGGTTCAGGGCGCAAGGCACGCATGGAGTGACGGTTGTTACCCAAGGGAAAAATCAAGCGGCCCAGCGGCTCTACCAGCAGTGCGGCTTTCTGAACCGGAACCTTGAACTCTGGTATCACAAATGGTATCCGACCTTGGATTAGCAAACATGGTTCGGACGATAAATCAGAATCTAATGGATCAAAATAATTCAATCCCGTTCAACCGGTCCTCGCTCCTTGGGCGGGAACTGGAACATATTTCCAGAACAATGAACATCGGCCAGATCGCCGGCGACCAGACTTACTCGAAAAGGTGTCATGCGCTTTTGGAGCAGGCGCTGGGTGTGCCAAAGGTGATGGTCACCACCTCTTGCACTCACACGCTCGAGATGTGCGCCCTGCTCCTCAATATCCAGCCCGGCGACGAAGTGATTGTCCCCTCCTTTACCTTCGTGTCCACTGCGAATGCCTTTGCCTTGCGCGGGGCAAAAATTATTTTTTCCGACATCCGGTCCGATACGCTGAATCTGGACGAGCAACAACTGGAAAGCCTCATTACTTCGCGGACCAAGGTGATTGTCCCGGTGCATTATGCCGGGATAGGCTGTGAGATGGATGTAATTGGCGAAATTGCCACCCGACACGGTTTGGCCGTGGTGGAAGACAACGCACACGGATTGTTCGGCAAATTCCGGGGCCGCTGGCTGGGCACATTCGGCTGCCTGGCAGCCCAGAGTTTTCATGAAACCAAAAACATCACCTGTGGCGAGGGCGGCGCGCTGCTCATCAACGACACGCGACTGATTGAACGGGCCGAGATCATTCGTGAAAAGGGGACAAATCGCAGCCGGTTCTTCCGGGGACAGGTGGACAAATATTCCTGGGTGGACATCGGTTCGAGTTATGTGATGAGTGACGTCCTGGCGGCCTTTCTTTACGCCCAGTTGGAAGTCTGGCAAACCATCCAGGCGCAACGGCAACGCATCTGGGAATATTATGATCAGCATCTGCGCGACTGGGCGTCGGAACGTGGAATTGGCTGCCCTGTAGTCCCCGCCCACTGTGAACAATCCTATCATATGTATTATCTGATCATGCCGTCTTTGGAAAAGCGTCAGGCACTCATTTCATTTCTAAAGTCGCGTGGCATTCTAAGCGTGTTCCATTATGTTCCGCTCCATCGCTCGCCCATGGGCGAACTGATGGGCGGTCGCACAGCGGATTGCCCGGTCACCGAGGATAGGAGCAACCGTCTGATGCGACTGCCTTTTTACAATAGCCTGGGCATAGACGATCAGGATCGAGTCATTCGGGCCGTCCAAGAATTCGAGGTGTGATTTGAATCCAAGCCGGATGCGCCGCAACCTGTCACCGACAATTTTCAACCGGGTCTGGGCTTCCAAATGTTCGCGATTATTGGCCGGCCAGCGCGACGGCTTTCAGGCGCTTCTTTGGGCTGCCATGGTCAACCTCATCCTATTCGGCCTTTTTCTGGCGTGCGCCACGCCTGTTTATGAAACCAATGACGACCTGATGATGCAGATGATCGCATCGGGTTTCTATACTGGCCAGCCCGACGGTCATCTGGTTTTCACTAATGTTTTAATTGGTTGGGTTCTCCAATTTCTGTATGGAACCTGGGCTGGGTGCAACTGGTATCTAATCTATCTCCTAGCCGTGCATTACGCCGCGCTTACCGCCATCGCTTTCCTCGTGGTATCTCGCCGGGGTGGCTGGTTGTTCACATTACTCTACGCAGGATTTTTCCTGATCGTCGAACTGCACATCCTGTTGCACCTCCAATTCACAACCACCGCCTTTCTGGCTGGAACCGCCGGTTTGTTGCTGCTGGTGGATGGACTCCGGCTTGGCCATCCAGCGCACTGGCCTAAAGTGATGGCCGGGGTCGCCTTTGCGGGTCTTATGTGCCTGATTCGGGAACCCGTCGCGCTGCTGTTAGCAGGGATCGCCTGTCCATTTTTATTGGAACGGCTGGGCCTGGCTGAATGGCGGCGGCTGTTGGGAACGGGTTTGGCTTTCGCGGGCGTCTTCCTAGTTCTGCACGGCATCAATCGCTGGGCTTACCAGCGCGATCCGGCGTGGGCCGAATTTTCAGAGTATAACCGGATGCGCGGTGAAATCCACGTCACACCGTTGGAGAAGTTCATACCGAAAGCGGCTCCCGCAGCGGGCTGGAGCGAAAACGACGGATGGATGTTTTCCAAGTTCTATTTCTCTGATCCCGAGGTGTATGCCGGCGTGCCTAAGATGCGCCTTTTCTTGGACAAGTTGAAGCTGCTGGCGCAAGCCGAGCCGGCATCTTCGTGGAAGTTTTCGGCAAATTTTCTGTTCCTGCCGTTTTTATTTTCGCGCGACGCGAGCGCTCTGATGATGCTCGCCATGCTGAATGCGATGTGGTGCGTCCTTTCCGCAGGGGTCTTTCGCCGTCGTTGTCTGGCCACGCTGCTGATTTCTTATGGTCTCTTTGTGGTGCTTTGCTTTCATCTGACGATGACGGCCCGCCTGCCCGAGCGCGTCTCTTACAACATCCCGTTATTTATTAACGCCATCTGTCTTTATTGGGCAACCGGCTTTTACAACCAGCCGGTCGCACCAACTCGCCCCGGCTGGCTTAATGTCTTCCTTTCACCACGCTGGCGAGCCAAAGTTTTGCGGCTGGCGGCGCTCGTGCTTGCTGCCACTTGGGTCTCGCTGTATTTGTCCAACGTGTCTGAACTGGCCCACAGCCTGTGGTCGGCTAACGCATCCAATCAAAACCTGAAACATATCAGCTATAAGATCCTCGAACCGGTTCGGACGCTCTTGCCGTCTCAAAAGATACCGATCCTGATTGCCATGCCCTTTAATTCCGTATTGGAACAATGCATTATTTTTTATCCATCAGCGTCAAAGGCTCCCTTTTTTCTGGTGCCTTACGGCTGGATCACCTGCTCGCCGCTTTTCAGCCAGGTCTTGGAACGACATCATCTACAACCTTATTCCCTTTCGCTGGTGGACCGGCAAGACGTCTTTTTCATGATGGAACCAAGATGGCTCAAACCACTCAAAATATTTTATCGCGAGCATTACGGGTTGAGCATCCGGTTTGACATGGTCTTAAACACAGATAGAACGTCGGAATTCGCAGATTGCCAGCTTCATATCTACCAAGCTCATGCCGTCGGCGATAAAGCACCAATTGAAAAATGACCTGCTTCGCACACCTTATACCCACCTGATCATGCGTTGCTTCAACTAATTTCCTGCTGGCGTAGATTGGTCAGTCCCCATCAGACTTATAGCCACAGAATTGAACTACCGGAAGGTTTTCCAAGTGGCTCACCGGCCCGCTCACAGGTATTTCCAGAACCCGTTCCTGCAAGGCATGGTTCTGTAAAAGCACCATGACTTGCTCGCCCCAGTAATACATATGCGGCAGGCACCACGCGGTCTGCGGAGCCAGTGGTGATGGCAACTGCCGCGGGTGTTCGACAGCCATCGTTCCCACTATCCAGACATTATTGCTGCGCTGCAAGGTGCCGGTTATTTCACGCAGCACCGGAGCCATCGGATCCGGCTGGTTCATTTTTTCCAATACCAGGTCGTTGCGATGAACCAGGTGCGAGTCAATCGGAGGTATTGTCACCCATTTGGTCCGGCCATGATAATACCGGTTGAAAGTGATGCCCTCCCATGCGCCTTGCACCACGATGAGATCCCCCGCTGAAGCATTCTTGCCAAGAACATTGGCAATCAGGTCCACATCGCTCCGCCGCGTATGCGCTTCCTCCCATGCCGACCTGGCATTCCAAGTCATCATCGCCACGATGAATCCGATCCGGAGCAGTCCCCAAGGGCGCAGCGTGGGCCAGTTCGCTCCCAATAGTCCGTCGAGCGAGATTGCGCATAGACTAAGCATTTCAACGTAATACCACGTCTGTGTCGCATACTGTAATTTCACCAGAAAAGCCATATACCCCTCGATTCCGAGCAGCATGCTCACAACACAGAACAGCGCCAGATCGGCGCGTGCCGAGGCAGTGATTGCGGTGGTCCCTTGGTTCTGTGGCTGATGCTCGCGTGCCCGTTGCATCACAAGTGCCACAACTGATCCGACTAATAGAAGAATAATCCACAGCCAGATTCCTAAGGCGTTAAATCTGGGTTGATGAGCACTGCTCCGAGCTGTTACAGCATGACCGATCTTATACCACAGCGTTGAGTAATCTAAGTATGGAATCTGGTTCATCGGTACAAAAGCCGAGCCTCGGTGGATGATCGGCAAGTAAATTGCCATGGATGCGCCAGACATGGCTCCAATCCCAACCAGCGCCCATAACGTCTTCCACTGCCGTCGTTGAATCACCACTACGGCTCCGCCGGAAAGCATCGCGCATAGAAACACCACGTCATAATAGACGCAATGTGCGAACAGGAAACAGGTGAGACCCGCCCAAAGTATCCGTGATCGTGACGGCAATTCCACCATCCGCCAGATCATTCCGAAACTGAGCACCAGCAGACAGCTCGCCAGGCCATAAGCCCGGTTTGCCCCGATGATAAAGACAAACGCTGGCAAACTGCCCAGCAGTGCAACGCTCAGAATTGGCGCGCGACCCCCAATCCAGCGCGAGCATAGCCACAGCGAAACAAGGAAGAACAAACCCACCAGCAACCCCAAGACGCGGATGCCTGCGTCATTGCCCGCCAGACCCAGAAAGCTCCACCCGCGCAAAAGCAACGGCCAGAGAGGCGGAAACGACTCGAACGGCATATTATTCCACAACTCCTTCAACGAAGGCATCTGCGCCACGTTGATCGTGTTGGTCTCATCACGCCACAGTGGTCCTGCATGCATCGCCGTCAGCACCAGCAGGATTGCCGAGAACGCAGTGCCAGCCAATGCCACAACGGCTTCTATCCCCAACTTTGGCGGTCGCGGCAGGGACGTGATTTTGAGATTGGCCTGATGATCGGTCACGCGTCAATTTGCTTTCCCGCGTTCAAATTGTTCAGGGGTATTTTTGCCATAATTTTTTTATTGGGAACAGCAAACTCAGTCGAGACACTTGACAACCAGCGCCAAGTCCCGACATCAAAGCAAATAACTGCCCGTCGGCGACGGGAAAGGCAATGTTAAATTTCAAATCACCCGCAACAGCCGTTTGATCCCCTTCAAACGCGCCGAACCGGCATATTTGGAAACGGTCTGGTTGAGAATTGGATGATTATTCTCCAGAAGGCGGTGACAAGGTTGCGCTGGGAGAAATTGGCGCGCCAAAGTTGGGTGAACCATCGGTATTCCAAGTGAAGCGCTGAATGCGAACATCACGCTTGCTTGTGCCTTGAGCAATGTGTGCGTGATAAATAATCCAATCTTCCTTGCCGTCGGGCGATTTGACAAAAGAACAATGTCCCGGGCCGAATACGTCGGTAGTGCGCGCAAAAACCGGCTCTGGTTTTTTGACCCACGACTGCGGATTCATCACGTCGCCGCCCGTCCAGGTCAGTTGACCGAGACAATAATTGTCGTCCCAGAAACCGCTCGCCGAATAAATGATGAATAATTTGCCGTCGTGCCAGAGCGTTTCCGGTCCTTCGTTGATGTGCGGGAAATCACGCTGCTCCCATTTCCGGTCAGGCTGCGAAATGCAGATGCGTTCGCCGCTGATCGTCCACGGATTGCTCATCGGCGCGATGTAAAGATTTTGCACGCCGTCGTTGGTGCCCGGCCAGCCCGGCCAGATGAAATAAAGTTTCCCGTCCGGCATCTCCAGAACCGTGCCGTCAATCGCCCAATGATCATCCGGCGCCGCAATTTTGCCTTTGAAGTTGAACGGCGCTTGTGGATCGGCGGAACTTCCTTCGAGCACATACATCCGATGGTTGGCGTTGTCGCCATCGTCCGCCGCGACGTAGATATACCATTTGCCTTGCAACCAGTGCAGTTCCGGTGCCCAGACCTGTTTGGAATAATTCGTGCCTTTCGTCGCATACCAGACACACTTCCAATGATCCGTGCCGATGTCTTCAAGCCGCGCCGCGCGATTCACCCACACGCTGCCCGTCTCGTCATCCGGGTGCGACTGGCA
>Ga0210402_10002136_pt1 | contig 19514 bp, 17 predicted proteins | sample IncBWC7MmetaG_FD_161055 | JGI IMG/M metagenome (GOLD analysis project Ga0210402, IMG submission 161055) | Forest soil microbial communities from Barre Woods Harvard Forest LTER site, Petersham, Massachusetts, United States - Inc-BW-C-7-M | ecosystem: Environmental > Terrestrial > Soil >... | reverse complement strand
TCCGCCGAGGGCATTATGGCCAGTGATCAGCGAGGTCCGCTGTGGGCTATGGGCGCCAGCCAAAACGGCTGGAATAGATAGATGTTTCTCCGTGCATGATTGCCCGTGGGCTTTAGGCTTAGACTAATTCATTGTCTTCTCTGGCACTGCGGCCTAATTGTTTAGATCACATGAAACCCAGCTCTGATCGCATTCTGACGACGCACACCGGCAGCTTGCCACGGCCGCCGGATCTGGTGGCCGCACTGAACAGCAAGGAGCTCGGCGAGAGCTACGATCGGGGTGTACTTTCGGCCCGAATTCGCCGAGCGGTCTCCGAAATTGTGCGGCAGCAAGCGGACGCTGGCATCGACGTCATCGATGACGGCGAGCACAGCAAGGTCAACTGGATGGCCTATGCGCGTGACCGCTTGAGCGGACTCGAGGAGATCGACAGCCCTATCCGTTTTCGGGGCGCGACTCGCGATTCGCTCGCCTTCCCGCGCGCTTACGAAGACATGAAGGTGATGCTCGCGGCCCGCTCATCGGATATCCTCGCGAAGCGAAGGGTGCGACCGCGTGCGCAGGTCTGCAGCGGCCCGATCACCTACATCGGCCAGGAAGAGCTGACAGCCGACATCGAGAACCTCAAGCTCGCGTTGAAAGACGTCGCGGTCGAGGAAGTCTTCATTACCGCGATTTCCCCGTCGAATCTCGAGCTCTACTACGAAAACCGACACTACGCCTCGAGCGAGGAGTATATCACTGCGCTCGCCGATGCCATGCACGTCGAGTACAAGGCCATCGTCGATGCGGGTTTCTTGCTGCAGATCGACGATCCGCGCATGGCTACGCATTACAACCGCGCGGTGGACGCCTCGATCGAGGACTGTCGCAAGTTCATCGCGTTGCGTGTCGAGGCCGTCAATCATGCGCTGCGCGGTATTTCGGAAGATCGAGTTCGTTTCCACACCTGCTATAGCGTCAACATCGCACCGCGCGTCCACGATTTCGAGCTCAAGCATTTTGTTGATCTGATGCTGAAAATTCGCGCGCAAGCCTATCTGATCGAAGCGGCTAATCCCCGCCACGAGCACGAATGGCAGCTATGGCAGCACGTCAAGTTGCCGGATCGAAAAATTCTGGTGCCCGGCGTCGTATCGCACTGTGTTCATTTGGTGGAGCATCCTGAACTGGTGGCACAGCGCATCGTCCGCTTGGCGAATGTGGTCGGACGCGAGCGTGTCATCGCCGGAACCGACTGCGGCTTCGGCACCTCCGGCGCCGGTGACGAGGTGCACCCGGATGTCGCGTGGGCCAAGCTGCGATCGTTGGTGGAAGGGGCGAGGCTCGCTAGCCGCGAGCTTTGGAGCAGCTGACGATCACCACAAGTGCTTGCTGGCGCGCGCAGCGCCGGCCACCAGCGCACCCAGCTTGAGGAAGGCAATCTCCGGATCGATTTTGCCGTAGCCAGCCGACGTACCGAAGCCGCAATCGGTGCTGGCAATGACACGCGCGCGCCCGACCAGCTCGGCAAAGCGAACGATCCTTTGTGCAACCAGATCGGGATGCTCGACGTAATTGGTCGAAGTATCGATGACGCCTGGCAGCAAGACCTTGTCGGCCGGCAGCTTTATGTCCCTCCAGATCGTCCATTCATGCTCATGACGGGGATTGGCAGCTTCCAGAGACAGCCCCTGCGCATTGAGCGCGAGGATCGTTTTGAGAATCTTCGCAAGATCGATGTCATGCGTATGGGGGCCTTCGTAATTGCCCCAGCTGACGTGGATTCGCACTTTGTCGGATGGAATGCCCGCCAGCGCGTGATTGAGCGCTTCGACGTGAAACTGCGCGCGCTTGAGGAACTCAGCCTCGGTCAGATCCTGAAACGCGGTATGACGTGACATGGCGAGATCGGGGCAATCGATCTGGATGACGAAGCCCGCTGTGACAATCGCCCGGTACTCTTCGCTCATGGCGCTTGCGACGGCTTCGACATAAGCTTCATGCGAGGTATAATATTGATTGGGCAGAAAACTTGCGACCACGCCCGGCGAAGCAGCGTTGAGAAACGCATCGATGGGCTGAGCTCTGGCTGTCGCGAGTTTCATGTTCACCAGGTCGCGCTGCAACGCTGTACGGTCGCGCACCGCAACGGGACCGACACACGACACCCGTTTGAATCGCCTCGCGCCGGTGAGGAGCTCCATCTTGCGCTGGAAGTCGGGAAAGGGCGCCACATCGAGGTGCGGCGTGGCCGCTTTGGTTGGGCCTTCTTCGGAGAAGCCGGTAAGCCGGTCCTTGACGTAAGTGGCGTAGCTCATCTTGGTCGTTTCACCGTCGCTGACAACATCGATGCCGATTTCGACTTGCCGGCTGACAATGTCGGCGACCGAGCGCTGGACGATCGTGTGCGCGGCCTCATCGAGCTCGCTGCCGCTCTCGCGCCGCTCCAGGAGTTCGACTACGGCGTCGGTCCTGGGCAGACTTCCGACGTGCGTCGTCAGAATGAGATCCTGACTGGTCTGCAAGACACCCTCCTAGCTGAATTGAGATTGTGTGGGCTCTGCAGTCATGCCCAACGCGAGAATGGATTCCTCGCGCAACTTGGCCCAGAGGCGGGCGGTGAGAGCGCCGAACCGCTCCTCCGAGACGATCCGGCTGTCCCGCGTCCGCGGCCAGCCCGTCGTCACGGTATCGATGAAGCGGCCGGGCCGCGCCGACATGACGGCTACCCGATCCGACAACATGGCGGACTCATCCAGCGAATGGGTGATGAGGACAACGGTTGCGCCAGTTTCGCGCCAGATGCGCAACAGCTCATCGCCCATCAACAGCCGCGTTTGCTGATCGAGTGCCCCGAATGGCTCATCGAGCAGTAGGACCCTCGGTTCGAGTACCAGCGTGCGCGCGATGCACACCCGCTGGCGCATGCCGCCGGAAAGCTGGGCTGGGAATGCCTTGGCGAAATCTGCAAGCCCCATGAAGGCAAGAGCGCGCTTTACTCGCCGCTCGACATCTGCGGCCCCCATGCCGCGCCGGCGCAGCCCAAAGGCCACATTGTCCCAAACGCTGAGCCAGAAGAAGCTCGCATCCTGCTGGAACACGGCGCCGATGCCGTCGGGGACTGTGCCAGCCAGAATCTTACCGTCGAATGTCGCAGTGCCAGAGGAGGCCATCAAGAGGCCCGAAAGGATGTCGAGCAGCGTCGACTTCCCGCACCCCGATGGACCAACCACGGAGAAAAACTCGCCTCGGCCAATATCCAAGTCGATCGGGCCCAGCGCATGAACGTCCCTATGCCCCTCGTGCCCCGGAAATATCTTGGTCACACCACGCAGGCTGATGTGGCCGCCGGTGTCAGCCATGGTGGCGAACCCATCGCTCGGCAACGTGGAGGAGCGTGTTGACGGAGGCAGCAAAGGCAAAAAGCAGCGTTGTGATGGCGAGAATGTCGGTCACCGCATGAACGTCCATCGCCCGGATCAGCGCGAAACCTAAGCCGGCGGTCGAAGCGAACAGCTCGCCGATCAGCGTTCCGAGCAGCGTCAGCGCCGTGCCGACGCGTATCCCGGCCAAGATTTCCGGCAGAGCCGCCGGAACCATGATCGTCATGCCCGTTGTGACCGGCGAGAGTTGCATAATCTGTGCCGTCCGCCGATAGACCGGCGCGACGTTGCGCACCGCATTCATCGTGAATATCGCAATCGGGAATATGCCGTGGATGACGCCGAAAGCGATCTTGGCGGAAATACCGAGCCCGAAAATCAGAAGGATCAGGGGATAGAGCGTGATCTTGGGAATCGAATAGAGCGTGCCGAGGATCGGATCGGCGACATCGCCGGCAAAGCGCCGAAGACCAAGCCACAGCCCGAGCACAATGCCGGCCAGGATCGCAATGACGCTGGCGACGCCGAACGCCGTCGCGGTGCTGACGGCGTGGTCCCAAAAGCTCCGCGTTTGCAGGAGCTCAATAGCCCGCGCAATCGTCGCAATCGGTGCGGAAATGACGTTGGCCCCCACCATCCAGTGCAGAGCCTGCCATAGCAGCAGCGCGCCGGCCACGAGGGCAAGAGTGTCGAGCCGGCGCGACTTCATCGCTGGCCGAAGCGGCGATGCAGCCGTCTTTCCCAAGCCGAAAGGGCGCCATTCACCAGCATGACCGCGACCAGCAACAGCAGCAAAAGTCCGTACATCGTTCTGTTGTCGAAGTTGTCATAGGCAAAGGACACGCGCTTGCCGATCCCCGCCGTCGCAAGAATGAACTCGCCGGCGACAATCCCGATGATCGAATAGGCGACGGCGAGTTTCACTCCCGTCACGAGATGCGGTGCTGCCGCCGGCAGCCGCAGGAGAATGAGTTGCCGAAGGACATCGAGTTTGAGGACCGAGCCGGTCCTTTCGACCGCCGGCGGCACGTGATCAAGCCCCAGCGTGGTGTTGACGATCATAGCCACCACCCCGAACATCGAGCCCATCACTACGAGCGCGGTGCGCCCGACGCCAAACGCCACGATTAGGAGCGGGTAGAACACGAACGTCGGGATCGCATAATAGGCGGAGAGTAGCGGCTCGAGAGGCCGGCGCAGCCGGGGCAGGGAATGCAATCCGGCGCCGAGCAGGAACCCGATCCCAATGGCGACAACAGCGGCCGCGACGACGTTGAAGAATGTGAAGGAGATGTCGCTGTTGAACCGTCCGCTTTCGACGATGTCCCACAACGATGTAACCATCTCGCTCGGAGGGATCATCGTCATCCGGGTGATGATTCCAAGGCGGCACAACAGTTCAAGTGCCGAGAAAACGATGACGACAAAAGCGAGTCTTGCGACGCCGACCTTTGTCATTGTGCCATTGGCGCTTGATCAGAGCCGGTTTTGCAAGTCCTTGGGCAGGAACCGAGTGTCGATCACGGCCTTCCAATCGATCGGTCCGTTGGAGTCGCCAATCAATTGCAGTCCGTCGGACATCTTGCCGAGCGCTTCCTTATCGAAGCCGCCGAGCGACCACTCACCCTCGTAGCCGAAGTATTTCGGGAAGTAGGTCGCAACGTCCTTGGCTTCCTGCTGCCAGATCTTCGCATAGATCGCGATCGCTTCGTCGTGCTGTGCATGGATGTAGTCGACGCCGCGGCGATGGATGGCGATGAGTTTGCGGACCATATCCGGATGCTCCTGCGCAAATTTCCGCGTAGTCACGCCGACCAGCCACGTCATGCGCGGGATAAGGTCGGCGAAATGAAAGATGACGCGATATCTGTCGGGCTGAAGCGTGAGGATCGGATCGATCAGCGGGGCCGCATCGATGCCGCCGCTGTCGAGCAGCGTGAGGCCGCCGCCGAACCCGCCGGTCGCGACCGGCTCGACCTTGCCGGTCAAGCCGGCCTCCTTCAGCGCCAGACGGAGCAGCAACTCGCTCGTCGATTTCGGGCCGGTAAAGCCCGCCTTCTTTCCCGCCAGATCTTGCACCTTGTGAACGTTGCCCTTTGGGTTGGCGACCAGTGCGATCTCGCCAATGTGGTCGCTCGCCGTATTGACGACAACGATGTCGAGCCCGGAGCGGATCGCGGCCAGCGCGGCGGATGTGGCCACCTCGCCATAAGGAAGATCGCTGGCCAGCATGTTCCGGAGCGTCGTTCCACCTCCGCCGCCGGAGATGATCTTGTCGATCTTGATGCCTTCGTCGGCGAAGAAGCCTTTCTCCGACGCCACTGCCCAGGGCAACGTGGCAGTCACGCGTCCGTATTGGCTGACCACAAGCTCGGCCGTCCAAGACCGCGACGGGATAAACAGCAGCAGCGCGGCCAGTGCAGTCGAGAACCCGAAATGACGGATGCTCATCTTCTCTCCCCCCGTTTTTGACGTCGATCCTTGCGCCGGATTATGTCACGCCGCGGCGAGGAAGCATGCGAGGGCGGCCACGGCAAGGAGCGTGTCATGCCGCGACGGCCGCGTCGCTCCCTTCGCCGGCTGTATTGCATCTCGAGCCTGCCACCCGATCATTGGATCACCATCGGCAGATGCTGGCGGTGCGACTCCTCGACGGCGCCGCCATAGCGCCATCGCCACCAGGAATGGCTTAAATTCCTGCGCACCATCGACCGCAATACCCCGCAAGGGCTGGACCTGCACCTGATCGCCGACAACTGTGCCACACACAAGCACGCCAAGGTGAAGGCTTGACTTAAGCGGCATCCACGCTTCCACATGCACTTCACCCCGACATCGGCGTCGTGGCTCAACCAAGTCTACTGAGTGCCTCGGCGGCGGCCTGGCCGGTGGCGACACGATGGCAGATCGGCTCCGCAGGGACGATGGCCAAAGGGACATTTATTTGCGAAAATAGATACATAATTGGAGATATGACTTTGCGCGTCGCCACCGCCATCCTTGCCGTGTTGATTGGCGCCGGGCCGGCGCCGGCACAATGGCGAGACGCCACAGAGACGGACTCCACGGGCAAGAAGATTGCGATGCAGCGCACGCCTGGTAAAGGCGCGCTATCGAAATCCAACCGCGAAGTCACTTCAAACCTATACCTGCGTTGCGACAGCCCATATGACAATCGCGTCAAATATCGCGGCCACGACTATTGGTCAGCCTTCGTTTTGTTCTCCGAACCTGTCAGCTCCGTCGAGGCCCGCACACGCTATAGCTTCGATGGGGGCGAAACCACGGAATCTACGTTTATGTTCAACCTGAGCGGGACTGCGCTGTTTTTCACGCAGCAGGAAGACGAGGACAACGAGTTCATAAAACGATTGGCTCGGTCGACCACCCTGCAGATTAATCCTCTGCTAAGCTGGGCGGGCAGTCCGATTATCACCTTCGAGACCGAAGGCGCCGCGACGGCGCTTCAGCAGATTCCCTGCAACAAAAAATTTTAACTCGTCTTGCGGGACACCTTTCCGCACGAGGTCTGCTCTTCCCCCGATAGCGGCAGGAATGGAGACATTCCTGAAGGTCTCAGTCGTGCCAATTCCAGACCTGAGCAGGTGTAGCAAACGACGTGCGCCGATGCGTTTATGAACCCACGCCGAGCCTAGTCGAGCTTCACAACAGTTTTTCAATAGTTATCGGTAGACTCCTCACTCTCTTGCCAGTCGCGTGATACACAGCATTCGCAATGGCGGGCGCCACTGACACCGCGGTGAGCTCACCCAAGCCCTTTGCCCCTAGCGGGCTTGCTTCCTCGTCAAAATCTCCCACGAATAAGACGTCGAGCTCAGGTATGTCGGCGTTCGTCGGCACGAGATAGCCGGAGTAATTTCGATTTAGAAAGCGGCCGGTCACCGGATCGGTTTCAGATTCCTCAAGCAACGCTTGTCCGACACCCCAGATGATGCCTCCTATCGCTTGGCTGCGCGCTGTTTTCGGGTTGATGATCCGTCCCGCATCGTAGGCTCCTAGGAAGCGGTTCAGACGCACGAGCCCAAGCTCGGCGTCGATGCGTACTTCGGCAAATACGGCGGAGAAACTGAAGACGGCCTTCGGTCCGTTCGCCTCTTCAATCGGATTGTAATCCGCTTCGCCGGTGAGCGAGGAAAGTTGATTGCGCGCCAGCAGCTCGGAATAGCTGATATTCAGGTTCCTGTTTTCCAGTCGCAGGCTGCCGTCAGCAATCACCACGTTGTGCGCATCAGCGCCAGGGAACGGCGCATCAGGGCCAGTCAGCGCGAGCGCGAGTGCCTTGTTGCGCGCAGCTTTCGCCGCCAGCAGGACGGACGCGCCCGCATTGGCCATGGTCGCGGAGCCGATGGCGGGGTGTGATGCGGGCAATCTCGTGTCGCCCAATCGCACGATCACCTTATCCGGCGCAAGACCGAGAGCGTCGGCGGCGACCTGCTGCATCACCGTGTAGGTACCGGTGCCGATGTCATGCATCCCGGCCTCGACGGTCGCCGAACCGTCGACGTTGAGCATGACACGCGCCTTCGCGGGCCAGCGCCAGTGGGTGTAGATCGCCGCTGCCATCCCCTGCCCGATCAAGTACCGGCCATCTCGCATGGAGCCCGGCTCCGGCGTCCGTCTTTCCCAGCCAAACCGCGCTGCGCCTTCCGTCAGGCATTTGCGCATCGCGCGCGTCGAGAACGGCCGTCCGCTGAGCGGGTCGGTCTCGGTATCGTTGATGAGCCGTAGCGCCACCGGATCACTGCCGGTCGCGTAAGCGAGTTCGTCCATCGCGCTCTCGAGCGCAAAGTGTCCAAGCGCCTCATGCGGAGAGCGCATTGCAGTGGGCGTGTTACGGTTCACATGCACCACCTTGTGATTGGTCGCGATGCCTCCGGTCGCACCCCATAGATGTCGTGCGGAGAGCGCTGCGTATTCGATATAGTTGTCGAATACCGGTGTCGGCGAAATGCTGTCGTGGCGAATGCCCAAGAGCTTGCCATTGTTGTTTGCGCCTAGTGCGATGGTCTGGATGGTCGCCGGTTGATGCCCGGCCATCGAATACATCTGCGCGCGGGTGAGCTGCAGGCGTACCGGCCGGTTCAGAACCCTCGCGGCGAGCGCCGCCAACAGCGTATGCGGCCAGACGTAGCCCTTGCCGCCGAATCCGCCACCGAGAAACCGGGATACAACGTTGATCTTTTCCAGTGGAATGCCAAGCACGATCGACACGAGCTCCTTGGTGCCGAAGATGTGCTGGGTCGTTTCAAAAAGCGTGAGCGTGCCGTCGCTATCCCAGACCGCTGTCGTCGCATGCGGCTCCATCTGGTTGTGATGCCGGTCGGACGTGGTGTAGGTCTGCTCGATCGTGGTGGGTGCGCCTGCGATTGCATTCTCTGCATCACCGACCGATGACGCCACCGGCCATAAGAATTGCGGAGGATCAACGGCGTCCTCCTTCGCTGTTCGCAGATCGAACAGCGCAGGCGGATGCCCCTGGTATTCGACCTCGATGAGGGTGCCGGCATAGGTTGCCCGGTCGAGGCTGTCGGCGATGATCAACGCAATCGGCTGGCCGGCGTAGTGGATGCGGTCGTCCTGGAGCGGGAGGTAACTCTGTCCGTGTGGATGCAGATGGCTCCAGGGCTTGGGAGTCGGATTCATGCGCGGCATATTGCACTGCGTGAGGACCGTCAGCACACCGGGCGCCCTCTCCGCGTTCGTAGCGTCGATCGACAACGTGCGGCCATTCGCAATCGTGCTGTGGACGATCGCAGCATGCACTGCACCGGCGAGCGCAATGTCCGCTGTATAGCGTGCGGCGCCGGTCACCTTGAGGCGCCCGTCCGCGCGCGAGATCGGTTGTCCGACGACATTCATGTGCGTGCTCCCGCGGTCTGCAATGCGCGCAGGGCAATGCGCTGCGCCAACTCGACCTTGAAGCGATTGTGAGCGAGCGGGCGAGCATCGGTGAATGACGTGGCGATCGCCGACTCCAGACCGGCGGTATCGTCGAGGCGAATCCCGCGCAACGCCGTCTCGGCCGCGGTGAGCCGCCACGGCTTGTGCGCAACGCCGCCCATCGCCAGCCGGACGGAACGAATGTGGCTGCCGTCGGTCGCTACCGCCGCCGCTGCAGATAGCAGCGCAAATTCATAGGATTCGCGATCGCGGACCTTGAGGTAATGAGACCCGCGCGCCTCCACGCACCCGGGCAGTTCGATGGCCACGATCAGATCGCCCCGATCGAGGGCATTGTCACGCTCGGGCGTGGTGCCCGGCAGGCGATGAAAATCGGTGAACGCGATCCGTCGTTCGCCTGTTGACCCCTGGACAATAACGATCGCGTCCATGGCTGCGAGCGCCACTGCAAGATCGGACGGGTTCGTCGCCACGCAGAATTCTGACCATCCAAAAATCGCGTGATTGCGATTTAGCCCGTGGAGCGCCGCGCAGCCGGATTCCGGTCGCCGCTTATTGCAGCGGCCATCATCCTCGTCGCGGAAATACGCGCAGCGAGTGCGCTGCATGATGTTGCCACCGATTGAAGCCATGTTGCGCAACTGTCCGGATGCTCCCGACAGCAGCGCCTCGGCAATCATAGGAAATCGCCTTCGCACTCCCAGGTTGGCCGCCACGTCGCTCATGCGCGCGAGCGCGCCGATGCGCAGGCCGTCTCCGGGCAGCGGCTCGATGCGGTCGATGTCGGACAAGCCGTTGATATCCAGGAGATGCTCTGGAAGCGCTGCACGATCTTTCATCAAACCGATCAGGTCGGTCCCACCGGCGATGAAAGCCACATGAGGGTCGCGAGCGTGGACTGTCACCGCTTGCGCTACATCGTTCACTCTCGAAACGGCAAACGGATGCATGCGTCAGCCCGTCGGAACTGCGTCAGCGACCGCTGCGACGATGTTCGGATAGCAAGCGCAGCGGCACAGATTGCCGCTCATCCGCTCGCGAATCTCCGCGTGGGACAGGTCCGCGACTGTGAACGGCTTCCGCACGTCGGGTGTGGCGGCGCTCGGCCAGCCCACTTTCGCTTCCTCGATGACGGCAATGCCCGACATGATCTGGCCTGGGGTGCAAAACCCGCACTGGAATCCGTCGCGGTCGATGAAGCCCGCTTGGAGGGGATGTAGCTTGCCGTCCTGCTCCAGTCCTTCGATGGTCGTGATCCGCTTGCCGTGCTGCATTGCCGTCAGGGTCAGGCAGGAAAGAACCCGCCGACCCTCTACGTGCACGGTGCACGCGCCACACTCGCCGCGGTCGCACGACTTCTTGGTGCCGGTCAGTCCCAGCTCCTCGCGTAACGCGTCAAGCAGAGTCGTGCGCGCCTCCACGGCGATCGTGCGAGCTTGGCCGTTGACCCGCAGCTCCACAGGCACCAACTCGGTGCGTGCCTTGCCGCTGCTGGCGTTGCTTGGCGACTTGTCTTGCGGCGCGTCGTCGGGCCAAAGTTTCGGCGTCCCGCTCACGTCGTCCTCGCTCGCGCAACATCGGCGGCGCTGATCCCCTCCAATGCGAGTCCGAGTGTGACGCCTTCGTCGATGATCCGGCGGAGCTTCTGGGTCATGGCGATGCGCGTATAGCTCGTGGTGAGCGGTGGCAGCTTGGCAAGTCCTTCCGCGATCTCGCGGGCGCGGGGCAGCAGCTTGTCGGCCGGAACAATTTCGTTGACCGCGCCCCATTCCTTCGCTGTCTGCGCATCGAGTTCCTGACGGGTCAGGATGAAGTAGCGACCGCGTATGGTGCCGATGGCTTCCTGCCACAACAAATGAACGCCATCACCGGACACGATGCCGAGATCGAAGTGGGGTTTGTCCTGAAAAACAGTTGAAGGCGTCGCTAGCACAATATCGGCGAGCAGGATGTACTCGGAGTGCAACCGCGCCGGGCCGTTCACCGCAGCGATCAGCGGCACCTCGATGTCGAGAATGTTCATGAGGACTTTCCTGCCCTCGCGATAGATCTTGTCGTACCCTTGCGGCGTAAAGAAGTCGAAGCCCTCCGGGTTAATCGTCTCCATAAACGCGCCGCCGCTGCCGGTCAGGATGACCGCGCGATTGTCATGATCGGACCCGATCGCATGAAACAAGTCGACAAACTGTTCATGCGTATGTCCATTGAAGACCAGCGTGCCGTCGTCAGTGTGCAGCGCCACTTCCAGCACGCCCGTTTTCGAGCGGTTCAGGCGGGCGTTGGGAAACTTGGTGCGATATACGTCAAAGCGACTCATCGATACACTCCATCTCGTTGGGGCTCGAATTTCAGTCCGATCTACGTGCGATACCGACCGCATTTGGGCGTCGCGCCGCGGCGCTGGGTATTGGCCGGCCGGTTCAGTGCATCGCGGTCGGCCGACCGTTATGGTGACTCGGAGAACCTCTGCCCGGAAGATGGGGAGCTGGGTAGCAGCCTCGATCTCATAAGATTCATTCCTGACTGGAATGAGCTCAGTACTTAACTGCGTGCTTGCTTGATGCCGTTTACCAAGCAAGCCCATCACGCTATTGATGATGTTCCGGCCCGGCATGGCCACACAGACGGTCGCTGCGCTTTACCCGCGCGGCGTTCAGTTCATAGCCGTGGAGGGAGAGCATGGATCGGCTGGCAGCGATGGAAACGTTCGTGGCCGTGGTCGACAGCGGCTCGTTTTCTGCGGCTGCGCGCAGACTCAACGTGGGCCAGCCGGCCGTCTCCAAGTTGATAGCCCAATTGGAGGAGCGGCTCGGCGTCAAGCTGCTGGTGCGTACGACCCGAGGGCTGACAGCGACAGAAGCAGGTCTCAACTACTATGAGCGGGCGCGGCGAACGATCGAAGAAGCCGACGAGGCGGAAGTGGCTGCGCGTGGTGCGGCGCGCAGTCTCACCGGAAGGCTGCGCGTCAGCGCGATGGTCACGTTCGCGCGCATTCACCTGATCCCACGTATACCCCAGTTTCTGGCGCGGCATCCGGAGCTTGAGTTGGATGTCGTGCTCGAAGACCGCAACGTCGACCTGATACAGGAAGGCATCGATGTTGGACTCTGCATGGGGCACCTCGCTGACTCCAGCCTGACAGCGCAGCGTATCGTGAATGGGCGGCGCGGGGTGTTCGGAACGACAGCCTATTTCGCGCGCGCTGGTGAACCCAAAGAACCCGGCGACCTCGCCGCGCACGAAGCGGTGATCTATGATCAGAAAGAAGAAACCGGCCGGGGCGGTGCGGTCTGGCATTTCAGCCGCGACGGCGAGGAAGTTGTGGTCACGCTCAAGGGACGGTTGCGGGTCAGTGCCGCCGAGGGCGTACGCGCGGCCGTCCTCGCCGGCGCGGGAATTGCCGTCGGCACGGAATGGATGTTCACGCCTGAGGTCGCAGATGGGACGGTTAGGGAGGTGCTGCGGGACTGGGAGTTACCCGCTTCCGCGATCTGGGCGATATTCCCGGCCGGCCGGGCGGCTAGCACGAAAGCACGAGCTTTTGTGAGCTTTGTCCGGGAAGTGATGAGTCCACAGAGCACAGCTGTCGCTGGTTCGAAGCGATTTGCCGCAGGCAACAGTGCTCCCACACCTCATCCGAAGCATCGATCCCTGCGGCTCGACGTCTAACCCGATTCAAGGCTCGGCGAACGCGGGTGAACCGCATCGGCCGGGCTTATTCCCGATGGGAATGAGTCATATCGCTTCCAAGCCTCTGCCGCGGCGCCCCGGAATGGGCCAAGCTTAGAGCATCCATTTCTTACAGCACTGTGAGAACGTAATGGTCAATGGATTCGCGCTACACGATAACTCGACCGCGTCGGCCGCTTCGGCCGAAATTCTAAAACGCGTGCGGCAGGCCTGGGGCTCGTTCCCAGCGGGCGGAGCTCGACGTACTCGTGCTGTCCCGCGACCAAGCTCATTTCCAACTACACCAAACATCTCGCAGAGACGCCCAACGACACTTTCATGAAGGGAGCCGAATGGAGTGCGCAGAGCAAGTTCGAGCCGGCGGCGTGAACGCATCAAAACACTCGAAAAGGAGGAGAGTATCATGGCACAACAGACTGGTCGGGCGAAACGCAGTGAAAAGGGGCTACTGACCCCGGACAATTGCGTGGTAGCTATCATTGATCTCCAGCCGCAGATGCTGTTTGGCGTAAGCAATTTTGATCGGCAGTCGATCATCAACAACAATCTTGTGCTCGCCAAAGCGGCAAAAGTTTTCGACTTGCCGGTGGTGCTGTCCACGGTCGAGACAAAATCCTTTAGCGGTAATATGTGGCCGCAGATACTAGCGGTTTTCCCGAAGCAGGAGCCGATCGAGCGCACCTCGATGAACTCCTGGGACGACCCGAAGTTCGTCGCCGCAATCGAGAAGACCGGGCGCAAGAAGATCGTGCTTTCCGGCCTCTGGACGGAGACTTGCGTCACGCTGCCCACCATCCAGGCGATTCACGACAACTACGAAGTCTACGTGGTCGAGGACTGCTGCGGCGATGTCAGCCAGCTTGCCCATGACAACGCCATGAAGCGCGTCATTCAGGCCGGTGCGAAGCCGGTCACCGCGCTCTCCGTGATGCTCGAGTGGCAGCGCGACTGGGCGCATCACGATACGTACGACGCTGTCATGGACATCGTGAAGACCCACTGTGGCGCCTACGGTGTCGGCGTGGAGTACGCATACACAATGGTGCATGGCGCTCCATCGACAAGGCTGCCGGAGTACGTCGTTCCGGTCACCGTTCCGCATAAATAGCAGCCGGCCGCGCTCGCGGCCGACTGGCCTGTTCGGTTTTTTCCACCTGAGTGATCCCGGAGGACGTCATGAGCAATACCGAAGGTACGGATCTGATCCTGCATCAGGGACAGTTCGCCACGTTGGATCGCAGCAATCCAACCGCGAGTGCTGTCGCCATCAAGGACGGCCGCTTTGTTCAAGTCGGGCATGAGCGGGACATCGTGCCGCTGGCGGGCCGTGAAACGCGGGTTATCGATCTCAAAGGGCGCCGTGTATTGCCCGGATTGATCGATAATCACCTGCACATCATCCGCGGAGGGCTCACCTTCAACATGGAGCTGCGCTGGGACGGCGTGCGCAGCCTCGCAGATGCCATGGCCATGTTGAAACGGCAGGTCGCGATCACCCCGCCGCCGCAGTGGGTGCGAGTGGTCGGCGGCTTCACTGCGCATCAGTTCGAGGAGAAGCGCTTGCCGACCATCGAGGAGCTCAACGCGGTCGCGCCACACACGCCGGTCTTCCTCCTGCATCTCTACGATCGTGCCTTGCTCAACGCCGCCGCACTGCGCGCCGTCGGTTATACCAAGGACACACCCGATCCTCCCGCCGGCGAGATCGTTCGCGATGCCGCCGGCAACCCCACGGGTCTGTTCGTCGCCAAGCCCAATGCCGGCATTCTCTACGCGACGCTCGCCAGGGGGCCTAAGCTACCGTTCGACTATCAGCTCAACTCGACCCGCCATTTCATGCGCGAGCTCAACCGCCTCGGGGTGACCGGCGCCATTGACGCAGGGGGCGGCTTTCAGAACTACCCGGAAGACTATGCCGTCATCGAGAAGCTCGCCGAGGACGATCAACTCACGGTGCGCATCGCCTACAACCTCTTCACGCAGAAGCCCAAGGGCGAGAAAGCGGACTTCCTGAACTGGACGAAGACGACAAAATACAAGCAGGGCACCGACTATTTCCGCCACAACGGCGGCGGCGAGATGCTGGTGTTCTCGGCGGCGGATTTTGAGGACTTCCGCCAGCCGCGTCCCGACATGCCGCCCGAGATGGAGAGCGAACTCGAGGAGGTCGTGCACATTCTCGCGCAGAACCGCTGGCCGTGGCGGCTGCACGCGACCTATGAAGAGACGATCGCACGCGCACTTGATGTATTCGAGCGCGTCAATCGGGATATTCCGCTTGCAGGCCTCAACTGGTTCTTCGACCACGCGGAGACAATCACCGATCGATCCATGGACCGCATTGCGGCGCTCGGCGGTGGTATCGCCGTGCAGCACCGGATGGCCTATCAGGGCGAGTATTTCGTCGAGCGCTACGGGGCCGCAGCAGCCGAAGCGACGCCGCCAATAGCCAAAATGCTGCAGAAGGGCCTCCCTGTGTCCGGTGGTACCGACGCCACTCGCGTTGCCTCCTACAATCCGTGGGTTTCGCTGGCGTGGCTCGCTACGGGGAAGACTGTCGCAGGCCTGCAGCTCTATCCCCGGCGCAACTGCCTTGATCGCGAAACGGCTCTGCGCATGTGGACGGAGAATGTGACGTGGTTCTCCAATGAGGAAGGTAAAAAAGGACGCGTTCAAGTCGGCCAACTCGCCGATCTGATCGTCCCCGACCGCGATTATTTCTCCTGCACCGAGGATGAAATCGCCGACATAACGTCAGATCTGACCGTCGTCGGCGGGAAGGTCGTCTACGCAGGTGGCGATTTTGCTGCCTACGACAAAGATGCTCCACCACCGGCAATGCCGGACTGGTCACCGGTGCGCAACTTCGGCGGTTATGGGGCTTGGGGTGATTCTACGCGTGCGACACAGCCTGCGCTTGGCCGCAAGCTCGCCATGAGCTGCGATTGCGCGAATGTGTGCAATATCCACGGCCACGACCATGCAAGCGCGTGGTCGAGCAGGCTCCCGATCTCCGATCTGAAATCATTCTGGGGCGCGCTCGGCTGCGCCTGCTGGGCAGTCTAGAGACGCGCGCACCGAAACAGCGGGCGATCCATGAAAGAGGCCAGCTACCTGATCGACTATGGCGATCTGCTCGCCCGTTTTTGCCTGAGCTTCGTCTTTCTCTGGAGCGGTGTGTCGAGAGCCTCAACAATGCCAATCCCGCTCTCGTTGAGCGGTATCGTGTTCAGAATCTCATTGCTTGTCCTTCGATGGTCAATCTACGCATTAACCGTGGTTCTTTGCCGTGACCGGCAAGGGTTGGGTCGTACGCGACACTGAATTTGTGCCGTTCGAGGAGGCCACGCCCAGCCCGGACGGAAAGGTGTGGATTTGCCGCAGGCCCGACCGCACGCGCCGGTGCGTGTTCGGACCGCCGCCGGGTTCGTGAATGATTGGCCAAAGCGGCGGAATGGGACCCGGAACGAAGATCATGCCTAGCGGCGATGGACCGGGCATGATGCCCATCCCGCCAACTCGTGCAAAGGCGGAGCCGCCGCCCAAGAGGACCGCTAGCGCGACCATTAAAACCATTAAAAAGCGTGTCATCGCCGGCTTCTCCTCATCTTGCTTTGAGTTTGTGGCGCGCCGTCACTGCATCGCCAACGCAATCTAATTACCTGGCGCGGACGCGATTTGGCCTGGCTTGCCGCGCGTTAGCCGCTGTTGCGTCGATCGGAGCCTGCCGGGGAGGGTTTCGGCGCGCCGTCCCATTCGGACAACGAGCTCGCGCTAACAATTAATTAGCATCATCTGGTTAACCTTAATGGCATCTTTAAATCCTGCCGCCTTGGGGACCCATATGAAGAGCATCTTGTTTGCTGGCGTAGTGGCCACGGCAATGACAACTGCCGGATTCGCCGGTGCTGCCGACCTTAGGTATTATCGGAACAATCCGCCCGTTGTTGCCGCTGTTGAGCCTCCGAGCTGGACAGGCTGCTATGTCGGCAGCCACTCGGGGCTCGCTGCTGGACACACCACGTGGCAGGACACAGTGCCCCTCGGCACGATCGACGCCACAATGAGCGGACAAACCGCCAATACCGACATGTCCGGCGCCATCTATGGTGCTCAGATAGGATGCGACTACCAGTTCAACCGCGCCTGGGTGATAGGTGTTGAGGGCTCGTTTTCGGCAGCGACCGTCACCGGCACCAACATGGATCAGTTCAACTCTACCTGGACGCTCCGCACCAAAAACGATTGGATCGCGAGTCTCACCGGCCGCGTCGGGTTTGCGGTCGATCGGGTGCTGCTCTACACGCGAGGCGGCCTGGCGTGGGCGCACAACAAGTTCGAGATCGAAAACACCGCCATTCTTGACGGCACGCCGTCGGCGACGCGTATCGGCTTGGTCATTGGCTCCGGCATCGAGTGGGCGTTCACACCGTGTGTGTCGGCCTTCCTCGAAGCTGATTATTACAGTTTCAACGGGACGAACGTGTCCTTCGCGGGTGATCTAATCAATCCAACCCCTGCCTTTGCCGTCAAGACCACCCAGAACGTCGAGACGCTCAAGTTCGGCGTGAACTACCGCTTCGGTGGCGCGTCGGGACCCGCGGGCTCGCCGTACTGACAAGCCTGACCGCAAAGATACTCCGTCCCGGTCAGCAACGGCTGACTAATTCACCATGCCCAGGACGCGCGGCAGCCAGAGCGAGATCTCCGGAATGTAGGTCACCATGACGAGGAAAATCAGCATGGTGCCAAGCCACGGCAGCACCGCCACCGTCAGCTCGGTGATGCCCATCTTGGTGATGCCGGACGCGACGTAAAGGTTCAGCCCAACGGGGGGATGGCAGAGCCCGACTTCCATGTTGACCGCCATCAGGATGCCGAGATGCACGGGGTGCACGCCCAGTGCCGCTGCCATCGGGAAAAGGATCGGCGCCATGATGAGCACAATGGCGGCGGGGTCCATGAAATTGCCGGCCGCGAGCAGCACGATATTGGTGACCAGCAGGAAAGCCACGATGCCGAAGCCTTGCGCCGTCATCCACTCGGCCATCGATTGGGGGATCTGCTCGGAGGTGAGCAGCCATGAGAACACCGCGGCATTGGTGATGATGTAGAGGATCATCGCGCTCATGGATGCCGCCTTGAGCAGCACGGCGGCCACGTCGACGAGCTTGAGCTCCTTGTACACGAACACCGCGATGAAGAAGGCGTAGACCGCGGCGACGGCGGCGGCTTCGGTCGGCGTGAACAGGCCCGAATAGATGCCGCCGAGCACCAGCAGGATGAGGAACAGTCCCCAGAAGCTCTCGCGGAACGCGCGCCAGCACTCGCCCCAGGTCGCCCGCGCCATGCGCGGATAATCGTTGCGCCAGGCGCGGTACCAGGTCGTCGCGCCCAGCATGGTGGCAAGAATCAGCCCGGGCACGATGCCGGCGATGAAGAGCTGGCCGACGGAAGCAGAGTCCACGACCGCGCCGTCGGGTCCCCTCGGCTGCATGCCGCTCGTCGCGACCGCGAAGATGACGAGATTGATCGAGGGGGGAAACAGGATGCCGAGCGCGCCCGAGGTCGCGATCACGCCGCCGCCGAAGCGCGGCGGATATCCTTTCTCCAGCAGCGCCGGCAGGATGATCGACCCGATGCCTACGACGGTCGCCACCGACGAGCCGGAGATCGCGGCAAACAATGCGCAGGCGACAACCCCTGCAAGCCCCAGCCCGCCATACCAGTGCCCGATCATCGAGGTGGCAAAGGCGATCATGCGCCGCGCCACCCCGCCTGAGGTGAGGAAGTTGCCGGCCAGGATGAAGAACGGGATCGCCATGATCTCGAACCGATCGATGCTGGTGAACAGCTTCAGTCCCACCATCTTCGGATCGACGCTGGAGAGGATGAACAGGTAGGTGAGGACGGAAAGCCCCAGCGCGATCGAGATCGGCATCCCCGTCGCCATCAGCGCGAGCAGCAGGGCAAACAGAAGCCCCGCGCGCACGGAATGCGAGAGGTCGATGAGGTCGAGCCGGGCGGCAAAGCAGATGGCGGCAAGCGCGAGCGGTATGACGATGATCAGCGTCGCCGTGATCGCAGCGGAGCGCGGCCGCATGCCCGTCGGCTCGAGGATATGCGGAAGGCTGCTCATTGCGCTGGCTCCGCAACCGGCACGGCCCCTTCATGCGGAGGCTCGTAGTCCTGCACGGGCGCATGATGCGGGACGAAGCCGGTCTGCAGAAAGCGCCGCATCACCTGCAGAAAGCGGAAGCACATGAGATAGGAACCGAGCGGGATGCACAGATAGATCATCCAGCTCGGCCATTCGAGCTCCTGCGAAACCTGGTCGGCATCGAGGTCGTAGACGTAGATCGCGCCCAGGGTGCCGATGACGCCGGTGAACAGCGCCCCGCACAACAGCGCGAACACGATTACCGGCTTGCGGCTCGCGGGGGTAAGCTGCTTGACGAAGACGTCGACGCCCACATGGATGCCGGTGCGCACGCCGAGCGCGGCGCCGAATTTGGCCATCCACACGAACATGTA
>Ga0210402_10002134_pt1 | contig 19527 bp, 11 predicted proteins | sample IncBWC7MmetaG_FD_161055 | JGI IMG/M metagenome (GOLD analysis project Ga0210402, IMG submission 161055) | Forest soil microbial communities from Barre Woods Harvard Forest LTER site, Petersham, Massachusetts, United States - Inc-BW-C-7-M | ecosystem: Environmental > Terrestrial > Soil >... | reverse complement strand
TTTTGGCCGGTGGACGCCCTGTGGATTGCAGAGCGGCTGGCGTGGTTGGGTCGAACGCAGCGGACCGCTGGCTGGCTCAGTGAATCTTTAGCGCGCGGGGCGGTTGAGTAGAAAGTGGGCCACTTTGGCCCGGAAAAATCGGCGCGATTTGTTGAAACTAAAGGGATTGTAGCGAAAAAATCCGGGCCACGCTGGCCCAGAGTCACACCGCGCTCAAGGCCGCAACTGAAAACTGTTCGATCTGCGTCCACCCGCCTCCACCACGATTTCGAAGCTCGCGGGCGCGTCCAAGGGTAGTTGGGCGTTGATCTGATACAGTCCCGCAAAACCGGGCGCCGGTCCCGAAAAGGAGATGCCCACAGGCACTCCGCCGACAAACACCTGCGCCGCAACCAACGTTCGCGCCAGCGGTGACAGTGGTGCGGCGGCGCCCTCGCGCACCGGTGGATCGGTACTTCCCAGGCCGGTCAGCCAGATCACCAGCGCGCCCGCCGCGCGTGACGCTGCAAGGATCGCCGGGTTAGCCGCTGCAATGCCCAGGGGCACGGGTGCACTGGCCAGGTTCACACTGGAGACCACCAGCGAAGCCGGTTGCCCGGGAACGAGGCTCGCCGGCAATTGCACCAGCAGGCCATCGGGTTTCACGGAAAAGAGCGGGGCGGGGACGCCATTCACCGCGACGTGGGTTCCCGCCAACCGCACCGGCAGAGGGACGGTGGAGGAATCGAAGAAGGACCCGCTCGTTAGCCGGTCGCCTGCGATCGCGACGATGTCCGACGGCGCGAAGATGTCGCTCGCGCCCGCGGCGTTCCGCACGCCATTGGCGGCGACGGCCGGCGGCGGCGCGGAATCGCCCGAGCGTGGCGTGGCGTCGGCCTGAATCCCGCCTGTCAGCCAAAGCAGCGCCTGCAACAACATGGTTCGAACCGGCGGCAGGCGGAAGCTGTCCGGAAAGTGGCCGAATGCGCTGTAGAAGACGCGGCCCTGGCCGTAATTGCGGATCCAGGCGAGCGGAAAATCTCCGTCGGTGCGGTTAATACCAGGCGCGGTCATGTCCACCGAGCCGGTATCGAGCGTGAGCAACACGCGCACCCGGTCGCGCGAGAAACTGCGGAACTGGTAGAACTCTTCGGTGAAACGGAAAGCCGGCGCCGCGCCCGAGACCAACGGGCTCTGCGGATCTTCCACATCTACCGCTGCCTGCTGCGCCCAAGGGTGGCCGTCGAAATAGCCGCCGATCATTTCGCCATACTCCGGCCATGTGTAAAGACAATCGGTCGCACTGTGGGAGCCGCCGAAACCCTTGCCGGCGCGTACGAAATCCAGCAGGTCCGCCTTTTGCCGATCGGACAAGGGCAACTCACCGCTGGTGAAGAAATAGACCGCGTCGTAGTTGCGCAGGTTCTCCGCCGTGAGCAGCGAGACGTCCTCGGTATTCACAATCTCAAGCACGCCCGACTCCTGGGCCAGTTCGCGGAAGACGGCGATCGAAGCGTCAATGGAATCGGAATGGCGAAAGCCGTAGGTCGCGGTCACGTACAAGATCCGCCGCGTTGCCGCCGGACTCAGGGAGTCCAACAACAAGAAAAGGAAAGCGAGCCGAAGCGGCACGGACCGCCGGTTCATGAACTCATCATACGCCGCCGGGCTTTGCTGCCGCTACGCCGCCGCGGGAAGTTCGGAGCGCCCACCGCCATGCTCCTCGGCGAGGTGTTCCAGGGTGGACCATCCTGGTTGCACTGTAGCCGAAATCACGCCGGCCCTGCCCGCGACCGGCCGAAAACCACCGCGCCGGTGCCCATCCACCACCGTCGGCCGTAGCGAATATCGGGAACCGGAGCATTTTGAATGACTTGGCGACTGGCCAGTAGAGTGCTTTTACCAGACCAGGAGGCAGTACAAGATGAAAACCAAATTAAGAATACTGGCAGTGGCGCTGATCGCTGGAGGCACGATGTTTGCCCAGCCGCGGCTTTCGGTCGGCATCGGCGTCGGAGGCTACGGTCCGGGTTATTACCCGCCTCCCGCCTACGCGCAATACCAGCCGCCGTGCCCCGGTCCAGACTACACGTGGGTCGATGGCTATTGGGGCCCTCAGGGCGGCCGGAATATCTGGTTCGACGGATACTGGCGTCGTCCCTACGCCAGTGGCTATCGCGTGGCGCCGCGCTATGTGGAGCCCCGTTATTACAACTCGTTTCGCGGCTTCGATCGCGATCGCGGCTTCGGCAACCGGTATCAGAGCCGGGGCGGCGAGCGCTACGAAAGCCGCGGCCACGACAACCGCGGCCGCGCCTACTCCAACGGCTTCCGCCGGTAACCGATCCACTGACTCCAGGCCGGTCGCTCGCGCGGCCGGCCTTTTTTTTCCGCCGTCATCTCCTGTTCCTGGCCGCCCGCCCGCTCCCGTTCCTCCACCAGCCTGGTCACCAGGCCATTGTTCTTCCCATGAAACTGGAATGTTACCAAGCGCGGCCCGCCCGTAAAAGCCCTGGGTAAAAGCTGGCCGCCCGCGCGGTTGGGTAATTTCCTCTTGTAAACTACATGAGTTACCCGTTCTTCCATGTGTCCGCAACGCCAGTACACTGACTCAGAGAAGGGAAGACTGGCCGTGGAGCCGGTCCGCGCCGCAGCGTTACCACGCTGAAGCGTTACCACTCTGAATCGACGCACGCTGAAGCAACTTACGCCGAAGCGACAGGGAGTCCGGGTCATGAAGGTAAGTTCGTTGGCAGTCATCTTCGCGCTGGTATCGGCGGGCGCCACTGTAGCCGGCGCCGCGACCACGGTATGGGCTTTCAACGCCAGCCTCGGCAATCCCCACATCCAGGCATATGACCTGGCTACCGGAAATGCGGTTGCCGATTTCGCCGCGCCGCATAAGGATGCCCAGCGAAACCGGGCCAATGGCCGGGGAATCGCGGTGGTGGGAACGGCGATCTACTACACGCTGGCGGACACCCCGAACGTATACAAGACCGATGCCGTGACGCACGCCGACCTGGGAATCGCGTTCACGACGCCGCTGACGCCGGGGATCAACAGCCTGGCGTGGGACGGTCACTCGAACTCGTTCTGGATGGTGTCCTCGCAGCCCGCCGACCCGAAAATACCAGCGGATGACAAGGTCTACCAGTTTTCGCTGCCCACGCAGGCCGGGGCGCCGGGCACACTGCTGCAGACCCTGGTGCTGCCGCGGCAGGCGAACAGCAACCTGGCTCGGAACGGCCTGGAAGTCACCCCCTCAGGCATCGTGGCGAACCAAGGCAGCGTGCCGTACGACATATTCGATTTCAGCGGCAACCTGACCCATCCGGCGTTCATCACGGCCACCTTCCGTACCGCGGGAATCGCCTTCGACGGCGTAGACTACATCGTTTCCGACGTGGCCAACGGGCGTCTGGCGATCTTCGACAGCAAGGGGGCTTTCCAAAGCTCGGTGGCGCTCACCGGGTCGGATATCCCTTTCGGGATCGTGGACCTGGCAGTGGTTCCATCGCAGCCGGCGGCAGCGGCGCCGCAGTTTTCGAGCGCCGGAGTCGTGGCGGCCGCCAGTTATGTCCCGGGGGCCATCGCTCCCGGCGAGATCATTACCATTTTCGGGTCCGGAATGGGTCCGGATACGCTGGCGCCGCTCCAATTGAATGCAGCCGGCCTGGCCGGGACCACGCTGGCTGGCACGCGGGTGCTGTTTGACGGAGTCCCGGCGCCGGTCGTCTACACCGCGAACACCCAGCTCAGCGTCGTCGTGCCGTATTCGGTAGCGGCTAAGTCGTCGGTTTCGGTGGTAGTGGAGTACTTAGGCGCGGCGTCCGGCGCCGTCACTATGCCGGTAACACCGAGCGCGCCCGGAATATTCACCGCAGATGGATCGGGCGCCGGACCGGGCGCCATCCTGAATGAGGATGGCATCACCCTTAACTCGGCGGCCAGTCCGGCCGGCAAAGGGTCGGTGGTAACTATCTTCGCCAGCGGGGAAGGGCAGACTAACCCAGGCGGGGTCGATGGCAAGTTAGCGGTCGCCCCGTGGCCCTCGCCCCTGCTGCCCGTCAGCGTCGATATCGGCAATGCGGCGGCGGTAGTGCTCTATGCCGGAGCCGCGCCAACACTGGTCGCCGGCTTATTTCAGGTCAATGTCGTGGTCCCCGCCGATGCGCCTTCCCCAAGCGCGTCCGTGGTGCTGCATGTCGGCAATGCAGCCAGCCAGCCCGGTGTAACTCTCGCGATCCAGTAAGATCCGGCGATAACCGTTCAGGCGGCCCGTGCGCGCCCAATCGGGTTGTAAGTGAATCGTAAATGTGTCGTAAATCCTTTGATATCTTCGTTGCGCTTCTGTTAAGAGCAGCAAAACCTCCTGGATAAATCCTGTACTCTTTTCAGTAGTACTCCCGGTTCTAACTGACCCTGATTCATATAGTCTGATAAGTACTGGCCGATTAGGAGGTCCATATGAGTGAGATAAAGATCAGATCGACGTGGCGTTGTGGAGCTGTAGCTCTGCTGTTCGCCGGCGCCAACGTTCTGGCGGCGCAACAAGGAGTGTTTCCCGCCGACCGTCCGCCCAAGGCGGGCCCATTAAGCGGGATACCGCTTTGCACTGCCAATCCAGGCGTCCCGTGCCTCCCGCTGCCCCGCAATCTCTCGGATTTTGTGGTGAACCAGAAGATGGCGGCCGTTCTGGGCAAGGCATTGTTCTGGGACCAGCAGGGAGGCAGCGACGGCCTGGCGTGCGGCAGTTGCCACTTCCATGCCGGCGCCGACAACCGGGTCAAGAACCAGATCGACCCGGGATTGCGCAACGTCAACCCGACGCTGCAGAACATCTTCAGCCTGATGGCTTCCAACAAGACCAATAAGGTCGGGCCGCCGGCCGGGGGCGGTCCCAACTATACGCTCAACAAGCAGGATTTCCCGTTCCATCAGCTTGCCGATCCCACGGACCACAATTCGACGGTCGTGTACGACAGCAACGATGTGGTTTCGTCACAGGGCGTCTTCCGCGCCGACTTCAACAATATCAACGTCGTCACAGCCGGCGGAAAGGGCGGGAGCAAGAAACTCGAGGTCTGCAACGCCGCGCTCTCCCCGACCTTCGCCGTGAACGGCATCAACACCCGGCAGGTGGAGCCGCGCAACACCCCCACCATGATCAACGCGATTTTCAATTTCCGCAACTTCTGGGACGGCCGCGCCAACAACACCTTCAATGGCCGGAATCCGTTCGGGCCGCGCGATACCACCGCTGGTATCGACCCCCTGAACAGCGTCCTGGTGGCGGACTTCCTCGGCAACCTGTCACCGATGGTGGTGTCCCTTCCGGATGCCAGCCTGGCGTCACAGGCCGTTGGCCCTCCGGGCAGCAACCTGGAAATGTCGTGCAGCGGCCGCCTGTTCGAGCAGATCGGGCAGAAGATGCTGCGCGTGCAGCCGCTCTTCGGGCAGCCTGTGGACCCTACCGACAGCGTGCTTGGTCCCTATTCGAAGAAGCAGGGCCTGAACACGACCTACGAGGCCTTGATCAAACAGGCCTTCGCGCCGCAGTTCTGGAACTCGACGCAGTTGTCGGGCGACGGCTACCGGCAGATCGAGAAGAATTTCTCCCTGTTCTGGGGCCTCTCGATCATGGTCTACGAATCGACGCTGGTCTCCGACGATACGCCGTTTGACCGATATACGAACGGTGACATCACGGCCATGACCACGCAACAGGTCAGAGGCTTTGAGGTCTTCAACGGCAACGGCGGATGCGTGTTCTGCCATAGCGGCCCGGTATTCTCGGCCGCTACCACGGATCTGCACCTGCTGAACGTGCAGGGCGCGCAGATCGAACGCATGCAGATGGGCGACGGAGCGGTGGCGCTGTACGACAGCGGCCACTACAACATCGGCGTCCGCGGGCCTGGGGACGACATCGGAGTGGGCGGCCTGGACCCCTTTGGCAACCCGCTAAGCTGGACCCGCCAGGTGAAGAATGACGTTGCCCCCGGCGTCAACGCGTTCACCATGTTCAACGTCCCGTTCGATGGATTCAACGTGGCCACTTGCAATTTCGAGTCGTTTCCGTGCATGCCGATCGCCAACGACACCCGCGACGCGGTGGACGGGAGTTTCAAGGCTCCAGGTTTGCGCAATGTGGAACTGACGGGACCCTACTTCCACAACGGCGGCCAGGACACCCTGGAACACGTGGTGGACTTCTACAACCGCGGCGGCGACGCAGCGGGCACGTTTGCAGCCAATACCACGGGATTCGGAATTAATCCGACCAATCGGCCTCCGTCCATTCAGCCGCTGTTCCTTTCGGATGCGGATAAGGCGGCCCTGGTAGCGTTTCTAAAGGCGCTGACCGACGACCGCGTGCGCTTTGAAAAGGCCCCGTTCGACCACCCGGGTCTGACGGTTCCGAACGGACAAACGGGCAACGAACTGACGGTCAAGGCCAGCAACGGGACCATTTATGCCATCGACGATACCCTGGTCATCCCGGCGGTCGGGGCGGCGGGGCGTGCGGCGAAGAACCTGCCCGCTCTGGGAACGTTCGACGCCGGCTTGGGGAACCCCGTACCAGCTAAGAAATAACGGTCAAGAACAACAACGGGACCGTGTAGGCAATCGACGAACCTCCCGGCAGCCGGGAGGGGGCGGGCAGAGCGCAGTTGAAACTGCCCGCCTTGGGACGACGCAGATTTGAAACAGGCCGAAGCAGAACCTAATTTTCAAAGGACAAATGAATTACAAAGAGATCCACTATGAAACGACATTTTGAAAACTCGAAACCACTCTTCCGCCCTCGACTGATGGGCGCAACCCGGCTCCGCCTGCTTTCGGTTGGCGCCATGCTGATGGCGGCATCCCTGGTTCAGGGCGCGAATTTCCGCGGAGTACCTGTCCCCGGAACCGGTATCCTGCTGCCGCCGTTCCACCCGGTATTGGCGCCGCAACCGTTTGTGCCGCCGGTGACGCCGTTCACCTTCATCGGCTTCATTCAGAGCGCGACCGTGGATACGCCGTGCACCCAGGCGGCCTGCACCGACTTCTTCGTCGGCGGCTTCATGGAAGTGAACGGCACCAAGATCCGGATCCCCCGGAATACCATTTTCCAGATGCCCGCCACGCAAATGACGTGGGCGGATATGTTCAAGAACGCGCCGGCCGCCTACCAAACTCTCAACCAGAGCGGGCTGGCGCTGGCGGACGTTCCGAAGCCGCTCACCACCTACGAAGTCACTGTCGTGGGCAATCGCGTGGTCAACCCCTCGACGGGTAGAGACGAGTACGTGGCCGGGCTGGTCTACATCGCCCAGCAGGCGTTGAACCTCGGCAACGGGATCATCAACGCCATGGACTACTCCAAGTGCACCGCCGGCGTGCCGTGCATGCCGGACATCTGGGTGGGCACGACGCTGACGGCCAAGACCGGCGCCCGCATCCATCTGAACTCGCCCAACGGACGTTACGGCGCGCCGGACCTTCTTGCCGACGTGCGCTTCACCGCCGACGAGGGCAACCCGACCATCGCGTCCCGCACCGGGTACCCCATGTGCATACCGCGCTTCGACCCGGCAGTGGGCAACGATTCGCTGTGCCCGCAATGGAACCGCGTCAAAGATCCGTTCACGACCGCGTTTTCGACCAACTACACGTTTCCTGCCGCTACCGCAGGGGCGCCCGATGCCAATGGGATCACTCACCAGGTTGGCTTTCCCGCTCCGGCCGTGAAACCGGATCCGTTCGAGCAGACACCGATGGAAGTTGGCGACTTTATCAGCTACACCGGTAATGTGATTCAAGACGTCACGCCCTGCGTGGCCGGCTTGCCAATCAGTTCCTGCCAGTTCATCTCCGCGCACACCGTGTCGGTGGAACTTGGCATCTACACTCATCCCGGCACTTGGCCGGTGTACGTCCAAATGGGGCCTGTCACGTTTGGCGTGGGCGGCACTGTCAACCCGATCTTCCCGCAGGAAGCGGTGGAGAAGATTTTCGGTGACCATTTCACCACCGACTTCTCGCAGCTTGTGGACCTCTACTCCGAGGACCTGAATTCCACCACTGGAGCCCTCTCGCACCGCTTTTATGGCTCGGCCGACCCATTTGGCCCGCCCTTGGGCGGAATCCAGGGCCGCGCCCGGTTCCGTGCGTTCGTGGGCAACTTCCTGCCCCCCTCGCGCAACGTGGCCGCAGCCAGCCGCTCCCTCACCGGTGGCGCGCCGATCGACACCATTTTGCCGACGGCCAGGTTCACTGCCAACGGATTGATGGCCGGCTTCTACAGCGCGCCAACCTTCACGTTCATTTTCCCGGAGAACCTGATTCTGGGCAGCACGCAGATCCCGAATACGTTCGAGGAGTTTCCGTTCCTGGTCAATGGTGGTGGGCCGTATATTCCGTTTAACTCTCCGCCAACCGCCGTGTCAGTCGGAGTTGTCGGACAGCTCGCCCCCTGGCCCAGCGTGAACGCGCCGACGCCAGTAGCCAATTCGACTGGTCTGCAGTTGATTCAGCCGCCGGTCGCCAACGCCGGGCCGAACCAGACCGTGCCTTCCGGCTCAACCGTGACCATCAGCGCCGCCGGCAGCAGCGATCCTAACACGCCGCCGATGGCGCTGATCTATACCTGGCAGCAGTTGAACGGCCCGCCCGTCATCATGCAGAACACCAACGACACGGTCCCGACGCAAACGTTCGTCGCGCCGACGCTGGCCCCGGGCGCCGCCCCGGTAGTGATCGCCATCCAACTGGCGGTTTGCAACGGCTTCACCTGCGGTGGGGCTGTGATTGTCAACGTTACCGTAGTGGCCGCCGCCGGCGCACCTTCGGTGACCTTGACCTCCTCAGTGCTTGGCGTAGCCAAGAGCGTGAATATTGCGCCGGGCGCCACTGTGACCCTGACGGCCGCTGCGAAGTGCGGCCTTACCACATGCGGCACAGCAGTTACGTTCGCTCAGATCGGTACTCCGAAGGTGGTATTGACGATTACCGGCAACACAGCTACGTTCAAGGCGCCGGCGACTCCGGGGACCCTGACGTTCACGGCCGTGCAGACCAGTGGCGCGACCACAGCCAGCGCCACCCTCAGCATCGTCGTCGGACCGGATACCATCACGGTAACCAACGTAGTGTACACGCAAACCTTCTCGGGGCTGGCCGTTTCGGCGAACAGCACCGCGCTGCCGAAGGGCGCCGCCATCCTGACGGTGACCCCGCTGGTGAACAACAAGGCCATCGGCGCGAATGTGGTTTGCTTCTACGACCCGATTCTCAACACCTACACGATGCCTGAGTCCATCGTGAATCCGATTCCGGATTCGGTGAAGATCGTGTCCAGCTTCGGCGGCACGGTCATCTCGCCGATTCTCTCCATCGTCAAATAAGGGAAAGGGGGCGGTTCGGTATTATCGCCCCGTTTCTTTTTGGAAGTTGCATCCCCGACCCGCTCCCCTTTTGGGGAGCGGGTTTTTTATTGTGCCGGGCAGGTTCGAGGTGGGGTCCGGAGGAACGTGGAGCAAACGTACGGGCCGATGTACAAGAACCGGCCACCGGAAGCACGAGTAGGTCGATGGCGCAGCGCGCGCGCAGTGGGCGGACCGGCTGATCACGTTCGGCCTCGGCGTGCCGGCGCGCGGCCGGGCCAGTTGCACACGCGGCGTATGAGGGTGGCAAAGCGATCCGGGCTAGCCGCCATCCGCATCCCAACAAAGCCCCCTTTCCCGGCTCACCAAGGCCCGCAGGGACACCGCGGCGGGCTCAATGGTCCGTGGGCGCCTTCGGCGGGCCGGCCAGCGGGTGGCGCGCATCCAGCAGATGCATGCCGATATCGTTGAGGCCGGTGTTGGTGAAAGTGTTCGACAACACGACCACGCCGGCGCGGGACGCAGGCTGGTAGCCCACGAAGGATCGGTACCCAGCCGAACTACCGTTGCGCCAGACGATCCCGCCAGCGTCCACCACCCAGCCAAGCGCCATCTCGGTGCCGGGAATCGTGGTCGGCCGGCGGACCTTCAGCATGGCGGCCATGGCAGGCGTCAGCGGCGAGTTGGAGTAGCCCAGGTTGGCCGACAGGAACACCAGCAGGTCGTTGGCGCTCGACCGCAGCGCGCCGGCGCCGGCCAGCACTTGAAAGTCGTAATTCGGAACCGCCGCCAGTTTGACGTCGTGCCCCACCGCCAGCCGGGCTTTCATTTCCGGAGATAGGGTGATGCGGGTGCTGTTCATCGCCAGCGGCTGGGTGATGCGGGATTTCACCAGCGCCCCATAAGTCATGCCGGCGCGCCGCGCCAGGGCGTGTCCCAGCAGCCCGCCGCCCAGGTTGGAGTACTCGAACCCTGGGCCGATGTCGCGCCACAACTTGTAGGTCGAGAGAAACTGGTAGAGCCGTTCGGCCGAATAGTCCGCGAAGGGATTGGCCGGATTCGCGGGTTCCAGGTTGGAGGGGAGCCGCGGCAGCCCCGAGGTATGGGTGGAAAGATCTTCGAGCGTGATCCGCCGGCCGCCGCGTTCCGGCACTTTGACGCCCTCCGGCAGGAACTTCGCCACCGGATCGTCCAGCGCGACCTCGCCGCGTTGGACCATATCGGTCAGCAGCAGCGAGGTGAAGACTTCGGTCACCGAGCCGATCTCGAAGATGGTGTTGCCGTCGAGCGGGCGCTTATCGCCCTGGGCGCGGCTGCCGTAGGCCACCACTCGTGTTCCCTTCGGCTCGATCACGCCGATGACAATCCCCGCGCTCAGCCCGGCGCCGCCAATGCGGTCCGCCAGGATCCGGCGGATTTCGGATTCGGGCGGAACGGGGGACTCCGGAAGAGACTGGGCGCGCGCGGCGGACATCGGAATGAGCATCCCGCACGCACCGAGGAAGAGGTTGCGTATCATCATGAACTCGCTCCTAGCCTTATGAATTGGCTCCGTGCCTGGCATTTCGTCGATTTCGCGTCCCGGCGTGCACCGCGCCCCGGCATCCGGTAGAAGGCAATAGGACGGCGGGCAGCCGAAGAGCACGATACTCCGCCCGAGCGGACCGGAGCGGCATTCGAGCCGATCTACGGCAGCCTGCCGCCGGTATTCAACAGAGCCGATCGCTCATTCGCACCTGGCTCGACGTTCCCATTGCAGCCAGCCACTCCTGCCAGCCAATCCCAGCCAGTCCTGACGTTATTCGATCTTGCGGCCGGGACGGCAGCATGCCGGCATGGCGTCCCGGAGGGCCGCGCTGCCCGAGGTGGGTACGGCTGCGGAGTTGGATCGGTCCGGCGATGTCATTTCGGCTCGGGCACGGTCCAAAGGTAGATGTTGGTGCCGTCCACGGTCTCCTCTCTATCGGGTTTCCAGTCGCCAATGCCGAATTTGTGGGCCACAATGCGGGTGCCGGGCTTGAGGTCCTTGAGGAGCTTGGGCCGCAGCCGCACGTTGACGTTGGGCAGCATGAAGAGAGTGACCACGGTGGCGTTGTGGATGTCAGCCTCGAAGATATCGTTTACTTCGAACTTCGTCAAGGCTTCGACGTGCGCTCTGCGGGCGTTTCCGCGGGCTTTCTCAACGAGGTCGGGATTGATCTCGATGCCCACGCCGTGGGCGCCGTAATGCTTGGCGGCGGCAATGACGATGCGCCCGTCACCGCAGCCGAGGTCATAGACGGTGTCGCTCTTCTTGACGCCGGCAAGCTTAAGCATGGCGTCGACGACGACATACGGGCTGTCAACGTAGGGGGCATCGGGAGGACGCGACGGCTTGGACTGGCCGTTCTGGGCGACCGCGCTGGAGATGACGAGCAGGGCGGCGGCTAGGTGGCGGAATCGCATGGGGGCCTATAGAAGAGGTTAGCGCAATGGGCCGCCGGGGGCCAGTCAGGGGGCGGGGACTTGTACGAAGGCCCCCATTTGCGACGCCTGGAGATTGGTTCCGCGAGCGTGGGTGTGGGTTTGGAATCAATGACTTGCGTGGGGCCGTGGGCGGGGACCGAGGCCAGGGGCCGGGGGCCGGGACCGGGGGCCGGGACCGGGGCCGGGGCCAAGCCACCTCCACTCCGGCACGGATTGGCTGCCGCGGAACGAGCGCCATCCAATGCGGAGGATGAGCTTTGAGGTGTTGATGCTGCAACAGTTGTAAAGGACTTGTCAGGCGGGGGGGTAGTTTTCCGTAGGGCCTGTCGCTTATTGACGGGATGGTCCGGCGGGGCATTGTCTAGCATGCTAGTTGAAGCAGGAAACTCGGGTGAGTCCGAAACAAGATTGCTATCCCCAAGGACTCCTGCAACGACTTTAAAGTTTTTTCTTAGGAGCAACGACACAATGATACGAGCGACCAAAAGCTTTCCCCTGCTGGGGCCGTCCAGACCGGCCTTGCTTGGGACTCTCGCCGCCTTGATTTTCGCGGCCCACTGCGCCGGTGCCCCCGGCACCCTCGCGGTTACCGGTGTCACCACGGGCGCCAGCGCCCAGGGCGGCTTCATCTTCGACGGAACCCGTCTCTGGACGGCGGATGCCGTGAAGGGCTTGTGCCGCATGGACCCGGCCGCCCCAGGCTTTACCTTGACCAACTGTGTCCTGCCTTCGACTACCACGCTCGGAGTAACGGCTGTCCTTGGGCAGCCGGCTTATGATTCCGTCGCGAAGGTCGTCTACGTGCCGGACATGGGCACCGCCAGCAAGGGAATCTGGCGGTATGCTTTCAACGGAACGACTTTTGGCCTCAGCGCCACCGGCGTCAACATCGCCCCTGGCTTGTTGGGCGCCCTACGGCCGGGAGCCGTGGCCCTGGGACCGGATGGCAACGTCTACGCTACCATGACCGGCAACGACACCATCCAGCGTGTCAACACGCCGGCGGGCGCCGTTGCCGCTCAGACCGTGGACAACCTTGGTGTCACACTAAGTGGGAAACCGGCGCGCGGTCTTGCCTTCGACGGCGCTACGCTTTGGGTCGCGGAATCAGACGGCGAATACCTCATCGCCGGCGCGACCGTTTGCGCGGTCCCGTGCAAGGGAATCCTGAACGCCCAAAACGCAGTTTTTAACCCCTCGTCCATCGCGTTTGACGCCACCAACAGCTTGATGTATATGGGCACCAGTTCCGGTGTGTTCCAGGATAACCTGTTGACCGGGCAGGTGGTTCTTTACTCCAAGACGTTTGTGAATGGAGCGGCTACCGGCCTCGTCTCCAATGTCACCGCGGTTGGAGTGGACGCTATTGGCAATCTCTTCTTCGTCAACGACCCGTCGGTCTCGCAGACCGTGGGCGGCGGCACCATCTATTCGGTGCCGGTCAATTCGGTACCGGACGGCCAGGGCAATGTCGCCTCTCCGCCCCCGACGATTCCGCCCACAGTGAGCCTGGCGCCGGCATTTGCCAATCCCGCCCAGCTTCTGGCCAGCGGCTTGACCGCTCCGTTGGGCGCGGTCTTCATGGGGACTCACGCGTGGGTAGTAGACAGCGCGCTGGGTTTCTGCAAAGTGGACCCCACCCTGCCTGCCCCCAGTCTGACCGCCTGCGCGGTATTGCCGCTGGGCTTCGTTCCCGGCTCGCCCGTGTACGATAAGGTGAGCAAACAAGTGTATGTGGGAGACACCGCCGGCGTGGCCGGTATCATGAAGCTCCCGTTCACCGCGGTTACTCCGGCTACGGAGAAGTTGGGCGTCGCGACAACCGTCGTGACCAACGCCGTTCTGACGGCCGCGGCTGCTGGAGCCACCGCGCCAACCGCCCTGGCTTTTGGACCGGATGGATCGGTCTACGCCGCCATGGCAGGATCCACGCAGATCGTGCGGGTGACTACTCCTGCCGCCGCCACTCACATAGTCACTGCTATCGGCTCTGTGCCCACGGCCGGCTCGCTCAGCATCGCGTTCCACAATAGCGACCTGTATGAAGTCGAGGTGACGAACGCCAACATTATGTTCGGCGCCTCGCTCTGCCAGGGAACCTGCTCGTCGTTGTTCTTCGCCCTCAATTTCGTTCCGACGGCGGTGGCTTCCGATGCCGGCTTCGTCTACTTCGGCGATTCCAGCCAGGTCTTGATTTTCGATCCGGTTGCCAACACCATTGCAATTATGTCCGACACCGGACTGGCAGGCGGCGTGCCAACCTCGTTCTCAGGCATCGCCGCGATCGCCACTGACGGCCTGGGCCATGTCTTCGCCGCGGATGGCAGCCACATGTGGGAGATTGCCGGCAGTGGAGCGGTACCCACCATCACCTCGCTGGCGCCCTCGACCGCGCCGGAGAGCACGACACTGACTGTGACCATCACGGGAACCAACTTCACTCCAGGATCGCTGGTGGTGTCGACTTGCCCCGCCATCACCCCGGCTAATGTCGCCGTGGTCAGCCTGACCCAGGTCACGGCCACGTTCGCCGTCAATCCGATTGGACCGGTGGGCCTCTGCGCCGTCAGCATAGCCACCACGGGCGGCGCCAGCGCCGCTTCGAACTTCAACGTTCTCATTGGTCCCCCCGCGTTGACCACGATTACTCCCGCTTCCGGCTTCCGTGGCCGCACCGTAGCGGTGAGCATCGCCGGCGGCAACATGGCCACTGGCGTCATCAACCCGATTCCCGGTGTTACCATCAGCGGCACGGTGGCAACCAGCACCCTCACGACCGCTAACTTCGTGATCGGCCCCACGGCAGCGCTTGGTCCCCAGAACGTGACCATGACCACGCCCACCGGCACCAGCAACATTCTGGTCTTCACCATCAGCGCGGCAGCTCCCGTGCTCACCACCATCGCACCCGCATCGGGTGTGGCCGCCAGCACAGTCGCAGTGACCCTCACCGGCACCGACCTGTTCCAGGGGGCTGTGAATCCGCCGGTTGGCTTCACCATCAGCGGAATACCCGTGGTCACGGCCACTTCGATCACGGCAACCTTCGTCATCGCCTCGACGGTTCCAGCCGGACCGCAGAGCATCACCGTAACCACTCCCGGCGGCATCAGCAACGCGTTGACGTTCAATGTTCTGCCGGCGCTGACCACCATCGCTCCTAACACAGCCAAGGCCGGAACCGCCACAGCCGTCACGCTGACCGGCACCAGCCTGACCGGGACAACTTCGGTCAATGCGGGCGCCAATATCACCGTATCCAGCCTGGTAGTGGTCAGCGGCACGCAGATCACCGCGACCTTCACCACGGTTGCCAGCGCTGTCCTTGGGGCGCAGAGCATCACCGTAACCAACGCTGGCGTCACCAGCAACGCAGTGACCTTTACGATCACGGCGCCGACGCCCAGCCTTACCAGCATCACTCCCGTCACGGGCGCCAGAGGGGCCACCGTTCCGGTAACCCTGGCAGGCTCCGGCCTGGTCGGGGCAACCTTCAACCTGCCCGCCGGCATCACCGTATCGGGCACACCAGTGGTCGCGTTTGGCACGATTACGGCAAGCTTCGTGATCGACCCCGCCGCTCCCCTGGGCTTGCAGAGCATCACCGTGACAACACCCGGCGGCATCAGTAACGCCGTCACCTTCACGACGTTTGCGCCGCTTCCGACGCTCGCTTCCATCGCCCCCGCAGTGGGCGTGGCCAACTCCACGGCAGCGGTGACCCTCACCGGCACCGGCCTGGTCGGGGCCACCTTCAATCTGCCGGCGGGCTTCACCGTCAGTGGAACACCGGTTGTCACCTTCACCACCATCACCGCGAGCCTGGCCATCGCCTCAACGGTTCCGGCCGGACCGCAGAACATCACGGTTACCACGCCGGGCGGCACCAGCACTGCGGTGTCGTTCAAGATTCTGCCTAACCTGGTTAGCATCGCTCCTTCGCAAGGCCGGGCGGGCTCTGCCACGGTTGTCACCCTTACGGGCACCAGCCTGGCTGCCGTCACTTCGGTCAATGCGGGCGCGAATATCACCGTCACCGGCATAGCCGCCACCGCGGGTACGGTCACTGCCACCTTCACCAGCGTCGCCGCTGCTCCGGTTGGACCGGTTAACGTCACGGTTACCGACGTCAACGGCACCAGCGTCGCGGTTGTCTATACTCTGACCGGGCCGATCCCGGTCATTACCACCCTTACTCCGGCTACCGGCGGGACCGGGTCCACTGTTCCGGTCACCATCACCGGCACTGGCCTGACCCTCGGAACCCTGAATCTGCCGGTGGGCATCACCGTCACCGGCACGCCGGTGGTGAGCTTCACGCAGATCACCGCTTCACTCCTGATCGCGGGCAACGCGCCGCTAGGAGCGCAGAGCATCACCGTGACCACGCCGGGAACCGGCAACCTCAGCAACGCCAAGCCCTTCACGGTCTTCGCCTTGGCTCCGCTGATCAGCACCATTGCACCCGCCACCGCCACGGCCGGAACCACGGTCCCGGTAACCCTGACGGGCCAAGGCTTCACGGGTGTGACTGCGGTGAACGTGGGCGCCGGCATCACGGTGTCCAGCTTTACGATCGTGAGCGGCAGCCAGATCAACGCCACGTTCGTCGTCGCCGCCACCGCGGCTACGCAGCAAATCTCGGTTACGAACCCGAACGGCACCAGCAACACGGTGACGTTTGGCATCGTGCCGACCCTTAGCAGCATCGCTCCGGCCTCCTTGCCGGCCAGCCTGAGCACGACGGTCACCCTGACGGGCACCAGCCTGACCGGGGCCACCGTCATCAACGCCGGCGCCAACATCACGGTCACGAACCTGGTAGTGGTCAGCACCACGCAGATCACCGCCACCTTCGCCATCGCCGCCGCGGCTGTCACGGGGAACCGCAATATCACGGTCACCACCCCCGGCGGCACCACCGGCGCGGTAGTATTCAACGTACTGCCGCCGCCCCCGACCATCACTGCGGTCAATTCGCCCTTCAAGAGGGGCTCGAACCAGGGCATCACCCTGGCCGGCGCGAACCTCACCGGTGTCACTGCCACCGCGAACATTCAGCTCTTGCTGAATGGGACCGCGGTAGCGACTGCTTCGGAAGGTTTTGTCGCCGGAAGCTTACAGATCACTGCAACCCAGCTCCGCTGGAACTGGACGGTGGCGACCACGCTGCCAGCCAGCGGCGCGGGCCAGGTGTACACCCTGACCGTGACGACGCCCAGCGGTACCACGGCGCCGTTCGCAGTCACCGTGCAGTAACCTAAACCGCCCCGGCGGATAAACTCGCGGCCCGCTCCCCCTTTGGTGGGGGAGCGGGCCGCGTTTTTTTGTTGGGGGCTCTGGAAGACGGCGGGACCGAGGCCTGGCCTTCGGCGGCTGGCGGGCTGCCTTCGGGTGGAGGCCGCGGGATACGTCCATCCGGTCGCCTTTCTGCGCGCCAGGGCCAATCTGCCAGCGGCAACTCACGCCGTGGGCGGGCGCATCGGGAGGCGTCGCGGCTCTTCCGCCGGCTGGCGCAGCCGGTGGGAGCCATCGATCCGGCGCCGCGCCAATCCATGTTCGAACGTGGGGCGGCGAGTCAAACCACAAACGGCAGGAGATAAAACGAGGAGCCTGGGAGAGGAAACCGCCATCCTGACTAGTATTTACGGGTTTCTCCCCGGCTTTCGTCGGGTTTCCTCTTCTAGTCGTTGAAGCGCTCTGTTGGTACCCTTGATCAAGGGCGCATCGGCTGCGAGGCGAGGAGGCAACAGACTTCCCGACCTCGAGGAGTGGGCCGGTCCTGCGGTTGCGAAGTTCCAGTCTGAGCTTCATGAGCCATCGCCACCGCCGCAGGACCGCCTGCAGACACCAGACGCTCAAAAGTTGACAGATTCACCCGCCCCAAGAAACCTGAGGTTTACTTAGGGAGGCGGCTTGCGCGATAACGGGAGGGGAAGATGCCGGTTCGAATCATTCTTGCGGATGACCACGCCATGTGCCGGGAGGGGCTGCGGCTTCTCTTGGAGCGGGCGGACATCAAAGTTGTTGGAGAGGCCGAAAACGGCGTTGAACTGATCGCCATGGCTCGGAGTCTGCGGCCCCAGGCGGTGGTTACCGATTTATCCATGCCGCTGATGAACGGCATTGAAGCGGCGGCGATGGTCCGGCGCGAGCTGGGAATCCCCGGCATCCTGATGACGATGCACTCGGAGCCTCAGTACGTGAAGCGCGCCATGTCTGCCGGGATTGTGGGCTACGTGCTGAAATCCAAGGCAGGCGCCTGCCTGGTCGAGGCCATCCGGGAAGTGACCAGCGGGAACGTGTATCTGAGCCCGGGCGTTTCCAACACGGTGCTCCGGGGCATGCTGACCAGGGACGAGACCGAGGAGCCGCTGACGGCCCGCGAGCGGCAGGTGCTGCAATTGATCGCCGAGGGCTACACCACCAAAGAGCTGGCCCATTTTATGACGATCACGGTGCGCACCGGTGAATCCCACCGCGCCAGCCTCATGGATAAGCTGAACATCCACAACACCGCCGGCCTGGTCCGGTATGCCCTGAAGCAGGGGCTGGCGCAACTCTAAAGCCGGTTCTCCTCCTGTCTCCGCGGTCGCGCCTTCGCGGTCGCGGATGCCTGAGGGCTGCCCGAAGGGCGCCAGTACGGCGTTTCCGAGGTTTTCCCCGCCTTCGCGGAGACCGGGCGGGAACTCCCCGATGTTGGGTTTTTCCGACCCGGTCAGCCGGCGCGCGCGGCGTAGGCGTTAGAATTTCCTTGTGGCGAAGTTCCTCGGGCTGATCGCGTTTTTCCTGGCCGCCGCTTCTACGTACGAAGTCGCGGGGCATGTGTTTCCCGAAACCCGCGCGGCAGTTTCGCTGCACGGCGCCACGACTCCATTCACCACATCCACCCAAGCTGACGACACGGGCCGATTCACCTTCAAGAAGCTCGACCCGGGCACGTACACCCTCGCCATCTTCGTGCCCTCGCGCGGCGAAGCCCGCCAGACCATCGAGATCGGCCCGTCATCGGCCGATTCCTCCGGCCGCGTGAACCTCACCATTCACCTTAAGGATGCCGACTTCGCCGCCGAGGAGTTGAGCCGCCGGCACGCCGTCTCCACCCGCCAGCTTACGGTCCCTGACAAAGCCCTGCGCGCCTACGAGGAGGCGCAAAAGGATCTGGAACGCCGCGACACCGCCGCCGCCATCAAACACCTGGAACAGGCCGTCGAACTGGCGCCGCAGTTTTCCGCGGCCTGGAATAACCTGGGGACCATCGCCTACCAGACGCGCCAGTGGCGCCGCGCGGAAGACTGCTTCCGCCAATCGCTGAGGCAGGACCCGGCGTCGTTTGAGCCGCTGGTCAATCTCGGCGGCGTTCTGGTGACCTTGCACAAGCTCGACGAAGCCATGGACTACAACGTCCGCGCCGTCCTGACCCGGCCCAACGACGCCCTGGCGAACGGACAGCTCGGCATGGTCTACTTCGAGCTTGGCCAATTCGACCAGGCAGTGAAGTATCTGGAGCGCGCCCGCCAAACGGACCCGGCCCACTTCTCGCACCCTCAGCTCTTCCTGGCCGAGATCCACCTCCGCCGCGGAGAGAAACGCGAAGCCGCCGAGGTGATGGAGGATTTCCTGAGCCACCACCCGGACTATCCGCAAGCGGCCAAGGTGCGGCAGAACATCGAGGAATGGCGCAAGTAGCGTATTTGCACTCCCAGCG
>Ga0210402_10002133_pt1 | contig 19529 bp, 9 predicted proteins | sample IncBWC7MmetaG_FD_161055 | JGI IMG/M metagenome (GOLD analysis project Ga0210402, IMG submission 161055) | Forest soil microbial communities from Barre Woods Harvard Forest LTER site, Petersham, Massachusetts, United States - Inc-BW-C-7-M | ecosystem: Environmental > Terrestrial > Soil >... | reverse complement strand
TGTTGAACAGAGTTGAACAGAGTTGAACAGGGGATTGGTCGAATCGATGGCATCGAAGCGCGCGGGGGGCAACTACGCAGCGCATTTGCGGTGTGATCTGAATCACGCTGACTCCCACAACACACGGCTCAATCCAGCCAGATCAGGCGCGGTGGCCCCTTTCCACTGGATGCGCATTTGCCGCGCGGACCTTCCACTCGATCAGGCACTCCGCTGGACTGACTGGCTAACGTATTTTTTTGGACGCCAGCCGACGGCAGGGCGCGGTCTAGCCGTCACCTCCACCGCGGTGGATTGATCCAGGTACCGTGCCGACCGCAGATCGAGCAGCGGTAGGGGGTGAGTCGCCGTGGGGCGGGCCGGATAGTGATCGTTTTTGGGTAGCTTGATCCCGATAGCTTCGCTGGCGGTGGAAGTGAGCCAGTCGTCCTCGTTCGCTTCGCTGATACCGGCGGTCGGCCGCGCGCCGCTGCTCACGTCGGGCGGCCTCACGGCACGATTCACTGCAAGTACCGTTGCCCTCGGTAGCGACTGACACAGACGGTGAACAACGCCCGGCACGCTGCTGAGGCTCTCATGCGGAGAACGGTTGCGGTCTCGTAGATCACGTGGCCCACCTCGCCGTTATCGCTGACAGAAAGCTTCTGGACCATCAGACAGGTTGCCCTATCGGGGGAAAAGAAAAGACCGACTGCGGGCCTGACGTCCTCCGCCCCGGGCTCGTGTCCAAAAACCTTCGTTTTCTGGATGATCGCTGACACACCAAACGAGATCTTGTCATCAACTTTCGAAAACCAAGCCAGGCCACTCTCTGTGCCAATATGCCGGCTGCCAATATAGCTGGCGACTTGGGCCTCGTCGAAAAACTGGCATCTGCGGACCTCTCAGGGCGTTTTGCAGGCGGGCGAGGAACAGGTTCTATTGTAATCACAACATAATAAGTGACGGTAACTTTTGAGCGTTGCAGGCAGCCAACCTGCGACCAGGAAAAGGCCGCCAATCCAGCCGCGCATCTGGAGTGATGTTAGTTTCATCGTCGCTCTTTGCTCCAGCCGTTAATTATTGCGGAAATTCGCTGCTTTCGCCTCCCATGGCCCGAAATAGATCTGCGCCTTCGGCTTGGCCGCCCGCAGCGCAGCCAAGCCTTTTTCCGTCACCGTTGTCCCCTTGAGGTCGATTTCCCGCAGGTTAGGCAAGGCGATCAACGCACGGATGGCCTGGTCGTCTACCCGGGCACAGCCTTGCAGTTTCAGCCTCTCCAGTTTCGGAAGAGCCTTCATCTTTTCCAGCCAGCGCACCGAGACGTCCATGGTGCTGACGGTGGCAAATCGGTTCCCCTCGATACCGATACCTTTCGACGTGCAGCCGAAGCGCAGCTCACGCAGCTCTTTGAGCGTGAGCACCGCGTCCAACCCCACGTCCGAGATGCTGATGGCCCAGATATTCGAGTCGGTCCCCTGCCTCCCGCTGAGGTCCAGATAAGTGAGCCCGGGAATCTGCCGGAGCGCCTGCAACCCGGCGTCTCCTAACTCATTGCCGCCCATGGTCAGCTCCTTCAGGTTCGGGAGCGAGACCAGCCGTTCCATACCGACGTCGGTAATCATCGCCGATCCGACATTGATGGATTCGAGCGTGGTGATGCCGGAGATGTGCTCCAGCGTGGTGTCGCTGACCTTCGTGCCATGCAGGTTCAGGCGCTTCAATTTCTTCCAGTCCTTGATGGCGGCCAAGCCTTCGTCGGTCACGTATTCGGCGAAGTAGAGGTTCAAATCGACAATGCCGGCCGCGTTCTTCAGTTCCTGCATGCCTTGATCCGTGATCCTGGTGAGTGACAGATCGAGGGAGCTCAGAGACGGCAATTGAAGCAGCTTGCGGAGATCCGTGTCCGTGACCCAACTGGCGTGCAAGTCGACGCCGGTAATGCGGCCGGCTGCGTCCCGGATCACGGAGCCGCCGGCATCCTCGATCCACTGCGCATCGGCACCCGTGCGTATGTCGGCTGCCGGCGCAGGCGCGCCGGACCACAACAGGCAGGCAAGCATAGCCGGTAAGCTCGCAGTCGGGTGTCGTCGCATCTTCACTTGCTCCTCCGATTCGGCAGCGCCGAGTCGCGGTCGAAAACGATCTCACAAGAGGGCAGGCCGCTCTTGATTTCCTGCCATCCTTTTTCCGTCACCAGCGTGTGGTACAGGTTCAGCGCTTTCAGGCCGGCCATCGATTTCAGGGCCGGCGCGCCGTTATCTGTAACACCGGTCGAATCCAGGCTGAGTTCTTTAAGCCGGGGCAGGCTCCGCAGGGCTTCCAGGCCCTTATCATCCACCGCGGTGTAATCGAGCTTGACCACCGCCAGATTCTTCAGGGCGCCCAGAGCCTCTGTGCCGGCGTTGCCTGTGCGGGTGCGGAACATCTCGATCCGCTCCAGGTTCTGTAGCGGCTTGAGCGAGAGCAATCCTTTATCGGTGAAGCGGGCATGATTCAAGTAGAGCTCCCTAAGGTTCGTCAGCGAGGCAATCCGGGCCAGCCCGGCGTCGGCAACGTCGGTGCCCGACAAGTCCAGCACCTGAAGTTTACTGAGGACCGCAAACTGTTTAACGCCGTTGTCGGTGATATCGGTGAAACTCAGCCGCAGACGTTCGAGCCCCGGGATTTTGCCGATTTCCGGCAAGACTTCGTCATCCACGCGGGCGCCGGCAAGATCCAGTTCCCGCAGACCGGTCAGACTGCTCAGATGGGCCGCCGGCCGGCCTTCCACCAACGTTCCGGCGAGCCGGAGAACCTGCAATTGGCTCAATCCGGCCAGCTTTGCGAGGCCTGCGTCTGAGACCGTGGTTTGATTGAGATTCAGTTCTTTAAGTCCGGTGAGACGCTCCAGCGACCGAACACCAAGGTCGCCGACCTGTGTGACCTCCAGATTCAGTTTTTCAAGACCGGTCAGCTCCGAGAGATGCGACAACTGCGCGTCGCTCACGGAGGTGGAAGACAAGTCGATGGCTTTCAACTTCTCCCCAACCAAATCGGCGCTGCCACCCATCGCCTTCACCCAGGCGGCGATTGCCTGGTCAGTATTGGCGGCTGGAGCAGCCGATCCCGCCGTCTTGGCCGCCACCGCCGAGGAACCGGCGAACTGCACTTTGGCATTCGGCAGGGCCGCCCGCAAAGCTTCGATTCCGTTTGAAGTCGCCCGGCTGTAACGCAGGTCGATATCGATGAGTTCCTTCAAGGCCTGCAGCCGCGCCACGCCCGAGTTCGTGATGCGCGTGCGGTAGAGATTCACAACCTGCAGATGTTCCATCCCGGCCAACACGTCCATACTGGCGTCGGTGGCCTGAGCGCCCAGCAGGTTCAGCTTTCGCATGGCCTTCAGATTGCGCAGGGACTCAATGCCTTTTTCGGTCACCCTGGTTCCGGAAAGATCCAGCTCTTCGAGTTTGGTCAAGCCGCTCAGATGCTTCAGGCCCTCGTCGGTGACCATGGTGTCGCGCAGCAGCAGCCGCCGCAGTTCTTTCAATCCGGCCAGCCCTGCCAGGCCGGTGTCCGTAAACGGGCTATAGTTCAGATCCAGACTGCGGAGTTTCGTCAGCGGCGCCAGGCTGAGGTTGGTGATGCGGCACTGCGCGCAGCGGAAATCCTTCAATTCGGTCAGCCCCAGCAGGTAGCGGATCCCCGTGTCCCGAACGTTGATCTGCGCGTTGAAGTGCCAGCCGATATACAACTTCTCAAGGTTCTTGAGCCCGGCCAGAGCTTTGAATACCTGGTTTCCGTCCTCGTTGCCTCCTCCGGGGTTCCAGATCGGACCCGGAAGATAAAGTTCCCGTAAGGAAACCAAGCCGCCGAGCTTCTCCAGCTCTTTGGGAACCATGACGGCGCCGGTCAGGTCAACGCCGACAATATGGCAGTCTCCGGCGGGCAGATGCGCCACGTCGTTCACCGGCCGGCGAACGCCCTCCAGACTCACGCGACCCTCCCACCGGATCACCCATTCCGCCATTTCGCAGTCCGAAGCCGCGTGCGCAAGAATCGACGCAAGGCAAAGCCCAAAGATTGTCCGGGATATCACGTCAGTTTGCATTTAAGATGGCCGAAAATCGAAACAAATCTCGCGGCTTCGCGAGGGTAGTATATCATTGCCGGCATCGACCGCGAGTACGGTTGGCGGACGTTTTCCGCGCTCACGGGCCTTCCACGCCCGGTAACACACTGGCCGCCGGCGTAACCGAGGCCGGTTCAGAACCGGATTCTGCCTTGCAGTTGAAAGAAGCGGTTCAGAGTCGAGGTCGTGCTGCTGACTTGGCCGAAGGTCGTGTTGAACGGGTTGGTGTCGGGCCCGCTGAACTGCGAGCGGTTAAAGAGATTGAGCGCGTCCATGCGAATTTCAAGGGCCATTCCTTCCCGCAATCGGAAGTCGCGCCGGAGGTTGGCGTTCCACTGGTTAAGCCCGTCGGCCCGCACGCTGGTGATATCCACGGGAAACACGCGCGCCTGGAACGACGCCGGCCCGTTGGCGGAATTCCGCTCGAACGGCGCGCTGCTGTTGAACCATTGATTCAGGCTCTTGTTGCCTTGAGTCAGCGTCTGACTTACCGTGCTCAGGTCGCCGTAATAGAAGTTGTTGCCCCAGGTAAGGAAGGGACCCTGCTGGAAGTCGTAGGTCAAAGCAACCTGCCAGTTGCCTACAACGTGGCTGAGAAGTCCGGTCGTCAAAAATGCCCGGCCCGGGCCGAAGGGGAATTCGTAGATGCCGGTGACGTTGACGCGATGCGGCAGCGGAATATTGGTCGGTGTCCACTGTCTTGGGGCAAGGTCGTATTCATTGACGATCGTGGTCAAAGTGTGTGCGTTGGAGTAAGTGTAGTTGGCGGTGACGTTAAAGCCCTTGGAGAGCCTCCGCTGGAAAATGACCTGCAACGAGTTATTCTTGGCCTCGCCGTTATACTGACTGGTGGAAAGCGAGCTAAGTTGCGGAAAAGCGCGCAGGAGCTGGTTCTTCTGGATGGTGGTGCTGGTGAAGAAACCAAATGTGGACATCTGCTGGTAGAGCGCCGGATTGGAGGTCTTGAGGGACGCGAAATTGTTTATGTAGAACGGGTTCGACACGTTCTGCGTCATATTGCCGGCGATGGTGTTATTGCGGACCTCAGTGGTGTTCCAGTACTGCGCCGGCAGCGCATCCAGTTTGTCGCTGACCGCGAGATGGTCGCCCCACATGCCCCAGTAATAAGCTTCCACCGACATGTTGGGACTTAGCTGGCGCTGCACCCCGACCCTCCACTGTTGCTCCCGGGGATGCTTCCGGTTGAAGGGCGAGTAGGAAAAACTCTGGCCGGCGACATACATGGCCCCCAGCGAGCTTCCCACAGGCGCATCGAAACGAGTCCCGTCACTGCGGACAGGAAATGGGTCCGCCAGCGGGGATATTCCGGCTCCTGGGTTTCCGGCCAGCCAGTTCACCCCGAAGTCGTTCGTCAGGTTGGTGGAAGTCGTCCTCGAGAAACCCGACTGATTGAGGGTTAGGTTTTGCACGTTGATCGAATCGTAATAGATACCGTAACCGGCGCGGAGAATCATCTTGGGGCTGAACTGCCAGGCGGCCGATAGCCGCGGCAACCACATCAGTTCGTTCTGCCATGGCTGGCGCGGGGCCCCATTCGCACCCGCGTAGACCGACCCGCCCTGGACCGTAAAGCCGCTGGCCGCGAGTTCCGGCACCGGGTTGGCGGCATAGGCTGCCTGAGCGCCAGCCGCGATGGGCAACTGGACCCCAGGGTCAAAATAAGTGAGCGCCTGGTTGTATCGCTCCGTGGGGGCCTGCTCGTACTCGACGCGGAGCCCGAGGGTCACAGTCAAGTTCCTGGTCACACGCCAGGTGTCCTGCCCATACCAGGCGTAATAGGGATTCATCAGCGCGTAACTCGCATTGTTGTCGGTTGACATGGAACTGGGTATCCCCAGCATGAAAGCCGCGTAGCTCAACCCGAGACTGCCCGACGGGGTAAAGCCATCGTCATTCTTTTGCAAGTACTGGCTATTGAAGGTGAAGCTCCCCATGGAATTCCCGGCGCCACCCGTACTGGTTGCGTAAGCCTGCCGGAAATCGATACCGCCCTGGAAAGTGTGTCCGCCATGGACATGCGACACGCTCGCTTTGAGACCCGTCGAGCGCTGGCGAGTGTCGGGGGCGAGAGTACGGCCCATGACGAGGCTATTTCCACCGTAAGCGGACGTGTATCCGTTCCACGACACCAGGGGCACGGCGCATCCGCCCAGAGCCTGGCAGCGCGCATCCATGTAAGTGGGGAACCCGATATCGCTGGGCTTATACTTTCTAACCCCGGTAGTTTCCAGTACGTTCAACCATTGGTTGGCGGAAAGGCTGGCGGTAATCACGGTTGCCGCGCTTGCCGAGTGGGTCCAGCTCAGGATCCCGCCCCTGGCCGTCCGGATGTTATCCCAGTCCTGCAGGCCGGGCGAACTGGCGTAGGTCCAGTCTTGCGCGTTCTCAATAAAGTGGCTCCAGTTCCAAGAGAACGAGACGCGGTTCTTCAGGTCGGGCGCCCAGTCCCCCCGGCCCGCCATGCCGGTGTAGTTGACGTTGTCGGCCTGGCCCAGGGCGAGGAAATTGTTAAACGGCTCGGCAAGGGGACTGGTTGGGTTGTTGTTGGGAGTTGGGATCCGGCTGTTGTACCAGTCGAAGACCTTGGGATCGCTGATTCTGCTTTGGGGAATGATGTTCCCTGGAATGGGTGTCCGGACATAATGCCCGGGCCGCGCCGGGTCTGCCGCCACGCTCAGCGGATCGTAGATCTGGTATTTCGGACTGATTGCCAGAAGGTCCGAGAAGTTGCCCTGCCGCTCCGCCAGGGTGGGGACCGTATTGGTGATTTCGCTCGACCGGGCCGGCTGGCGAGTCTTGTTCCCCGAGTAGGAAAAGAACCAGAAGAGCTTGTTCTTGCCGTTGAGCACTTTTGGAATGTAAACGGGCCCGCCGAGGGTGAACCCGTAGTCGTTGGCATGCCCGCCAGGCTGCATCGGCTGCGATGCCAACTGGCTTGCCAGCGCGCTGTTGCCGGCGGCGTTGGCCGCGTCAATGTTCTGGAAGTATTTCTGCTTGACGAAAAACGACGCCGCATTCCAACGCGTGTTCCAGTATTGCTCGGTACCCGAGCCGTGGAGGCGGTTGGTGCCGGACTTGGTCTGAAAGGCGATATTCAGCCCTATGGAATGCCCCACAGAGGCGTCAAAACTGGTGGTGTCGATCTTGTACTCGGCTATCTGGTCGGTGAAGGGCGTGAACGCAATCCCGCCGCTGCCGAGATTCGGCGCCCCATCGATGGTCCACTCGTTCTGGCCAAGGGAGAGCGGCGCAAAAAAGCCCGAGGACCCGCCGACTTGGCCCTGTGTAAGGTACTGAGTAGTCCCCTGATTCACTACCCCGGGCGCCACTCGCGCCATCAAGACAATGTCGTTGGTCATGATGGGCAGGTCCATGAGTTCGCGGGTGGTCAGCGCCTTTCCCATGCTCACCGTGCTGGTATCGAGGATGGGGGATTCGGACGTGATGGTGATCGATTCGCTCGCCCCGCCGACCTCCAGTTGGAGATCGATCTTGAGCTGATCTCTCATCGTGAGGGTCAGCTTCGATCGAACCGTCTTCTTGAATCCGGGGGCCTCCACGGTTACCTGGTACTCGCCACTCGGCAATAAGGGCGCTTCATAATAGCCGCTGACGTTGGTGGTCAGTGGCGTCGAGACGTTGGTCCCGGTGTTGGTCACCAGCACGGTGGCGCCGACTACGACAGCCCCGCGCTGGTCGGTCACCGTCCCAGAAATCACACCCCTGGTGTCCTGGGCCCGCGAGGACCACGCCACCAAGGAAAAAAGAGCTACAAGAAGCCGAATCCTCACGCTAACCTCCTCTAAGGGCGGGTACGCTAATCCACCGACCTGAGCGGGGATTTGCGTTTTGACGTCCAAGGTCCAAGTTGGCATTGATTATACATCCAGCCGCCTTTGTTGTCGCCCGGTCGAAAGAGTCCATTACTTTCTAAACTTTCGCGCTCCTCTGACTCCACTTCTACGGGTCGCTCCAACTTGTCGAAGATCCGCCGGGCGACCTTGCGGCCGTGCCGGTCCACGATTGGCACGTGCAGGAACTGGCACGCAGGAAAGCGAATCTACTGAAAAACCCGGCTTCGGGGTTGCACCACAGAGGAACGATATGTGGGTTACCGGAAACTGGCTTGGCTACCATTTGGATCACGCCTAACGCGCTGATGTGGTCAGCCGACGCCCCCAAGTCCGCTGTCCAAGCCTGGATCGCGCGAGTTCGAGATCGTCCTGGTAACGGGCTTTTTCTTAAAAGCGCCCCCGGCGGCCCAGCACCCGTCCCCCACTGCACTCAGGCGGTAGGTTTGCAATAGGTTTCGCGAGTCAGGCCGATCAGGATGCAGGCCAGAACCAGCCAGGCGACCATCAGCAGAAAAGCCGTCTGGAATGCGTCCACTCCATAGACCCGCAGACCGTTGGACATTTGCCCCGACCATCTCTGGTCCAGAATCCGTCCGATGCCAGGCTGCAGCAGCATCGGCCCAATCATATTGCCGATGTTGATGGTGCCCGAGATCGTGCCGAGGAACTGGACCGGCACGGACTCCTTCCCGTACGCGAAGCCGAGCACTACCGCGCCGCAGGCGGTGCTCGTCAAAGCGGCCACCACGACGAATGCGGCAAGCGGCAGAGCCACGTAAAACATGATGATCCAGCCCACCGTCGCCACCAGGCAGCCGGACATATAGATCGGTTTGCGCCGGCCGACGCGGTCCGACAAAGCTCCGCAGACGGGACTTGCCACGGCCCAGCAAACAATCATTACCGAGCAGACGGCGGCGGCGGAGGCCGGCGGCAAACCGAACCGGGCCTTCAGGAAAGGGGTTCCCCACAGGCCGGTAAACGCCAGAATGGAACCGACCATGCTGCCCTGCGCGAAGAAGATCAGCCACGTATTGCGATATTCAAAGACCTTCCGGAATCCTGCCCTCAGAGCAGCGAGATTGTGCGTGTCCTTCCGATGCAGCGCCGCAGGAGCATAGCTGCGGAATTGCTTCTCCGCCGGGTCGTTTCGCACGAAGGCCCATGCCAGCAGGCAAACTCCGAGCACGACCGCGCCGGACGCCAGCACCACCGCGCGCCATCCGAAATGTTCGATCATCAGGCGGAGCGGCACCTGAGCCGTAAGAGCGCCGATATTCCCGAAGAACAATCCGAGTCCGGAAAGCATGGCGAAACGGCGCGCAGGGAACCAGTGAGTGGCGAGTTTCAATAAAACCAGCCATCCGACGGCAGTGGCTCCGCCCACGATGGCTCGGCCTGCGCACGCCAGCGCAAAATTGCCGGTTGCGCCAAAGAGAAAAGTCCCGGCGGCTGCCGAGATGGACCCCGCGATCAGGAGTTTTCTGGCGCCCCAGGAGTCAACCAGCACGCCGGTCGGGATCTGCATCGCGACATAGGTGTAAAAATAAAATGCCGAGAGGTTGCCGAGGTCCTTGGCGCCGATACCAAAACTGCTCATCAGCTCCGAGGTCATCACAGCCGGAGAGACACGCTGGTAAAAACCCGTGAGGTAGAAGATCGCCGCCACACCCCAAACGGACCAGGCGAGCCAGGAGGGAGGACTTTCTCTGAGATCTTCGGGCGGTGGCAAGGCAGAATCAGCGGACGCCGGCGTGGCTTTGGGATTCGGCATCGGTCTATTTCGTCGGAATCGCTCGTGTCTTCACGAACCCATCCGGTAGATGTCGTTGATGTTCCAATGACCGGGCGTTGGCGTGGGAGCATTCTCCATGGGCACCTGAATCACTGTCGGAAGATCCGAGGCCAGGGCCGCCATGAGTGCCGGCGCCAGTTCACTGGCAGCCTTCACCGCAATACCGCGAGCCCCACACGCGCGCGCCATGGCTGCATAGTCCACAGTGTACGTCTCACCGTTGCGCTCGAATAAGCAGCCGAAGCTGGTGCCGTAATGCATCTTCTCCAAGCCGGCGATGGTGCCGAAAGCCGAGTTGTCCATCACCACCCAGACCACGGGGAGATTGGCTTCCATCGCGGTTGCCACCACGGACGGGTTACTGCCAAACGCGCCGTCCCCGATGAGCGCCACAGCGGCGCGCTTCGGCTGCGCCATCTTCACGCCGAGCACTGCTGCGGGACCGAATCCCATCGTCGCCAGGCCACTGGGGGTGATAAACGTTCCCGGAACGGTAATCGGAAACTGTTGGCCGACGCCGTTCTTGTTCCAACCCACGTCCGTCACGATGAAACCGTCTTCCGGCACGGCCTTTCTCAGTTCAGCGAGAATGCGTTCCGGGCGCAGGGGAAATTGATCGGAATCGCGCTGGTGGGCCCAGTTTTCCGCGAACTCCCGCCTTCCGAGCGAGATCCTCGTGCGCACTTCGCCGCGGGCCCGGTGGCTCCTCCCGCACGCCGCCGCAGCCAGCGATCCGAGCGCCAGTTTGGCATCGGCGACCACGCCGAATTCGGTCGGGAAGTTGCGGCCTATCTCCGCCGGATCGATATCGATGTGCATCAGCCGGGCCGGTGGAATGGAGAACGTAAACCGGGGGTCCCAGGAACTGGAGGAAGCTTCCGCCAGGCGCGTTCCCACGGCCACGATCAAGTCCGCCGTGCGGCACATCTCGTTGGCGATCGGAGTGCCCCAGAAGCCGGTCATACCCAGCAGCAGGGGGTGATCCTCGTGCATGCAGCCCTTACCCATCAGCGTGTGCGCAACGGGAACTTCCAGTGCTTCCGCAAGTGCGGCGAGTTCCGTAGTGGCATGGGCGGACAGAACGCCTCCGCCCGCATAGATCAGAGGATGCCGGGCCTCAGCCAAGGCTTCCACGATTTGCGCCACCGCTGCCGGGTCCATCGCAGGCCGCGCCATTGGCGTGGGAAACTTCTGGAACGCGTCGACGGGCAGATCGGCTGAGAAGATGTCCATTGGGACGTCCACCAGCACCGGGCCGGGCCGCCCGCTCTGGGAGAGGTGAAATGCGCGCTCCATGATGCGCGGCAGATCCTGAGGACGGTCCACACGATAGATGCGTTTACAGAAGGGCCGGTAGACCTCAAACTGATCGGCGTCCATGTGGAGGTTGATTTCCTGGTGCGGATGACGGCCGAAGTAGTGAGACGGCACATCCCCCGCAATCACCACCATGGGGATCGAGTCCAGCGCGGCGTTGGCCACTCCGGTTGCCGCATTGGTCAGGCCAGGACCGAGGTGTGTGAGCAGCACACCGGGCTTTCCCGAGGCCCGAGCGTAACCATCCGTGGCATGGGCCGCCACCTGCTCATGGCGGGTAGAGATGAAACGGATCCGGCTCTTCCCTAAGGCATCGAGAAATGCGATTACGGTGTGGCCGCACAGACCAAATATGACCTCCACGCCAAGCTGCTCCAGATACTCCGTCAACAAGTAGGAGGCAATTCGCGTTTCGGTCGCCCCGTTAGCAAGTTCCTGTATCGTTGCGGTGTTTACGGCATTTCCCATGTTATTAGAGACCTCATTGTTTGTATGCTAGGACCGCTTGCTGACGCGCGCGGCTCCGGTCGGAGCCACAACCGTTAGGGAGTGGCAGGCAGCCGGGGCCTTCTTCACCGGCCACCGGCCACTGGCCACCAGCCACCGGCATTCGTCACCTGGTGATTTATGGAAGCGCATACGCAATGACCGTGTCCGCCCGGCTCCTGTCCCCCAGGAAGCCGCCGCCGGTGGCGGTAACCACTACGTACTGCTTTCCGTTCTTCCCCTGAAACGTCATGGGAGCCGAATGAGCGCCGGCATCGATCTTCGTCACCCACAGTTCCTTGCCGGTCTTGGAATCGAATGCCCGGAACCGGCTGTCATCGGTGGCGCCGATGAAGACGAGCCCTCCAGCCGTCGCCAGCGATCCGCCAATATTGGGCCTGCCGGTCTTTTGCTTGTCGGGCGGCAGACTGTCGCTGATCCCGAGAGTGGTTTGCCAGGCGATATCGCCGGTATTCACATTGATGGCGAACAGGCGTCCCCACGGGGGCTGATTGCACGGCATGTTACTCTCGGGCTCCCAGAAGCGATTGTTCCCGTTGTATCCGCTGCGGCTGTACCGCGAGCCGTCGGCGCTCTTCACCATGGTGTTCAAACTGCCGAAATCCATGGTGTTGACGAACAGGTATCCCAATCCGGGGTCGAAAGATGGCGGGTTCCAGTTGCCGCCGCCGATGGAACTGGGAAAGATGACGCTAGGAGTGGTGGAGTAATGCGTAAACTGCCCGATCGCATGCAGCCCGCCCGGAATACTGTCGAACAAGTCCGTGCAGAATTTGTTGAGTTCCGGCGTCACGGTGGCAAGGTCTTCCCGCTTGAAGCTGTTGCGGGCCAGTGCCGGCGGTTTGAGGGGTATGGGCTGCGTGGGCCATGCCTGGTCTCCCGGTAAAGCATCGTCCACCGGAACTTTCCTCTCTTCCACTCCGTAGATCGGCTCTCCCGTCAGGCGGTTCAGGATGTACACATATCCGGTCTTGGTCAGTTGCCCGACTGCCGGAATCTTCTTCCCTTTTTGGGTGACGTCGAAGAGAATGGGAGGCGCGCAGAGGTCGTAATCCCAGGTGTCATGATGCACCACCTGGAAATACCATTTGAGCTTTCCGGTGAGAGCATCCACCGCCACCAGCGAGGTGCCGAAGAGATTGGCGCCGGGCCGGTCGCCGCCCCAATAATCGGTAGTCGGCTCCCCGAATGGCATGTAGAGAATCCCGCGCTCCGTGTCGATGGTGAACATGCCCCACACGTTGGTGCCGGAGCGGTTCTTCCAGTCGTCTGCCTTCCAAGTCTCGCTGCCGGTCTCACCGGGCCGGGGCACGGAATGAAACGTCCAAACGAGCTTGCCGGTGTGGGCATCCCACCCGCGAGTGTCGCCGGCCGACCCGATGCTCGGCCCTTCCTGAACGTGCGCGCCGGTGATCACTACGTTCTTGTAAACGATCGGAGGAGAAGACAGCCCGAACCCAGAGTCCGTCAAGCCATTCAGTGCGCCGGGCTTCATATCTACAAGGCCTTCATTGCCGAAGCCGGGAACCGGTTTGCCCGTCTTGGCGTTCAACGCATAGAGTTTGCCGCTGGAAGTGCCGAAAAAGATGGTGGCGGGAGACTGACTATCGCCGGCCCAATACTCTAATCCGCGGGTTGCGGGGGCGCCGTCTTTGACTTCGTAAGCCCAGACCGGGTTGGCGGTCTCCGGTTCGAGAGCTACCACGCGCCGGGCTCCGGTGGTTAGATACATCACCCCATTGATCACGAGCGGAGACACCTCGGCGTTCCCACCGCCACCTCCGCCGCGTCCGCCACGCCCTCGGCCCGCCGCGCCAGCGCGACCGCCCGCCGCCGCATCACCCGCTTCGGACGAGCCGGGCGCCGGCGCGGTGGTTGCCGGAGGCGGCGCGCCCGCATTCATGTGATAAGTCCAGGCGCGCTCCAACCTGGTGACGTTCTTGGTGTCGATCTGCTTCAGCGTCGAGTAACGCGTACCCGCCAGGTCGTGCCCGAAGGTGGGCCAATCGTTCTGATTAGGTGCCACGGTTTGACTAAATGCCACCCCAGCTAAAGCGGCGGCGGCTGCGACGTAAATGATTCGCATTTGCTTTTCAGTATCCCCTAGTCCGATCAAAACGCGTACTTGATGGCGAACTGCATAATACGCGCCGTGGATGTGTTGCCGGGCGCAGTGCTCTGCGGTTGCGGCGTGAGGCGCCCGAAACCCGAGCTATTCAGAGCGGCGTTTGGAGGTCCAAACATCACGCTGTTCGTTAGGTTGAACGCCTCCGCCCGGAATGTTATCGTGTTGCGCTCACGAACCTTGAAGTTTCGCGAGAACGCCAGGTCGATGTTCATTACGTTTGGACCCGAAATCGTAAACGGTCTGGTGGACGCATAAACACCCGCGGGGGCCGACGCCGGCGCCTGAAACGCGTTGATATTCAGGTAATTGATAATGCTTCCATCGCCGTAAACGTTGGGCAGAACCTGCTGCGCCCTCTGATTGGTGGCGCCGGTCAGGGCAACGTCGGTACCGTAGGTCGCCGAAGTCAGGTTGCCCGTGCTCCAATGGAAGATCGGTGACGCCTGCCAACCGTTGGCGAGCAGGCCCAACCAGCGGCCGTGCACGGTGGGCGATGTGAGCACGCCGGAGATATTTACCTGTTGGCGATGGTCGGCGCTGCAACTGGAGCGGTCGGCGCTGCGGTTGTTCGGGTCCACATAAGACGGACCGGTGAGTTCCGTTGTTGAGGGGTCGGCGATGCAGTGGGAATAGGTCCAGTTGGCCAGAACGCTGAAGTTATTGGCGACACGGTGCTGGGCGGAAAGCAGCATCGCGTTGTAGTCCGAAGTGGCTCCCGCATCCAGATAGGCGATGGTGCTGTAAGACGGTCCCGCCGCCGGATTCAGAATGGTGAGCAGTCGGCGCGCGGCGGTGTTGGCGGCGCTGGTGCTGGAGCAGTTTCCGGCGGCCGTCAGACCGTACTGTCCCGCCGGGCACGTGCCCGGAATATAGACATCCAGATTCAGTTCCCGGCTGGACCACAGGTGAGCCGTGTGGTTGCCCAGGTAAGACCCCGAGAGCAGCCACTTACCGAATTGGTGCTGAACGGAGAGGTTCCAGGTGTTCACCTGTGGCGACTTCAGATTCGGGTCGGATACGGCATAGACGCCGCCCGCCGGGAAGAACCCAAAGGTCTTGCCGGTGCCGGTATTCTGCAGGTATGGGTCGCCGCCGGGGTAGCCCGCCCATGGGTTAGAAAGCGGGAACGGTCCGCCCGCACGGGTGAGGGTCGCGCCCCAGGGCGGATTGTTGGAGACCCGCGTGTAAAAGAACATGTGCGGAGTGTCGTAGAGCAGACCGTAGGACGCACGAATGGAAGTCCTGCCGTCGCCGAACGGATCCCACACAATTCCCAGGCGGGGCAGGAAATGATTCGCCCGGTTATTGTACTGCTGGTTCGGAGGATAACCCGAATCGCCGGGGAAAATGAGTCCGGGAGGCGGCGTCAGGACCGGGGTCGATTGGGGCGGGGTACCGACTTTGTTCGCCAGGAAGTTACTCATGCTGAAGGTCTCGACGTAACCGTCGGTATTGCGCTGCGGCAGGTACGGCTCAAAGCGCAGCCCCAGGTTCACAGTCAAGTGCGCTCCCACACGCCACGCGTCCTGAGCGTAGAGCCCGTAGTAGTCAGACTTGTCGTTGTCGTAAAACGGCCTGCCCTGGCCAAAGGCGCTGAGTTGGCCGGTGACAAAGTCGGCATAGCCGAGCCCCGTAGTTCCGCCCACGGTGGAGTACTGGCCGGTGAAATTGAGGTTGCCGTTCACGCCGCGAGTGTTCTGCGCGTGCATGTAAGCTCGAATGTATTGCGCCCCCACCTGAAGCTGGTGTTTGCCTCTGATGATGGTCAGATCCTCGGAGCCCGAATAGTCCAGGGTATTGAAGTATCCGGGGTTACTGGCGCCTCCCGCGAGGCCGACGCCGTTGGTGACGCTCAGGTTCATCTGCGCGGGAATGAAGGCGGTGATGGGAATCCCGAAGTCGGCGGGAGACTTGAAAACCGGAATGAACCGGGGGTTGGCGCCGCGGTTCATCGCGATGTGGGAACTGCTGATGATGCTGGGGCTGAACACATACGTGTCCCCTATCACGACGGACTGAATGTTGTTCTTCTGACCGGTTGTGCTTCCCGTAAACAGCGGGTTGGCCGGGTCGAAAAACAGTGGAGTGAAGTTGTTCGACAGCATATAGCGCGCAAACATGCTGTGCTTGTCGGTGAGCGTGTAGTCGACCTTGACCGGGATCTGATACTGGCGCTGATTGGCGCCGGTCGCGAAGTTGACCAGGCCGCAGGCATTGACCTGGTTGGTGGGGAGAAGCTTGGCAATCTTGGCCGCGATCGGATCGATGAGGGACGTGGGAAGGACGTTGTTCACGAACGGCGCCGCGAGGGTAATTTGCCTGGTCTGGCACTGGGTGGAGGCAATCACTTGAAAGTTGCCGGCCAGCATGTCGGGCGTCATCGAAAAGCCCTGCGAATCGGCGGGGTTCGACCGCTTGATGGTGACCTGCGCACCGGCAAAGTAGAACAGCTTGTTCTTGACGATGGCTCCGCCGATGGTGCCGCCAAACTGGTTCTGTTTCAGGCTGTCGCGCACCAGAGCGGTGGCGGTCCGGCCGTTAAACAGGTAGTTGCGGTTGTATTCAAAGAAGTTGCCGTGCATGGCGTTGGTTCCAGACCTGGTGGCGACGGTCACCGAGGCCGACGCATGCTGGCCGGTCTGGGCGCCCACCGAACTCGTTTCCACCTTAAATTCCTGCAGGGCGTCCGGGAACGGAAGCGGCTGGTTCAAGCCATTGAAGGGATTATTGGCGGTAGCGCCATCCAGCGAAAACGCAATCTGGTTGGCGTTGCCTCCGGCCACGGAGATGGTAATCGTCGGAAAGTTCTTGTTGCTGTTCAGGTCGTTGGCGACCGCGCCCTGCGTAGTGGCGACGCCCGCGAGCAGGATCAACTGCGTCGGCTCGCGCGCATTCAGCGGCAGATCGACTACTTCCTGGTGGTCGATAACCTGACCGACGCCGGTGCTGTGGGTTTCCACAGCCAGGGCCTCGGCCTGGACCGTAACCTGTTCGCTGATGGCGCCCACCTTGAGGGTTGGGTTGATGGCGGGGTTAGTGTTCACTTCCAGTACGATGCCGCGGTCGACAAAGGTGCTGAAACCTTCCTTCGTAACCTCCATTCGATAGGGACCAATGGGCAGATTCGGAAGCAGGTAAGCGCCATCGGTGGATGTGACCGCGGAGCGCATGAATCCGGTGTCTGTTTGAACCACCTTGACGGTGGCTCCGGGAATGGAGGCGCCGGTAAGATCGTGCACGGTCCCGGATATCTGCGACGTGGAGGCAGCCTGGGCCCAGGTGGCCGAGACTATCCCAAGAAAACACAGTACAAACTGAATCGATCTCACGTTGATCGCGCCCCTTTCAACTGACGTTGTCGAACTCCCGTGGCGCTCCGTCGCGGTGGACAAGCGCCCGCCTCATGGGTGGCTTGATGCTAGCATCCGCCCATTCACGCGAACAAGAGAGTAACCGTAACCGCACAGTAACGGGGGCGCCCGGCGCCGCCCGCCCGAGGGGCAGGTCAGGGCTGTTGGAACGAACCCAAATGGCGGGAACCCAGTTCAGGGGAGCAGCCGTGAGCGGGTAGGAAATCGGAGCCCGAGTGACAATTCGGGAATTGGTTCGTCACAGGGTACGGGACCGCAGATGGGACAGGTGTCCCAAAACGGACTCCAACTCTCACTGCAAACAAAGAGGGTTGCTGGCGGGTGGTGTGAGAGGTTGGGACAGATGTCCCAATCCCTCGCTTTGACCATCGCATACGCCCTTGTGAAACCGGCTGGAAGAACATCTAAGCCGATGCGCAATTGCCTGCCACATCGGGATGAGCCGGATAAAAAAAGACCAGTTTGCTGTGACCGCCAGGAGGCAGTGGATCGCCAGGAGGATCTGGAGACCGATTGGTGGTGTGGATTGCTTGGGTCCGCTGACGAGGACCCCATTTTGGGTTAATCCCGCACTAACCGCCACCGCGCGGATCGGGGGCTTCCCGTCAACTTGACGCCGAAGAACCCAACTTCCGGATGGTGGGTAGTCCGGTCGGAATTGGTAAACGCTGCGCAACGCGCAATTGTTAAGATTCCAGATGGGAGACGGTCGTGCTCGTGGGATTGTTTGCTTTAGGCTCTCTTGCGAGCGCCGAAGCGGATCTGAAGCATGCTGAATCGTTTTAAGAAATCGATGCCCCAATCATCGATGATCCTGGAACGAAGTATTCCCGTGCCGATGCGAGACGGTGTGCGCCTCTTCGCCAATTTGCTCCGTCCTCCCGCGGGCGGCCCCTGGCCAGTCATCATGTCCGTCACGCCTTACGGACAAGACAACTTTCCGGATCGGATGAGTAGCTTCTTCATGCGTCTTTCCGGAGTTAAGTTCGGGAAACTCCATCGATCGCGGTTCACCGGCTTCGAGTCTCCCGATCCCGCGCACTGGGTTGAGAACGGCTATGCCGTCGTCCAGGCCGATGTCAGGGGGATGCACAAATCGGAAGGCCTGGCGGGCGTGCTGCGGCCACTGGACGCGCAAGACTATTACGACCTCATCGAGTGGGCAGCATTGCAGCCCTGGTGTACCGGACGCATCGGCCTGATGGGTGTGTCTTACCTAGCCATGTCGCAGTGGCACGTCGCGGCCTTGAAGCCGCCCCACCTCCGCGCGGTCGTTCCGTGGGAGGGAGTCACCGATCTTTACCGGGAGTTGGCCTTTCATGGCGGAATGCCCGAAACCAGATTCGTCCCCACCTGGTTCAAAATTCGGATCAAGGGTGGGCGCAATCGCCGATTTCCGCTCGCAGAGGATTTTCTGGCTGAAAGAGAGCGGCATCCGATGGATGACGCCTATTGGTCGTCGAAACGGGCGCTCCTCGAAAACATCGAAGTGCCCGCTTTAGTCTGCGCCAGTTGGTCTGATCATGGGTTGCATACGCGTGGATCCATCGAAGGATTCGAACGGATATCCTCGCCAGAGAAATGGCTATTCACACACGGGCGAAAGAAGTGGGAAACGTTCTACGGCGCTGAAGCACTCGCCGTTCAGAAGCGCTTCCTCGATTATTTCCTGCGCGACGTGGATAACGGCATGATTCGCGAACCGCGCGTACGGCTGGAAGTTCGGAAATCTTACTATCGGCAGGAGGTCCGCTGTGAGGACAACTGGCCCATCGCGTCTGTCCAGCCAGTGCGTTTATTCTTGTGCGCGAGCACCTCGGAATTGCAGCAAGAACCGGTCGAGGAGGAAAGCAGCGCCCAGTACCGGAGCACTGGGAACAACGACAGAGCTTCATTCTGGTTTCGCTTCGACAAAACGGCCGAGTTGACCGGTGGCATGAGGCTGAAACTTTGGGTCAGCACCTCCGAAGGCGATGATCTGGATCTGTTCGTCGTCATTCGAAAATTCGACTCGGCGAGGCGGGAAGTCTTCTTTTCGGGATACAACGGATACGAGCACGACGCGGTAGCCAAGGGATGGCTCCGGGCATCCCATAGAGAACTGGACCAATCGCGGAGCACGCCGCTCCGCCCCTGGCTCAGCCACAAGCGAATTCAAAAGGTGCGGCCCAACCAGATTGTGCCATTAGAAATTGAGATCTGGCCCTCCAGTACGCTGTTCGAAGGCGGATCGATGTTGCAGATAGCCATCCAGGGACATGATGCGGCGAAATACCCGGCCTTCGGTCATCGCGAGTTAGTGAACCACGGGCGGCACAGCATTTTCACGGGAGGGCGATACGACTCGCACCTGGTAATTCCCGCGAACCAATCGAGCTCCCATTAGTGGATCGGCAGAGGATCCCGCGGTCCGCGCACCACCAGTCGAATGCGTCCCGGCTGCCCC
>Ga0210402_10002130_pt1 | contig 19562 bp, 13 predicted proteins | sample IncBWC7MmetaG_FD_161055 | JGI IMG/M metagenome (GOLD analysis project Ga0210402, IMG submission 161055) | Forest soil microbial communities from Barre Woods Harvard Forest LTER site, Petersham, Massachusetts, United States - Inc-BW-C-7-M | ecosystem: Environmental > Terrestrial > Soil >... | reverse complement strand
CAGCGCCGGCTCGATGATTCCAGCCAGCTTCTCCTTAATTTGATCGGCCGTGAAAGGCTTCCGCACATAGCCGGCGGCTCCCAGTTTCACCGCTTCAGCCACTCTGGTCTCGCCACCCTCGGTGGTAATCATAACGACCGGAATATGCCGCCATTGGCCCGAGGCCTTTAGGGCGGCAAGCAACTGCAGACCGTCCATTTTGGGCATATTGATGTCGGAAAGCACGAGGTCCACCTTTTGCGTTCCCAGCAGTTTCAAAGCCTCCAGGCCGTCCCCCGCTTCATGGATGGTGTGAATCGCCATGCCAGTCTGTCGTAACACGCGCTGAAGGATTTTCCGGATCGCCGCCGAATCATCCACTACCAAAACGTCTGACTCCATGTGACTCCTTACACTCTATTTATCGGAAGGCCGGGGGATTTCATTAGATAAACGGCCAAGAAAATACGGCCAGCGGCAAGCCGCAGGCGGAAAAACCCGGCGCGGCCCTACAGGTCCTTCCGATTGCGCCGATAGAAGATGCAGGAGCGGGCTTCCTTTGAGCAGACAGCTATCACAAACGGAAATCGACGCCGTTTTCCAGAACATCCAGGAACGGAAACGCGAATCTCCCGCGGTGAAATTCGATTTCCGAAGGCCGGACCGGATTCCGAAATCGCAGATCCGGGCCATTCACCTGCTCCACGACACTTTTGTTCGCAACCTGGTTTCGAGCCTCTCGGCGTATCTACGCTCGTACCTCACGGTCAATCTGGTGAGCGTGGAGCAGCTTTCGTATGCCGAATTCCTGGACGGGCTTCCGTCGCCGACCTGCATTGTCTCGCTCGGGCTGAGCCCTTACGATGGAAGCGCGGTGATGGAACTGAACCCCTCGCTGGTTTTCCCGATTCTGGAGATGCTGCTCGGCGGCACCGGGAAATCGTCGGCGTCGATTCAACGGGACATCACGGAAATCGAGCAAAAACTGCTGGACGGACTGTTCCGCCTCATCCTACGCGATTTGCGGGAAGCCTGGAAAGCGGTCACCGCCATAGACTTCACCATCGAAGCGATGGAAACGGAACCACAGTTGGTCCATATCCTGGCGCCCAACGAAGCGGTGGTTTCGATCGGCATCGAAATCCGCATCGGCGATACGGTGGGCATGATGAACATCGCCATGCCTTCCATGGTGATCAAGATGATGCGGCAGAAATTCGACCAGCAGTGGTCGGTACGGAAGACGCATGCCAATGAGGCGGAGCAGGCTCGTATCCTGCGGGTGCTGCGCGATGCCACGATCACGCTCGAAGCCCGCATGGAGGGCCCCACCGTCTCGGTGCGGGACCTGTTGAGCCTCCGCGAAGGGTACTTGCTGATGTTCGACTACCCGGTGGATCGACCCGTGGAAATGCTGGCCAACGGCGCGCACAAATTCACCGCCCAACTAGTGAGCACCGGCAGGAAAAGAGCGTGCCTGTTGGAGAAAGTCCGGCCGGCACCCGGTCAAGGCAGAATCAAGGAGGGCGCCGCCGGGGATGGATAAAAGCCGCGCAGGGCATCCAGGAAGGCGCGGCCACGCCGCCGGCCATTGTTCCGGTCCAACTCGATATGCTGGAGGAATACCAGGATCTTCAGCACGTCGCCGTCGCGCGTCCTGGTGCTTCCCAAGCGCTTCACCTCGTTCCTGCGAAACTCTTCGAGGCCGTTCTGCACGATGCGGCAAATCTCTCCCGCCAAAGGGTTTTCGGGGCGGGACTCATAGTAGATGCCGCTCTGCAAAGTGCGATAGGTGCGGGCCAACGCATCCAGCGCCGCGCGAACGTCCAGGTCCACCACGCCCGGTATTTTGAGCGCCGCCCGCAACACGGCGGCGGCCACGAAAATCAGCAGGTCCTCGTGCTCGCGTAATTCGCTTTCGGTCATGCGAATGTCCTTGTTTGGGACCTCGACACCCTCCAGCGACGGCATTGGGTCGCGCTTGCGAGCTTCCTGGAGGTACTCGCAATCCAGCGGGCAGCTTACTGTCACCTCCCGTTCGGTTCCGCAACAAACCGAGCAGATATCGCCTGCCACCCCTGGGCAGAAGCGGCGGGGGCGGCGAGTCTGGCAAATCGCACAGGCCATTCCCTTAGTATAAGAGTTGGAGGACGCAGGGACGAATGAACCGGACTAATCTATTCATCAAAGTGGAATTGGACCTCGCGCCCGATGAGCAACCGCAGCGGATTGCGGACGAGATTTGCCGGCGCCTCGCGAAGTTCTACGGCGTCAGGAACGTGGAGTTGACGAACTACACGAAGGCGGACGAGTAGGCGCGACCCCTACAGGGGCGAGGCTTTCGCGACCCAGAGGGTCGCGGCCACCGGGGCGCGGCCACCGGGTCGCGGCCACTACTCGCCGGGGACCGGGCCGATCATCTGCCGGTACGTCCGGTAGAAGAAGCCATCGGTCATGCCGGCGATGTAGTCGCAAACCACGCGATGGGGGGGCTCCGACTCAACCTGCTGGGCGTAAGGTTGCGGCAGGCGGCCGGTTCGATCCAGGAAGAACCGGAAGAGTTCGCCAATCAGAGCTACCGACCGGCGCCGCTCCTCCTCCACAGCCTTCGACGCGTATACCTCTTCGTACAAGAAGCGCTTGAGGTGGCGGCTGGTCTCGGCGGCTTCCGGTGTGAACGCCGCGAGGCGGCCCGGGCAGTTGCGAACATCCTCCGCATCACTCGCGCCGGATTCCTCCGCGCGGCTCACAGTGCCTTCGATCAACCCCGAGACCAGAACGTCGATGAGGTGCCTCAACCCCTCGTGGAAGCGCTCGCGATCGGTGGCGCCGGGGAATTGCGTTTCCACGGTTTCGTAGATGGCCCGGTACTGCGGCACACATTCGGCCACGGCTCCGGCCGTGAGCAGGCCGGCGGAGAACGCGTCATCGAGGTCGGCCGAATTATAGGCAACTTCGTCGGCCAGATCGATTAACTGCGCCTCCAGAACGGGGCGGAGGCCCGGCAGGTAGGCATCCCACTCGGGGCGCTCGCCGGGGCCGAAATCGTGCGAGTGCTTGACGATGCCCTCGCGAACCTCAAAAGTCAGGTTCAGACCCGGAAAACGGGCATATCGCTGCTCAAAGCTCTCGACGATCCGCAGCGCGTGGAGATTGTGGTCGAAGCCCTCGCCGAACCGCTGCATCTGGCGATTCAATTCTTCCTCACCGGCGTGGGCGAAAGGGGGATGGCCGATATCGTGGGCCAGTGCCAGCGCCTCGGTGAGATCCTCGTCCAGCCCGAGCACGTTGGCCAGCGTCCGGGCGATCTGGGCCACTTCAATGGTGTGAGTCAGCCGGTTACGAAAGTGGTCGGAAAGCCCCGCGGTGAAGACCTGGGTCTTGGCTTCCAGGCGCCGGAAGGCCCGGGAGTGAATTACGCGGTCGCGGTCGCGTTGGAAGGCGTTACGGTACGGGTGATCCGGTTCAGGGTACCGCCGCCCCCGGCTTCGCTCTACCGCAAACCGCAAGCGCGCCAACATGACGGGCAGCGCGGCTTACTGCCCGGGAATCTCGCCGAGTATGGTAAGCGCAACCTGCCCGGCCTGGCCTGGCGTGGTGCGCAGCGGTTCCAGAAGCTTGCGCGCTTCGGCGGGTTTCTTCACCTTGAAATAGCGCGCCAACTCAATGGTGGCCTGCTCTTTGGAAACGAAAATCGTGGGACTGGCCATCAGATCGCGCAGGATCTTTTCGCCCTGGGTTTCGCGGCCATCGGCGAAATAAATCTGGGCCAGCGATAGCTTGGCCAGGGAAGCGTACTTGTCGTCTCCCTTTTGGGACACGTCGAGAAAGATCTTCTCGGCCTCCGCCAGTTTGCCCTGGTCGGCCTTGATGGAACCCAGGTAGTACTGGGCGATTTCACCCTCAGCGCTTCCCGAGTATTTGGTTTGCAGGTCGCCAAACGCTTTGAGGGCCGCCTGACTCTTGGCGTCTTCGGTGGGAAACGCGAGGCCGCCGTTGGCGGATTGACCCACTCCCGCCTCCTGGACCCTAATGGCCGCGGCCAGCGCCTGTTCGCGATCGGCGTGCTGTTGGCGCTGGTAGTACACGAAGCCGATAGTCAGGACCACGACTACGACGGCCAGCGCGCCATACCGGGCGATGTCCTTCTGGTGATGCCCAAAGAAGGTAAATGTGTGTTCGACTTCAAGGGCGAACTTATCGGTTTTAAGCTCTTTGCGGGTGATTCTAGACACGAAAACCTCAGACGGATGGAAGTTCCATCGTAACACGGTGGAGCCCGCTTCGCAGCGGCCGCTGTGATTCCGGGCTGGCTGATTCAAACAAAGTCCACCGGCAGCGGCGGGATGGTGTGAGCGAGTAGCCGCTCAGAACGTGTACAACAGCGTCCCCGGCGCCATTTCCGCCGGGCCGCCGGCCGTCACCGCCGCCTCGCCGGCCGCCTCACCCTCCGCGTTGATCTGCCGATAGAAGATCCCGGTGTCCCCGAGATATACCTCGAGCTCCGCGGGCCGCGGCAAGGTTCCCTGGATCAGCGCCTCGCTGAGCGGGTCCTCGATATACTTCTGCAACGCCCGGCGCAAGGGCCGCGCGCCGTAACTGCGGTCGCCGCAGGTCTTCTCCAGGATGTACTTGGAAGCATCCGGCGCCAGCTTGAGCTTGATCTGCTTGGCCACCAGGTTCAGGTTCACCTGGGTCACCAGCAGATCGATGATCTGGAGCAGATCGTCGTCGGTCAGCGAAGTGAACAGGATCACTTCGTCCAGGCGGTTCAGGAATTCGGGGTTGAACGCCTTCTTCACCTCGGACCGCACCATTTCCTCAATCTTCGAAGAGACGCCCTCGCCCATCGGCGCCGAGAACCCCAGGTGGCCGCGCTTCTCCAGGAACCGCGCGCCCAGGTTCGAGGTCATGATGATAATCGTGTTCTTGAAGTCCACCTGGTTGCCCAGCCCGTCGGTCAACTGGCCGTCTTCGAACACCTGCAGCAGAATGTTGTAAACATCGGGGTGCGCCTTTTCGATTTCATCCAGCAGGATGATGGAATACGGATTGCGCTTCACGCGCTCGGTCAACTGGCCGCCCTCTTCGTAACCCACATAGCCGGGGGGCGAACCGATCAGCTTGGAGATGGAGTGCTTCTCCATGTACTCGGACATGTCGAACCGCACCAGGCTCTTCTCGCTGCCGAACAGGAACCCGGCCAGCGCGCGCGCCACTTCGGTCTTGCCCACGCCCGTCGGCCCCAGGAACAGGAAACTGCCGGCCGGCCGGTTGCTCGCTTTCAAGCCCGCGCGCGACCGGCGGATGGCCCGAGCCAGAGCCGAAATTGCCTTCTCTTGGCTGATCACGCGTTTGTGCAGCTCTACTTCGATGCGCAGCAGCTTGGCGATTTCTTCTTCCTTGATCGACGTCATCGGCACGCCGGTCCAGCGCGCCACCACGTCTTCGATATCGTCCTTGGTCACGCAGCCAGTGGAGGAATCGTCCAGGTTGTACTTCTCCCGGAGCTGCCGCATGTTCTCGCGCTCTTTGCGCTCTTCGTCGGAATAGAACCGCGCCTTCTCGAATTCGTGATTGGCGATGGCGTTCTCCATGCGGTGCACGATAAACTTGATGCGCTTCTGGATGTCCGCCAGGTCGGCCGGCAGCGTGGTCTGCCGCAGTTTCACGCGCGCGCCGGCCTCATCGATCAGGTCGATGGCCTTATCCGGCAGGTAGCGGTCCGGAATGTAGCGGCTGGAGGTGTAGACCGCGGTTTCGATGGCGTCGTCGGTGTACGCCACGGCGTGGAATTTTTCGTACCGGTCCTTGATGCCGAACAGGATCTTGATGGCGTCGCCCTCGTTGGGCGGCGGAACCTTCACGGCCTGGAAGCGCCGTTCCAGCGACCGGTCTTTCTCGATGGACTTGCGGAACTCGGCCGGCGTGGTGGCCCCGATGCACTGGATTTCGCCGCGCGAAAGGGCCGGCTTCAGAATGTTGGCGGCGTCCAGCGATCCCTCGGCCGAGCCGGCGCCGACCAGAGTGTGCAGTTCGTCGATGAAGATGATGGCGTTCTGGTTTTCCATCAGCTCCTTCATGATGGTCTTGAGCCGCTCTTCGAACTGGCCGCGATATTTGGTGCCGGCCACGATCAGCGACAGGTCCAGCGCCAGGATGCGCTTATCGGCCAGGAACGAAGGCACGTCGCCTTCGGCGATGCGTTGCGCCAACCCTTCCACAATGGCGGTCTTGCCCACGCCCGGCTCCCCGATCAGCACCGGGTTGTTCTTGGTGCGGCGGCACAGGATCTGCACCACGCGCTCCAGTTCGTAATCGCGCCCGATCAGCGGGTCGAGCGTATTGTCCATGGCGGCCTGGGTGAGGTCGCGGCTGAACTCGGCCAGCAGGGAGCTTTCCTTGGGCCGCGCCGAAGCCACTTTTTCGCTCTGCGAGCGCGCCAGTTCCTCGCGGATGGTGGAAAGGCGCAGCCCGCGCTCGTGCAGAATCTCCGCGGCGAAGCACTTCTCCTCGCGCAGCAGACCCAGCAGCAGGTGCTCGGTGCCGATGTGCTTGTGATTCAGACGCTCAGCCTCTTCGGCTCCGTAGGCCAGCACCCGCTTGCACTCGTGGCTGAGCGGAAGGTCCACCGACGTGGACACCTTCTCGCGGATGGTAGTGTGGCCCTCAATCTGCTTCCGGATGGATTCTACCGCGGCATGCGAACGCAGAAACCGGTTCGCCAGCGCCTTATCCTCGCGCAGCAGGCCCAGGAGCAGGTGTTCGGTCTCAATGTACGGGCTGCCGAACTGGCTGGCCTCGTACCGCGCGAAGAAGATCACCCTTCGCGCCTTCTCCGTGTAACGCTCGAACATATAAAAGTGACGCCCCCTATAACTTAAAGATACTCCGATTGGCTTCCCGGTTGCGAACCAATTGGGTTGGCCGGTGGTTTAATTGGTGGCATACCTGGTACCAGGCCGCCTTTATCCAGGCTCAAGACACGATCGCAACGCCGTGCGAATTCCAAATTGTGAGTGACGAAGACCGAAGTGAGCCGATGCGAGCGGTGCAGGCCTTCCAGGAGTTCGAATATCATTTCGGCAGTCCGGAAGTCCAGGTTCCCCGTGGGCTCATCGGCAAGCAGCACCGACGGTGTGCCGGCCAGCGCCCGGGCCAGCACCACCCGCTGTTGTTCTCCACCCGATAGCTCACCGGCGCGGTGCGACGCCCGCGCATGAAGCCCTACTTCATCCAACCTCGCCAGCGATTCGGAAGCCGCTTTGGCGTGCGGCAAGCCCCGAATCAGCAACGGCATCATCACATTCTCCAACGCCGAAAACTCAGGCAACAGATAGTGAATCTGCCAAACGAACCCAATTTCCCGATTGCGGAAGTCCGATTGTTCTGAGTGAGTGAGCCCTGAGATCTCTGTACCTCCGTAGTATATCGCACCGCTCGAAGGACTGTCTAGACCGCCCAACAGGTGCAGAAGCGTGGACTTCCCAGCGCCCGACTCGCCCACCAGCGCCAGCATTTCCCCGCGCTCCACGTCCAGGCTCAGGCCTTCGAAAACCACCAGGTCCGCGTTGCCGGACCGGTACTTTTTGGTCAAATCGCGCGCGCGAATGTAGCCTTCAGCCATCCACCGCTACCATAACACCAAGCGGCGGCGGGACAAGGGACCGGCTCGGGGGCGAGGGTCGGGGGCCAGGGGTCGGCGGCCAGGGGCCAGGGGTCGGGGCCACGGGTCGGGGGCCAGGGGCCAGCGGTCGGGGGCCGGGGATCCCGGGGGTCGGAGCCAAGGGGCTGGGTGCCGCTTTCAGCTCTTTTTCTCGGTCTTTAAGAACGTTCCGCGCTCCAGTTCCTGGAAGGCGTTCCGCAATTGCTCCTGGGTATTCATCACGATCGGTCCGTACCAGGCCACCGGCTCTTCGAGAGGCTTGCCCGACACCAGGAGGAAACGGATGCCGTCATCCCCGGCCTGGACCGTGACTTCATCGCCGGTGTCGAATAGCACCAGCGAGCGGTTGTCCGCCTCCGCGGGAGGCGCCGTGTCCGACCACCCGACCCCTTCAGTGGGCACCGCCAGCGGACCAGACGCGTTGCAGAACTTTCCGGACCCTGCAAACACGTAAGCGAAGGCGTGGCGAGTGGTCTCAACCGGAAGACTTCTCCTCCGGCCCGGCGGCACGGACACGTCGAGGTAAATCGGGTCGGCGGCGATCCCATCAACCGGGCCCGCCTTGCCCCAAAAATTTCCGCATACGATGCGAACTTCGGTGCCGTCGTCGTCCTTGATCTCCGGGATGTCGGGCGCTTTGACCTCCTGGTAACGCGGCGCGGTCATCTTGAGGGACGAGGGAAGGTTGGCCCACAACTGAAATCCGTGCATGCGGCCCGACTGGTCGCCCTTCGGCATCTCCTGGTGGATGATGCCGCTGCCCGCCGTCATCCACTGCACGTCGCCGGCGGCGATGGCGCCGTGGTTCCCCATGCTGTCGCCGTGCTCCACGCTGCCGGCGAGAACATACGTGATGGTCTCGATCCCGCGGTGGGGGTGCCACGGAAAGCCCGCCAGATAGTCGTCCGGAACATCGTTGCGGAAATCGTCGAGCAGGAGGAACGGGTCGAATTCCTTGGTATTGCCGAAACCGAACGCGCGGCGCAGATGCACGCCAGCGCCTTCCAGGGCTGGTTTAGACTTGATCAGCCGCTTCACTGGCCGTATGGACATGGATGCCTCCGTAAGAAGAGTCTAACCAAACTTAGATGCGGATGGTCAGCCGTTCGGTTCACAGCCGTTCGGTTCACACGGGCAGGCGCGCAGTAGAATGAGCTTTGCGCGACTCTGTGCTGCGGGCTGGAGTGTTGTTTGGCGCGGCGGCCGCCATGGTCACCGAGGTGCTGAGCCCGTTCCACCTGCTTCGGCGGGCGATGCTGGCGGCTGTCTGGCTGGTAATCGCGAGCGCGGCGGCCGGGTACCTCTACCGATGTCGGCACCGACCGCTCCCTGACGGTCACGGCTCGGAAGGGAACCGCCACGGCTCCGAAGGGAACCGTCACGGCTCCGAACGGAGCCGCGCCTTCGACGCGATGACCTGCGCTCTCGCCGCCATCGTCTTGGTTATTGTCACGCTCACCGGTGTTACCGCCATCCTCAGCCCGCCCAACAGCGCCGATGCCATGGCCTACCATCTGCCGCGCGTCATCTACTGGGCGCAGTCCGGCAGCGTGGCCTTCTTCCCCACACCCTATTTCAACCAAATCACGTTGCCACCGCTGGCCGAATACCTCATGCTCCACACCTACGTGCTGACGGTTGGCGACCATCTGATCAACCTGATCGCGTGGGCGGCGTTTGTGGGATGCATCATCGGTGTTTCCGCCATCGGAGGCGCGCTCGGGCTTGGGACGCGCGCCCAAGCCATGGCGGCGCTGGTCTGCGCTACTTTGCCGAACGCGATTCTGCAGGCTTCCGGCGCCAAGAACGATATGCTGCTGGCCTTCTGGCTGGTTTGCGCCGTTTACTTTTCTGCCCGGCGTGATGCCGCGTTCACCGGGCTGGCGGTTGGACTGGCGCTGGCCACCAAAGCCACCGGCTATGTGTTTTTGCCGGTGCTGCTGGGGCCGCTAACGTTGCTGGGGCCGCTAACCGGCGTGCCGAACCGCAAGAAAATGGCTTTCTGGTTGGCGGGCGGCATCCTGCTGATCAATACGCCGCATTACATCCGCAACTGGAGGCTCAGCGGCTCGCCTTTGGGCTTCGACTCCGCCCAAGCCGACGGTGTTTTCCGATGGCGCAACGAAACCTTCGGGTGGAAGCCAGCGCTTTCGAACGTGCTGCGCCACACCTCCGAGCAACTAGGCGGGCGCAGCCCGCGCTGGAACCAGTCGGTCTACGACGCCGCGATTGCCCTTCACCGTACCCTCCACCTCGACCCGGCGGACCCGGCAACCACCTGGCGCGGCGCCCGTTTTGCACCGCCCATCAATGCCAACCACGAAGCCAACGCCAACAACCGCTGGCACCTTCTGCTGATTGTGGCGGCTGGGATCTTCGTCGCGATCCTGGCCGCGGTCACGCGCAACCGCTCATCTCCAGCAGGTGCCTTCGCCCGCTACGCCACGGGCTTGCTGCTGGCCTGGGTGCTCTTTTGCGGGTACCTGAAGTGGCAGCCTTTTATGGCGCGCCTGGAGTTGCCGCTTTTCGTTTTGGCCGCGCCGTTGGCGGCCTGCCTGCTTCAACGGCTGCGACTGCCAGTGCAGATCGTCATATGCGTCTTCCTGGTCAGCGCCGCACGGCCCGCTGTTTTGGAAAACTGGACGCGCCCTCTCAAAGGCCCGCGCAGTCTGTTTGTCACCGCGCGTAACGATAACTACTTTTCCGACATGGTGCAATGGAACAATCGTGCGTCGTACCTGGAATCGGTGCGCCGCACCGCGGAGTCCGGCTGTGGAACCGTGGGCATCGACGTTAGCGAGAACCAGCTTGAATACCCATTTCAGGCTCTGCTTCGCCAGAGCAATCCCGCGGTCCAGTTCGTGCATACCGGCGTGGAGAATGCCTCGGCCCGATATGCGCCGGCCCACGCACCACAACTCTGTGCGGTGCTATGCCCGGACTGCATCGGGAACCAGCAGAAGATCGGCATGTACGGGGCGATTAGTCCACCGATCGAGATCGGGCGGTTTCTGCTGTTCGCAGGCGGCGGGACGAGGTGATTCGATTCAGTGAACGAAGGATCGGGTGCGGAGTCATGCTGGTAGCAGTTGAGCAGCGAAGGTCGGAGATCATCGCTGGTCTGGGAGCTCACTTCGCGGCTCTTGACGCCGCCCGCCAGCCCACTGCGAGCGATGAAGCCGATGAGCTCGACACGACCATCCTGGTACCAGCCAACGATGTCCCTCCAAAGGTCTTGCCCGACAGCTTCTTCTCACCCCGCTACGCCGATCTCGGCCCGTTATGCGCTGGCCAGCCCGCCCGTACGCACGGTGCTCTGCCCCGACTGCTTCGGAGATCAGAAGAATACCGGAATGTATCGGGCGGTTAGTCCGCCGAACAACATCGGCGGTTTGGGTTGTTGGCAGGCGACGGGGCGAGGTGAGGCTCAGCTCAACTCCCCGCTAACGAGCGACTCCAATCGCAACTCCAACCGTCGAGCGTCGTTCTCCAGGGCGTCGTCCCCTCCATGCTGTTTGGCGACAACGTGTTCGATGTGGTGGGTTAAGTCACTGTGCTCTTGCCGCAGCAGGCAGTACTCGCACCGATTGTCTGCCCGCCGCCGAACGGATTGGCGTGCGGCCTCATCCATCCCGGTAACCTCCCGCTAGCAACCGCTCAACCTCAGTTGCCGGTGGGCCTTCAGTTTCAAGATGGCAATGAAATCTGCCGCGGCGATGAAGGCCTCATACTCCGACCGCTCATCGTCGCTTAGCACGCCCTCATTGGCCCGCTGCGCGAGCACATCGACTTGGGCCTGCACGGCGGGATCGAAACGGAATTCAGCTACACGCTGGGCGGACTCAGCATCGAGACAGCGGCTCCACCTTTCCAGCAGCGGCTCAGCGGCACGTTCGCCCTTGCCCGCACGTTCGCCGCCTTGCCAGAACTTCTCGCGTCAAGGCGGACGGCGGGCGGATTGGCAATCCGCCGCAGGTTGGCAACCTGCCCCACAAAATGCCTGGAAGAAAACCCCCATGCTATACTCCGTCGCCATGAACGCAATCATTCGTATCACACTCTGCATTGCCCTTACCGCGGCCCTGGCATTCGCGCAGGCGCCCGGGCGCAAGAAGCGGGCCGTGACCGATGCCGAAGTGCAGCGCGTCCACAAATCCACCATCCTCATCGACACCCATAACGATGTCACCAGCGCCACCGTGGCCGGCCTGGATATCGGCAAACCGAACACCGATCACATGACCGACGTGCCCCGCATGAAGCAGGGCGGCATGGGCGCCCAGATCTTCGCGGTCTACGTGGCCGCCAGTTACGTGGAGGGTAACCACTCGGCTAACCGCACCTTGCAGATGATCGACACCGTACGCCACGACATCATCGAAAAGTATCCCCAGGATTTTCTCTTCGCCACCACCGCCGGCGATATCCGGCGGGCGCACCAGCAGCACAAGATGGCCGCGCTGCTTGGCATCGAAGGCGGCCACGCCATCGAAGACAGCCTCCGCCTGCTGCGCCGCTACTATGACGAGGGCGTGCGCTACATGACTCTCACCCACGCCAATAGCAACCACTGGGCCGATTCCTCGGGCGATTCCAACAAACCCAACAACGGGCTCTCGCCGTTCGGCAAGGAGGTGGTGGCCGAAATGAACCGCCTCGGCATGATCGTGGATATTTCGCACGTGGCCGACAAGACATTCTGGGATGCGCTCGAAGTCAGCAAGGCGCCGATCTTCGCTTCGCACTCCTCCTGCCGCGCCATTTCGCCTGCGCCGCGCAACATGACCGATGAAATGATCGCCGCGCTCGGCAAGAAACGCGGTGTGGTTCAGATTAACTTCTCGTGCGGTTTCCTGAACGCCGGCGTTTACGAGGCGGAAGCCGCGACCCAGGAGAAGATGCTCGCCGTCCGCGATCAGCTCATCCGGAAATACGCCAACGACCCGCAAGGTCTGCGCAATGCCATGCGCGAAGCCCGCGCCCAGGTGGGCGGCGGCACGGAGAAGCGCGCGACGCTGGCAGACGTGGTCAAGCACATCAACCACGTGGTTGAAATCGCCGGCGTGGATGCGGTGGGACTGGGCAGCGATTTCGACGGCATCGGCTGCGCCCCCGAAGGCCTGGACAGCGTCGACAAGTGGCCCAATCTGACTCGCGCCTTACTGGAAGAAGGCTATAGCGCCGCCGAAATCCGCAAGGTTTACGGCGAGAATACCCTGAGGCTGATGGCCGACGTGGAGCGCATCGCCAAGTCTTCGCACTAAGCATCGGTTAGTTAGTTGTCAGCGCGTAAAACCGCTCCCTAACGGTCGCGGCTCTGATGCGAAGTCTCGTACTGTCAACGAGACATCAGAGCCATGACCGTAAGGGAGTGGTTCCTTCTCCACCCGGATCTCAGAAAATCAATCGCATCGAAAGCTGAACCACGCGCGGGCCACCGCCCACCAGGCCGGCCGTAGTGCCCACCGCCGTGGCCACCGCGCTTCCCACGGTGGAGGTGATCTTACCGAAGCTCGAGCTGCTCTGGTTGCTGGTGGGGTTCGAAAAGTTAGTGTGGTTGAAGATATTGAACAGCTCCCCGCGGAACTGCAGCCGGAGACGTTCCGTGTGCAGCGCGAAGCTCTTGGCGGCGGCGAAATCGAAATTGACCAGACCGGGTCCGTAGAACTGATCGCGTCCGGCCGTGCCCACGCGCCCGGTGGGCGGCGTCTTCGAGAAGAAGGTGGTGTCGAACGCCGCATCCACGTTCCGGTTGTCCTGGGTCAGCGGGCCGGTGCCGGCGACATCGGGGCGGTCCGAAGTCTGGTTGAATCCGCTGAAGTCGGTGGCGTTGTTATAGACCGTGAAGGGTGCTCCGCTCTGGACGGTGGTGATTCCGGAAATCTGCCATCCGCCGAACACCTGGCGGCTGATGCCGTTGTTCCAGCCCAGCATGCGGTGTCCGGGTCCGGCCGGAACGTCGATCACGTAGGTGAATACGGCGCGATGCCGCAGATCGAAGTTGGATGGGCCGCGATCCAGACTGAGGCTGCGGGGGTCGGCGATATTGCCGGGCTGGCCGGACGGCGTCGACCAGGACGAGCTGTTGTCGATCGACTTGCCGAAGGTGTACGAAGCCTGCAGGAAGATTCCGTGCCGGCCCTGGTATCTGCCAGTGGTTACCAGGCCGTGGTAGTTCGAACTCGCGAGGTCTTTGCCCATGGTGATCCGCGCGAACGAGGGGTACGGGAAGACCTGTTCGTTGGGAGCCACCTTGCCGCCCTTGGTGGGGTCGTTGACATTGACGACGGGCTCGTTCTGGTCCAGCGAGACCATCAGCTTGTGGCCGCTCGAGCCCTGATAATCGGCCTCGATCGAAAAGTCGCTGCCGATTCTGCGCTGGATGCCGAAGTTGTATTGGTAAATGTAGGCACTGCGCAGGTTGGGATCTTCGGCGCTAAAGCCGATCACGCCGCTGGCTGGGTGGCCGGGGCCCTGGTTGCCGAAGTTCGAAATGAAAGGCACGCTCTGATCGAAGCCCACCGCCCAAGGGAACTTGCCCGGCTGCGTGACGCCGGCGGTCTGGCTGGTAGTGAGGTTATACGGCGCGTTCAGCGCCATATTGGCCGGGATGTTGTTGAACACATCGTCGTAGCCCACGCGGAACCCGGCCCGGATCACGGTGGCGTCGTTGCCGAACAGGCTGTTTGAAAAGCGCGGCGTATAGGCCAGGCCAACCACCGGCCCAACGTTATTCTTGTCCGAATTCACGCCGCTGTTGCTGAGCGTGAACGGAGCCTGGGTGTAGAAAAAAGAGGCCAGGCCTTTTTTCGTGGGATCGATGTTCAGCACCTGGTTAGTATCCAGCAAGACAGGCCCCACGCCCGGGATGAAGTTGGTGGCGTCCTTCCGCGTCTGGTAGATGGCCGATGGATACTCGTAGCGCACGCCATAGTTGAGGGTAAGGTTATCCTTGATCTTCCAGGTGTCCTGCCAGTACAGGTCCATGGGGTACCGCTTCCAGTAAGCCAGGGTGGAACCGGCCAGGAAACTCGAGGTGTTCACCTGCCCCGCCGCAAAATCCGCGAAGTTTTGGAAATTGAATGCGCCGCGCGCGGAGCCATCCAGGAACCGGCGCGCTTCTTCGCGGCGGATGTGGAAGCCGTAACGGAAGGAATGCTTGGAGGCGCCAAACGGCGCGATCCAGGACATGTTGTCGAACAACTCGAACGTATTGGTAATGCGCCCCTGGGGATAGTTGTTGGCGGTTCCCAGCACCCCGTAGCCGCCCGAGACCGTAATCGTCGGAAGTCCGGAATCGAGCACATTCTTGGTGCCATCCACCACGCCGGCGAGCGGTTTGCCGCTGGCGTCGGTCAATACGGAGGCGGCGTTGAAGCCCGAGTCCTGCACGGTGAGGAACGTCTGATTCCTGGAGAAGCCGAAACGAAATTCGTTCAATAGCGTCTGGTTGAACGTGTGGGTTTCGGTGAGCACGCCGGAGCGGCTCACCGGTTGGTTGCTGGTGCCACCCAGTTGCGGCAGCGCGCCGGCGGTCACCGCCGTGCCCTGGTATTCGGCCCAGCGGCCGGTCAGGACATCGCGGTCGCTAAAGTGGTGGTCGATCTTCACCAGTCCGCTGTTGTCGAAGGTGGAGGCTGAAACATTGGCGATGTAGTTGGTGGTGGTTCCGGGCGCATTGGGCGCCGGCCAGAATTGCAATACCGCCTTCGAGATAGGATCGGTGACGGTGGCGCGCTCCGCGGCGGTCGGCACGCGCGTGGTGCTGACCGTCGGATTCACCTGGCGGAATCCTTCCCACGACAGGAATATGAACGTCTTGTCCTTGCGGATGGGGCCGCCCCCCGTGGCGCCGTACTGATTCCGGTGCAGCGTGTTCTTGACGCCGCCCAGCTTGTTGGTGAAGAAGTCGGCGGCATCCATATCGGAGTTCCGAAAATACTCGAAGACCGAGCCGTGAAGCTGGTTGGTGCCGCTCTTGGTGACGATGCTCACCTGCGCGCCGTGGCCGCGGCCGAACTCCGCCGTGGGCACGCTGGTCTGCACCGCGAACTCCTGCACCGCGTCGGTGATGCGGAAGTTGCCCAGCGCCGACCCGATCTGCGTGTCCATATTGCTGATGCCATCCAGCAGGAAGAGATTCGACTGCGACCGTGCCCCCGCCACGTTGAATCCCCCACCCTGCTGCCCCGGCTGCGATGGCACCGCGCCCGGCGTCAGCAACGCCAGGTCCAGGTACTGGCGGGCGTTCAACGGCATGTTGGCGATGGTCCGCGTGTCCACCACGGAGCTCATGGTGCTCTTATCGTTTTCAAGCAGCGGCGCCACCCCTTCCACTTGAACCGATTCACTGAGGCTGCCCACTTCCATGGCCAATTCGACGTGGGTCACCTGATCCACCTGCACCAGGACGGACGCCACCGCGGCCTTCTTGAAGCCTGTGCTTTCGGCTACCAGCGAATAGGTGGCCGGCGCCAGTTGCAGAAATTGGAATTCGCCGCTGCTATTGGTGATGGTGCTCCAATGCGCGTTGGTTGCAGTGTTGGATAGCGTCAGCTTGACGCTGGGGATCAGCGCCCCCGAAGGATCCTTTACCGTGCCGGAAACGCTTCCGACTGGCGATGCGAAGAGTGCCGCGGTTGGCAACAATAGTGCCGTGACGACGAGAAGACGAGGAATTCCCATTTGTACAGACTACCCCCTTATGGGTCTTTGACGCGCGACTTCGGCTAAGGATGCGTAACGCTTGTTAATTTGGTGTCCGAAGGTACCGGTAGCCTGGGATCATGGCCCGACGTAACCGAACTGGCAGCCAAAGCCATCCTGGCCGGAGACACCGCAGGGCACTTGCTCACCGGCCAGGAGGTCGGCGAGTTCCTCTTTCGATGGATGCCATGACTTGAGGACCGCTGCGGGTCAACGCGGCAAACTCTGCGCGGTGCTGGGCAGTCCCTTGTCTCAGTACTCTGTGGATTGGGTTGTCCGCTGGTAAGCAATGCTGCCGGATGCCCGCGGGTATGGTTCGATCTCCGGCGGCGTTTTGTCGGGCTCGAATAACCAGGCCGTACGATTCGCGTAGTAGCGCAGTAACTCCTCGTCGCGTTGTGGACCGAGTTCCCTAGCCCATACCACGGGCGATTCGTCGATCCTGGCGCGATTGTATATTACGGGAAAGTGGAGGATGTGATTCGGCCCGTAGCGGACAACTACAAGGTGCCGCCCGCCCGAAGCGGCAAAGCGCCCCTCGATCTGTTTGCGCATCACTGCCTCGGAGGGGACCGTCAGAGACCGGCGTCCGAGATCCGAGCTATGCAGCGTGAGAGCCAGAACTACCAGGAACCCACCGATCCCGGCAACCGCCACCACGGCGCTCGGAATCAAAAGCCCACCGCCTCTGAAGCGTCTCGTCCAGGCCGCGAGGTAACGCCAACCCTGTACCGAAAGGATGACGAGAATACCCGCCACCGGGGCACTATACTGAGGGAAATAGAACGGGTACAGCGCAGTCCCCAGGGTAACGAAGAGCCCCGCACAAAGCAGAAACCTCGTGTTCCGGGAACGCAAGACGCAGGGCAGGGCGATCAGCGGGATCGAACACAGCGGATGCAGATAGAAGTGCCAAAAGGATGCAAGTTTATTGTAATTGAACTCCCAGAAGGTCCGGAACTGCCTGGACTTGTTGTGCTCCGCGCGCTGCCACCAGTAATTGTCCATCACGTCCCGATACGGTTTGGATACAGGGGGAGGAACGTGTGCCTGGAACGCAAGCATTTGCGGCACGCCGTACTGCTGCTGCGACACCATGTACGGAAACATTAGCGGTCGTCCGGTTACCCTCCAGTTATAGAAGCTGGTGAGCGCCGCGCCCAACGCCAGGGAGCACCCGATCGGAGCCAGAAGCCGGCGCCAACGATCGCGCCATGCTACACGGCTGGAGTGAAACCCGATCACGGCCAATGCGACCATCGCCACCAAGCCCAGCAAGACCGCCTCATAGGGCCGGGTATTGACGAGGATTGTGAGCCCCAAGCCCAGAACCAAGCCGTCCCGGGCGCGCACCCGGTGGGTAAGGCGCGTAAGGGAGCCCACCACCAACGCGCCCCCCGCCGCGGCTAGGGATCCGCCCCAATAGCTGTTCATCCAGACACCGAGACGCACCATCGCGATTAACAGTCCGAGCAGCACCCAGCGCGACGGGAACCAGGCACGCAGCATCCACGCGATCGCCAGCAGCATGATACCCGTCTCGGCGAGGACCCCGAACCATGGGTCCAATCCGGCCCCTTGCGCCATCGCCATGGCAAAGCCGTGGCCCGGCGGATAGATTGACGCATAGACCGGTTGTTGCAGCACGTATAGCGTCTCGAAATGCGCCGCCATCGGATGCGGCGGGTTGGCGACGCGCCCCGCAGCCAGCGTGTCGGCCAGAAGCAGGTGACTGAACTCATCGGCGATCCACGGGATAGGAGGGGGAGCCGCCGGCAACAGCGCGACACGAAGCACCAGCGGGGCCAAACAAACCAGCATGAGGGCCATGGGTTTGCGACGCTGAAACGGCCGCAGCACAACCGAGCCAAAGACGCGCAGGCGGGTCTTCAGACCGCGCGGGCAGAGCAGGAGAAACGCGGCAAGCATGAGGATCAGCAGCAGTTCGCCACACTCGAGCCCGTGGTCCTGATCCCTCAGAAACCACGCGGTTACGCCGGCCGCGGGCCATCCCATTAGGATGAGGCCTCGACCACCGCCCTGGATCGAGGCACGGCACGCTCCGGCCGCTCCGATGGGCTCCGACCCGCACTTACGGTCGTCATGATTGTTGGTATGGTCCCAAACTTGTGCGAGCTCAGTCAACGGCCGAGAATGCGCAACACTTGTTAATTAGACGGTCCTGTGGGGCTGGTCAGTCGACGGGCTACGGTAGCCTTGAACGATGCCCCGCCATGAGCCAACTGGCAACCAAAGCGATCCTGGGCCGGAGACGCCGCAGGGACGCCTCTTCACCGGCCAGGAAATCAGCGAGTTTCTCTTTCGTGCCTGCCATGACTTGAGGACTCCGCTTCGCGCCATCCGCGCGCACGCCGAACTGTTGGTCAAAAGCGGGGACCTGCCCGCCAACTCCGGCGGCGATCCACGCCTTGCCTTCATCATTGAGGGCGCGGGCAGAATGGACCAGTTGGTGAATGGGCTGTCCGCTTATTCCATTGCCCTGCGGACCGACCCAGGGTCGTTTGTGCCAACGGGGCTCGGTGTTCTACTCAGAACCGTCCTGGCAAAGCTGGACAAGGTACTCCGCGATAACCAGGCTGCGGTGACATATAGCGAGTTGCCACGCGTCTGGGGCGACCCGGACCGGCTTATGCAACTTCTTGAGAACCTGCTGCTGAGCGCTCTTTGCCACCGGGGACAGATCTCTCCGCAAATCCACCTCGCCGCGGCAACGCACGCCGACGGTTGGCTCTTTACTTTTCGGGATAACGGGCCGGGCATCGAAGCCGCCGATCTCGAACGTATTTTCCAACCCTTCGCGCGTTGGGAGGGCGCAGACGGTGCGGGGTCGGGCTTAGAGAGTGCGGCCTCCGGGCTGGGTCTGGCGATATGCCGCGAGATCGTGGAACGCCACGGCGGAAGAATCTGGGCCGAGTCCCAGAATGGAACTGGTTGCGCTTTCTTCTTTACACTGCCGGGCGATAATCAAGCTGGTTAAGCAACGAAACTCGGTATCCGCGCGTAAGACCGCTCCCTAACGGTCACGGCTCTGATGCGCGGTCACGGCTCTGATGCGAAGATGCCAATTAGAGCCACGACCGGGCGTTGATTAAGCTGGTTAATCAGCGTCCGGCGAACCGGCCGCGGCACCCATGGCCTTGGTACCTTCATACTCGCGCAGCTTGTTGTGCAGCGTCCGCAGACACAGTCC
>Ga0210402_10002129_pt1 | contig 19566 bp, 23 predicted proteins | sample IncBWC7MmetaG_FD_161055 | JGI IMG/M metagenome (GOLD analysis project Ga0210402, IMG submission 161055) | Forest soil microbial communities from Barre Woods Harvard Forest LTER site, Petersham, Massachusetts, United States - Inc-BW-C-7-M | ecosystem: Environmental > Terrestrial > Soil >... | reverse complement strand
GATCAACTGGGGCCGAAAGAATTCCATATGGCCGATGTCGTTTGGGTTGGCCTGCTGCGCCATCGAGATGATGTCGATGATCGGGTCGCGCTATGACATTTCACGCTTCGGGGCTGAGGTGATGCGAGGGTCGCCGCGCCAGTCGGATCTGATGATCATCGCCGGGCGCGTATCGAATAAGATGGCTCCCGTGATTCGAAGATTGTATGAGCAGATGCCCGAGCCGAAATGGGTGATTTCGATGGGGGCCTGTGCTACCTCCACCGGGGTATTCAGCAATTATGCGCTGATTCCGGTGAACCAAGTGATCCCGGTGGATATTTATGTTCCCGGATGCCCGCCCCGGCCAGAGCAGTTGATCTACGCTATCATGCTGCTGCAAAAGAAAATCGAGGAGTCGAAGGGCGCCACGATGCAGGTTTTGAACCTGGCCTGACCGAAGATTTCTCAAACTTTTTCAAAGAGCGCCGATAAGCATCAGCAAAGATACTTTCGTTTGGGAAAGGTTTGAGATGAACATATCATCTAGCAATCCCAGTGCTTCCTCGATTGTACGGGTGGCGGTTAATGTAGCGCCGCAGGAAGCCTCCGAGCGCCGCCAGTTGGTGCAAGCCGCGAAGTCGGTCAATGTCAGCGGTGTGCTCGGACAGAATCAGCTGGTTTTTGCGGTGGATCCGTCTACGAAACGGATGGTCATGCGCGTGGAAAATCGGTATACACACGAAGTGGTGCTGCAGGTGCCTCCCGAATATGTCATGCGCCTGGCGCAGGATTTAGGGCCACCGTCTTTGCATACATTACTGGCGGACGCCGATACGTAGGGTAGAATGTCGAACAGGTATCCAGTTTATTTTGACGAGGAAGTTCTAGGGGCCACTCCATTGCAATTTGTCAATTTGCTCTATCGAGGCGCGCTGGACTCGATCGCGGCTGCCCGGAGGTACCTCCGATTGGGAGACATACGGGCTCGGTCGCTTGCGATAAACAAGGCGATGGGCATTGTCACGGAACTATCACTCTCGCTGAATCGACAAGCCGGCGGCGAGTTAAGCAAAAACCTGGCTGAGTTGTATAGCTACGTTGAGACGTTGTTGATCAAAGCCAACTCGGAACAGTGCGATCCCCCGCTTGCGGAAGCAGAACGGCTGCTCGGAACTCTCGAAGAAGCTTGGAAAATCTGCGCCCAAGCCGCACCGCCTTTAAGCTATACGCAACACGACGAAGCGGCATCTTACGCCACTTAACGCCGGCCTGCCGGGCGTCAAGACGAGCCTCAAACGCTACTCCTTGAAGTGGGCGTCGATAATCGACTCTGCGAGCGCGCCGGCACTCACCCGGTAATTGCCGGACTGCACCTGCATACGAAGCTGTTCCAGGCGAGCTGGATCGCCACTGGACAGCGACCGGGCAAGCTGAGAAACTTCGGCTTGATCCGTGCTATCGCTGATGCTATTTTTTTCCAGCGCGCGCTTTTCGGCGGCCTGGTCCGTCTTTTCCGTACCTTGGGTAAGGGGAGTGCGATTCAGATCATCAATCCGCATGTTTGGTAAGCCCTGCCTCCACCATCTTAGCGATACCAAACCCTCCGCTGCTAGCCAAAGCCTGCGCGAATTGCTGTTCGCCGAATTCAATCATGGTGGAATTGGGGTCCTTTTCCTCGTCATCGCTTTCACCGGCCTCTCGCGCCGATTTCAGCATTTGGCCTAATAGCAGAGCTTCAAAGTCCGTCGCAGCGTGACCAATGCGGGCGGGACTATCTTTGGAATTATATCGAGCAGCTTGGGAAGCGTGACTGATCGAAGGGGCAACAGAAGCTTCCAGTGACATTTGTTTAGATGACCTCCAGTTCGGCCTCAAGCGCTCCGGCCGCCTTGAGAGCTTGCAAGATAGCGATGATGTCGCGGGGCGTGGATCCTATGGCGGTTAATGATCTCACCAGCTCTTCCACGCTGGCGCCCTGCTTGAGCACTACGTTGCGCGTTTTTTCTTCTTTCGCCGTCACCTTCACCTCAGGGATAACCGTGGTTTGGCCTTTGGAGAAGGGTTCCGGTTGCGAGACGTTCAGGATATTCTGGATCTCCACCGTGAGTGTGCCTTGCAAGATCGCCACCGGTGCAATCCTGACATCCTTGCCCATGACGATGGTGCCCGTTCGTTCGTTGACCACGATCCGAGCCGGGCGATCGGTTTCGATGACGAGGTCCTCGAGTTCACCCAGAAATTCAACTTTCCTACTTTTGTATTCCGCCGGCACGTCCACCAAAACCAGCGCGGAGTTCTCCGCCTTCGCAAGGTGGGTTCCCTCGCTGCCGAATCTCTGATTGATGACAGCCGAGACTCTGCTGGCATTGGCGAAATCGGCCCAACGCAGTTGCAGCTTGATACGGCCCTCGGGAGCGATGGAGGGTGCCAGCTTCTCGATGATTGCGCCATTCGGTATGCGGCCCGCCGTAGGATGGTTTACCGTCTGGCCGCTGGCGCCGCCACCTTTGCCGGCCACGAAGCCTCCGGTCACTACCGACCCTTGAGCGGCGGCGTAGACCTGGCCATCGGCAGCTTTCAGCGGTGTCAGAATCAGAACTCCACCTTGTAGGTTCGAGGCATCGCCGATCGCCGCGACTGTGATATCGATTCTCGCCCCCGGTTGAGCAAAAGGAGGCAAATTGGCGGTCACCAAAACCGCAGCCATATTCTTGACCAGGATCGCGGTCGGGTCAATCTGGACACCCATCCGCGCGAGAAGATTGGTGAGACTTTGCGAGGAGAAGATGGTGCCTCTTTTGTCACCCGTCCCGTTCAGACCGACCACTAATCCGTAGCCCACCAACTGGTTGTCCCGTACGCCCTCGATCGAGACCAGGTCCTTCAGGCGCGTTCCCGCGGGCGTTGCCGGTAGCGAAACGAATAACAGCAAGGCCATGAGGAATCGGAAATTCATAAATTAAAAGGGCAACAGTCCGAGCAAGATGCGGTAAAGAATAAAAGGGCGCTTGACCGCGTCGTTCACTACGCCTTTGCCGTTCACCAAAATTTCGATCCTGGCCACGCGATCGGCCGAGACCGAGTTGAGAGGACTTAAATCGTCCGGACGGACGATACCCCGTAATGTGATGATCTGCTTCTCGGAGTTGACCAGGATGGCCTTCTGGGCCTGAACCACCAGATTCCCATTCGGCAGGACAGCAGTTACCTCAGCCGTTACGGTGGTGGTGAGTGTCGTTCCACGACTGGTCGACCCCTGCCCCTGAAGCGCCTGATTGTTCGAGGTGGTGGCCAAGTTTGAGAGCGCATTTGTCGAACCCTTCGGAAGGAGCCCCGACGCAACGCTCGCCGCAACACTCGACGCTCGCGAAGTTTTGGTCGCTCCCGTTGAAACCGCGGAAGAATTCTCGTTCACGACGATCGTGACCAGGTCGTAGACCTGGCTGGCGCGAATGTCTCGAAAACCATCTGCCAGACGTCCACTGGCTGTGAACAGCGAGCCTGCCGATGCGGAGGAAGACTGGTGGGAGCGCTGCTCCACTTGCTGGACGTATTGCTCCAGAGGAATCTGCTGCGCGGGGGACGGTTTCTTGTTCGCCGCCGCGAGCGGTAGTACGAGCCAGATTGCCAGCCGTAGCCGCTCCATTTAATCTTGCACCGTGGGCCGGACTACAACCTGTCCCTTCGCTTCCACCATGGCCCTAAAATTTCGACCACTTGCGGAATTGTGGACCAGGATGGTGTCGCCTTTTCTTCCGGAGGATGCCGCGAGGCCATCAAAAGAGAGAGTGGTACGGCCATCGATCACTTTCACCGATACGATGTCGCCCCTGGTCACGTCTTGCGGCTCTTCGAGAGCGTTGCCCGTAATTCTCTGGCCGGCCCGGATAACTCGACGGGCAACTTTGCCAATCAATTCCGTTGCGGATTCAGGGGTGGGCGCTGAGAACGGGAATTCGCGCACAGTCGTGGCTTGGACATCCCCTTGGCGAAGCATCGCGCCAGCCGCGATGTCTTGCGCTGCAAGGAAAATGGTGCGGTCAACCGTGATCTTAACTTTCGCCCACACCGGCACACCGTGTTGCTGGTCGTAAATCAATCTGCCTCTCCAAAACACCGGGGCTGCCGGAATATTGGGAGGCGGCCGGCTGAGCGCAGAACGCTGGAAGTCCAGTTTGCCTGGAGGCAGCGGCTGACTGCTGAAGTCCTCAACCGTCAACTCTGCCTCTGAGATACCCAGCGCAGCCTGGAGCGCAGCGCGCATTTCGGCTGAGGTAATGGGACGCAAGACCCGTCCGATGCACAAGTCTGGGGCATCGCTAAGAATCACGCCATCGCGCGAGGCGATTAAACTCAATTCCTGTCCTGAGATCACTCGTACCAACCCTGGCAAGGGCGCGAAGCCAAGGGAAGTGCCCGGAGCCAACTGCCGGAGCATCGGCACGGCATCGACGAGTTGACCGGCGACAACACGATCCGAAGGAACTTCGACGCAAGCGCCGGCTTGGGCGACGGTTGCCAGCAGGAAGCCACAAATCAGCCTCACGGAGTCACCATGTTATTGACCTGTTGATACATCTGGTTAGCCGCGGTGACAACTTTCGAGTTGGCCTCGTAGGCGCGCTGGCTAACAATCATGTTGATGAATTCTTCCACGATGCTGACATTGGAGCCCTCGACATAGCCCTGCGTCAATGCACCCAGGCCCTCCTGCCCGCCCGGATTTCCAACCGTTGGATCACCCGATGCATCGGTCTGCGAAAAGAGATTCTGTCCAATACTATTCAAGCCGCCGGGATTCACGAAGTTGGCGAGCTGAATCTGGCCCGCTACCTGTGAAGCAGTCTGTCCAGGCTGCGTATAACTTACCGTGCCGTCGGCTGCGATGGTGACGCTCTGGGATTGGGCTGGAATGGTGATCTGCGGCTCGATGGGATTTCCATTGGACGTTACGATGTTTCCGTTATTGTCCAGTTGGAAGCCGCCGTCGCGGGTGTATGCGAGCGCTCCGGTTGGCAGCCGGACTTGGAAGAATCCCTTGCCTTGAATGACAAGATCCAGCGGGTTGTCGGTCTGGGTGAAGTTTCCCTGCGTCATGATGATTTCGTTCGACGCGGGGCGCGTGCCTAGCCCGATCTGTAAACCGCTGGGCACGATGGTCTGCGATCCGGCCGCGGCACCCGGTTGTACGTAGTTCTGATAAAGCAAATCCTGGAACTGAACTCGCCGCATCTTGAAGCCATTCGTGTTCGCGTTCGCCAGGTTGTTAGCGATATTGTCGACGTTCAATTGTTGGGCGGCCATTCCACTGGCCGCGCTGTAGAGAGCTCGAATCACTATTTATTTCTCCGTTTCGTTGTCATGAAGTAACCTTGGCGACGTCTTGAACTGTTTCCCGGTCCATTTCACTTCCGATCGCGAGAGCTTTTTGCAGGGATTCGAACTGTCGCATGATGCTGACAAGCCTTACCGCGGACTCAGCAGGTTGAGAATTGGCGGCCTCAATCTTCCCTTGCTGGATCTGGGCGTCGCTGGCGGGCGCGGGTGTCGCCGAGGAAACGTCCAAGCGGAAATAGTTATTACCCTGTTTGGAGAGCGCCGTGGAATCCCGGAAGTCGACCACGGATATTTGTGAGATTGCCTGGCCATCCTGCCGGATCGTGCCGTCCGGGCTGACCTCGACCGCCTTGGAGCTATCCAGTTGGATTGGTTTTCCGTCTAGCCCTTGAATGGTGTAACCATCCAGAGTTTCGAGTTCGCTCTGCTTGGATATTTGAAATTTACCGCCCCGGGTGTAGAGGGGCCCGGACGGCCCATTGGCGACGAAGAAACCTTTGCCACCCAAGGCCAGATCGAGTTGGTTCCCAGTCGGGGTGATCGAGCCTTGCGCGAAGTCAGTCCATTGACGCTCCGTTACAGGGAGAACTGTTGGAGTTGTGCCAGCGGGAGAATCCGATGCTTCCGAGGAAAGATACAAGCCGAAGGAGGCACGATCTGTTTTGAACCCTGGCGATGCAGCGTTCGCGATATTGTTAGCCAGCATATCCAGGCTTTCGATCCGGGATCGGATTCCGCTGGCTGCCGCGCTGGTAAGAGAATCCATGGTGAGCTCGTCGTCCGATGAATTGCAAGTAAGTGGCCGGAAGCGAAGTAGGCTCATATTCGCGCGAAATCAATCGATGAGTTCGTTGGGAGATGAATTTGTTCTGACAAAAAAGTGCCAGAACGGGATTTGTGTCAATTTTGTATCAGCCGCAAGGAGTCTAAGTGCATGAACGGCGACACCAACGGATTGGTGGTCCAGTTGCGTTAGCCGGTGTGTGAATGTCGCCGCTGTCATCCAGGTTTCACCGCCGTCCTCCAGCTTCCCGAGCTTGGGTACAGTTGCGCAAACTTCAGTACCCAACAATCCGCTGGGAACATTCGCTTCCTTAGTGGACGGGCTGGTGGCCAAAGGTCAATCGTCCCTGCTTGGGGGTTTGATCCAGGAAGCGCCCGCTGATCTCTTAAGCTCGGATGGATCGCACGCCTCCTCGCGGCTGACGGGCAAACATTCAAGGATCGGGGAGACCGGAGTTGGCCCGACAAAGAGGAACGAACTCAAGCCCAAAGCGGGGTTGGCTCAAACGGCTGAAATGGTTCAGCCGCTTCTCGTCCAGGCACCGGTCCTATTCCGAGCCCTGATCTGGGGAAACCCTCCTGCTGCTTCGAAGACCTCTGGCAATGAACCGCAGGGAGATACTGGGGCGCAGGTGGCTCCCGAGGATTTGGTTACTCCAATCACAGTAACAAGCCCTCGAACCGTCGCTTCCTTCCCAATCGAAAATGATCCAATTCCAACCTCAACGCTCGCATTTGGACTGCGTTTGACTCCCCTCTATGTGGAGGCTAGCCCAGCCAATCGATCCCTATTGGAATCGCAGAGGATCGCGGGGCTGAATATAACCATTGCTGCAACAGACAACGCGGAAGCCAATCGCCTGCCCTCGCAAGTTCTAGCGGTCAGCTTCCTCGCTACGCACCCAGGTCAGCCCATAGCCCGCCAATCTGCGCCGAGGGGCGGCAACCTGAGCGCCTCAGAGCTTCCGTCACGGACAGAGCAACCGTCTTTCGCAAAATCGACTAATTCCATTGCGTTTCGAGGATCAGGTAACGACTTCGCCAATAACCCGGAAGGGCTGGCTGAAACGCTGTCGGCCGCGGGCGATCTACCGGCGCGAATGGAACTGCTTCATCTATCGAATGGTCCCGTCGTGCCATCCGCTGAAACCAAAGGCACGCATCCGGCTCCCAGCGGCAACGACCTAAGTGCATCGCAAGAATCGAATATGGACGGGAGTCCGAGGTTGGGACCCGTTCCAACTCCGTCCGCACCGTCCGGAGTAAGAATTGCTCAATTCGCCGATCCATCCATTCTTCCCGACTACAGTGGGAGCCAGCGACTCATTTCGAGGAACATCGGCGCCGATACGTCCGCTGCTGGTCAGCCTGCCAGGGTGACAGGTGATGCACCTAGTCCAAAGGAAGTGACGTCACCTAAGGCTCAGCAGCGCTTGGTATTGGAATCGGATGAGCGACGTTCGCCGATCACGCTGCGGCCTGAAAACGAAACCGAATCCAACCGCGATCAACGCACCGCAAGAGCCGTGAGTGAACAGGCAGGGCAACCAGTAACGGCAGGAGAGCTGGACGCATCCAAAACGAGATCAGCGGCGGATGGGGCGGATGTCATCAAGTTGCAGGCGGCAAAATCCCAGACAACAACGCCTCAGCCAATAACATCGCAGGCAACAACAGTTCAGACCGCAAGACCCCAATCAACAACATCTCAGAACACAATATTCGAGCCGGCGGCATCTAAGACGACACCAGCGCAGGCAGCCGCATCGCAAACGACACCATCTGGGGAAGTTTCGCATAGTGCCACCTCATCCAAAACAACGGCAGACCAGGCAACGGCCAACACGCCCATAACGAACCAGGCGATGACGAACTTGGCGTCGTCTCAGGTGACGGCATCCCCAGCGGCGACCCAATCCACGACTTGTCAGCACAGTGCAGCCCCACCCACGAGTGCGAACGAAATTGAAGTTAATACGGGATCGCAACCCCAGGCAGCCAGGCAGATCTCATTAAAGCTGACCGGCGAGGACGCGACCAAAGTCAGTGTCTATGTCAGCGAGAGAGGCGGCAAAGTCCAGATCGCCGTGCGCAGTTCCGACCCGGAGCTGGCCAGTTCTCTGCGAACAGATTTGAGTGATCTAGTGGGTCGCCTGGAAAGCAGAGGATTCAAAACAGAAGCGTGGGTTCCTACGGCTTCACGACACACAGCGGCAGGAGCGGCAGAACAACCCAGTTCCAATAATAGTTCAGGCCACCCCCGGGATTCCGGCTCGAGCGCGAACCAGCGCCAGGGGCGCCCGGGCCAGAACGGATCCAATCAACGGCAACAGGCCCGTTGGATGGCGCAACTGAAAGAAACAATCTCCAAAGACGAAACGAGGATCGAAGCCGAATGACTACCAGTTTACCGGCCACCAGCCCGGCGGCTCCACCTGCATCCAACTCGTCCAGTTCAGCTTCTAGCAGCGTACTCGATCCGTTGGCGAATGAGCAGACTTTCTTGAAACTACTGGTCGCACAACTGCAAAACCAGGATCCCACCCAACCGCAGGATGGTACACAATTCGTGGCTCAATTGGCCCAGTTCGCGTCGCTGGAGCAACAGGTACAGGCTCGAACGGACCTGGATTCGATCAAGACCCTCTTGACCCCTGCAGCGACACCAACAACACAAAAGACGACATAAGGAGACTTCATGGCATCATTTTCAACCGCCCTGTCCGCGCTGTCCGCTCTATCGACAGCGATCAACGTAACGGGCAACAACCTGGCCAACCTGGACACGCCTGGATTCAAAAACAACGTGGTCTCGTTTCACGACTTGGTCACCGAATCAATCGGCGCCGGACTCGGCTCTACCCAAGTGGGGTTCGGCGTGGGAACGCCGACCACTTTACGAGAGTTCACGCAAGGCGCGATTCAGACTACCGGTGGAGAACTGGACGCTGCGATCCAGGGAGGCGGGTTCTTCGTTGTCCAAGGCCCGAACTCGGCCATCGAGTACACCCGGGGCGGAAACTTCGAGGTGGATAAGAGCGGGAACCTGATTACAGCCACCGGCGAGCAGTTGCAGGGTTGGACGCAAATTGGAACCGGTCCGCTGAGTACCAACGCCTCGCCCGGAAACATCACGATTCCGACCGGGACCATTCAGGCGCCAAGTCCAACCGCCAACATCTCGTTCAGTCTCAATCTGAACGCCGCCGCTGTAGTCGGGCAGCCCACCGACACTTTTGCTACGTCAGTGACGGTCTACGATTCGCTTGGAAATTCACACATTGTGACGGCCACCTTCACGAAAGATCCGACCACGCCCAACCAATGGAACTATAGTGTGGCCGTCCCGGATGCGGATATGCTGAACCCACCGTTTACGCCGCTCACTGGCTCCCTCACGTTCAACTCGGACGGATCGCTCGCTTCGAGCACCCCAGCACCGGCGCCGCTAGTGATCTCAGGGTTAGCGGATAGTGCCTCGGATATGTCTGTGACTTGGAATCTATACAACGGTACGACGCCGGACATAAGCCAGTACGCCCAGCCCTCGTCGGTTTCAGCAGTTTCGCAAGACGGGTCGCCGGCGTCCCAACTGGTGTCGGTAGCAATCGGAAACGGCGGGCAGATCCTGGCGGAGTTCTCCAACGGGAACCAGACCGTGGTGGGCCAACTCGCCATGGCAACCATCCGCAACCCGCAATCCCTGGTGGCGGTGGGTAACAGCAATTATGAACTCAGCGCCGGTTCGGCTCTCCCGGCTGTCGGTATCCCGGGAACCGGGGGGCGCGGAACGGTAGTAGGCGGTGCAGTGGAAGCGTCCACCGTCGACATCGCCACCGAATTCACCAATCTCATCGTTTACCAGCGTGGCTATGAGGCCAACTCGAAAGTAATTTCGGCGGTAGATGAACTGAGCCAGACCACCATCGGACTGATTCATTAGTTGGCAGCTCCTGGTCATGAGCTCGCTGCAAGAGATCGCGGATTTCGCTGATGTTCCGGTCGAAGTCGAAGTGGAGTTGGGTCGAAGGATCATGACCATAGCTCAGATTCTGGAGTTGGGGCCGGACAGCGTAATCCGCATGGCGCGGTCGGCCGGAGACAACATGGACATCCTGGTGGGAGGCTCGCTGATCGGATACGGAGAAATTGTGATTATCGAGGACTCGGTGGGCGTGCGAATCACAGACTTCGGATTGGAGGAATAACTTAGCGCCATGGACATCGTTCGCCAATCGCTGGCCATCACGTTCGTCTTCGCCCTCTTGTGGACGGCGCTGTGGCTGCTGCGAAAAAAAGGCCGGATCCGCATTGGATCGCGGAAACTTCAGCGAGGCTGCGGGATGCTGGAGTCGCGCGGAAGGTTGGTTCTTAGCCAACAACACACCATTCAGCTGGTGCGGATTGGACAACGGGATCTGGTGTTGGCCTTGCACCCGGCCGGTGTCACACTGCTGGCCGAACTTACAGCTGCCGCCGGGGGCGAAACATGAATGTCATTCGGTTGACGATCGCGGCGTGGTGTTTCTGGTTCGGTCCAACATTGTTAGCGCAAAATGCAAGTCCCGTGGCTGGAGTGTCGCTAACCCAGACCAAAGGGACGGCGACGCTGAGCGCTCCCATGCAGGTGATCGTCCTGCTGACGTTCCTCACGGTTCTGCCGGCGGTGATCATGTCGGTCACGCCCTTTCTTCGAATCACGGTCGTCCTCCATTTTCTGAGGCAGGCCTTGGGGACACAAGGAACTCCATCGAATCAAGTGCTGATCGGCCTGGCGCTGTTCCTGACACTTCTTATCATGCAGCCCGTGGTGTTGGATGTATACAACAAAGGCTGGGAACCGTTGGAGGGCGGCCAGGTCACTTGGCAGCAGGCTTTCCAGGATGGGTCCGGGCCCTTGAAGACATTCCTGGCACATTACGTGAGGGAAAAAGACGTCAAACTTTTCCTCGACGTTTCGCACACGGCGCCCCCCAAAAGTCCTTCCGATCTCGGGCTCACAGTATTAGTGCCGGCCTACGTGCTCTCGGAGTTGAAAACCGGGTTTCAAATTGGCGCAGTGCTCTACCTGCCCTTCCTGGTGATCGATCTGATCGTGGCCTCTGTGACCTTGTCGATTGGAATGGTGCAGTTGCCGCCTGTGATGCTATCCGCTCCATTCAAGATCCTTCTCTTTGTTCTGGTAGATGGCTGGAACCTGGTGGTCGGATCTTTGATAAAGAGCTTTTATTGAGAGTGACAAGGAGCTTTTATCCAACATGACCTCTGCCATGGCTGTGGACATCTTCCGGCATGCGCTGCTAGAAACGTTCTGGTTGAGCCTGCCCATTCTTGCCATCGGATTCGTGGTGGGAATTGGGATCAGCTTGGTGCAGGTGCTGACGTCGATTCAGGACCCCAGCTTCGGGGCCGTGCCGCGCCTGATTGCTTTCCTGTTCGGGCTACTGCTGTTGCTGCCCTGGATGACGGCTAAGCTAGTCGCCTATACCACCCTGATCCTTGGCGATTTCAGCCGGTATGCACGCTGATATCACATTCAACCTGAGCACGGTGTATGGCTTTCTGCTGGTACTCGCCCGCGTATCCGGCGTCCTTACGTTGGTCCCCATCCCCGGATTCTCGGCTGGCGCGGACTCAAGCCGCATCGTGCTATCGCTGGCGCTGACCATAGCGCTTGCTCCAGTGTGGCCGGCGGTTACATTGAACGGACCGGTGTGGGGCCGGCTGCTCGGATGGATGGCTGCGGAAGCGGCTTTTGGCTTAACCATCGGCGTAGCCGTCGCATTCTTGTTGGAAGGAGTCCAGATGGGGGCCCAGGTGATCGGATTACAAGCCGGATACTCTTACGCATCCACGGTGAACCCGGATACCGAGGCCGATACCACCACACTGCAGCTCATGTCCCAACTGTTCGCCGGGAGCTTGTTTTTCGCATTTGGTTTGGATCGGCAGGTGATTCGAATCATGGCAACCAGTTTGGAAACGGTGCCGAGCGGAAGCTATGTGTTGAGCGGCACGGCGGTAGAGGCGGTCACCAGACTGGGTTCCGGAATTTTTTCAATCGGACTGCAGATGGCGCTTCCGGTTCTCGCCCTAATGCTCCTACTCGACATCGCGTTCGGAGTGCTCGGCCGGCTGCATTCGCAACTGCAACTGCTGGGACTATCGTTCGGAGTGAAAATGCTGGTTGGCATGGCGTTCTTGAGCAGTGTTGTCAGCTACTACCCCGCCATTTTCGAAAGAGCTGGGGCCGTAACCTTCGGGATTTTGCGCCGGCTGCTGGCCATCTGAAATGGCGGACCAGGGACGTACTGAAAAACCGACCAAGCGCAGGCTGGAAAAAGCCCGGCGGGAGGGCCAATTCCCGGCTAGCCGTGAGTTCCTGGCCGGACTGCAATTTTTGACGTTTGTAGTAGTGATCAGCGCGGGCGGCGCAAAATTTCTCGAGCGAACAATCGAGCTGGCGCGCTATTTTCTCGCGGCGGCTTTCCGCATTCAATTGACCTCCCATGGCGTGGTGTCTATGTACCGGACGACGCTCGTTCACATCTTTCTGCCCTTGTTTTGGATGGGCGTATCGTTGACCGTGGTGGCGTTGGCGGGCCAACTGGGTAGTACACGGTTAGGCGTTTCCTTCGAGAAGCTGGCGCCCGATCTGAAACGGCTCAGTCCACTCCAAAAGATCAAGTCGGTACCGGCGCAAAACATGGCGTCATTTTTTCAGGCAGTCTTGTTTCTTCCCTTGATCGCTTTCGCTGTATACACAATTTCCAGGGACCACCTGGTGGCTTTCGCAGGATTGTCGCACGAGGGGATGGTGCCGGCCCTGATGATAGTAGCCGCTTCGCTCAAAACTCTGCTATGGAAAGCGGCGATTTTGTTCGCGGTCATTGGTTGCCTGGATTTCTTGCGCGTCTATCGGCGGCATACCAAATCGCTGCGTATGAGCAAGCAGGAACTGCGCGACGAAGCGAAAGAGACCGAAGGCAATCCGCAGATGAAGGGGCGCATCCGGCGCCTCCAGCGTGATCTGGCGCGCCGCAACATGATGCAGGATATTTCAAAGGCCACCGCTGTGATCGTGAATCCGACGCACTATGCAGTGGCGATCCGTTACGAAATGGAAGGAATGGCGGCGCCGCTGGTCCTGGCCAAGGGCCGGAATTATCTGGCGCGCAGGATTCGAGAGATCGCCCTGGAGCACCAGGTTCCAATCATCGAGAACCAGCCGCTGGCGCAGGCGCTGTACAAGTCTGCCGAGGTTGGACAGGAAATACCAGCTCACCTGTATCGTGCGGTGGCTGAAGTGCTCGCCTACATATTCAAACTGATGCATCCGCGAGGGAAATAGGTGCCGGCCACACGACCCCCAGCCAAGAAAGAACGAAGTGCCGCTGCGGCCATTCCGGCCGCGGTTACGCCGCAAACAGGTTTTATTGCAAACTGGCGCGAGTTCATCGTCCCGCTGGGTGTGCTCGGGATTGTAATGGCGATGATCACGCCGCTGCCGCCGTTCCTGATGGACGTTCTGATCAGCGCCAACATCACGTTATCGGTGATCGTACTGCTGGTTTCGCTGTATATCACTAAGCCCGTGGATTTCAGCGTGTTCCCAACCACGTTGTTACTGATGACATTGTTCCGCCTGGCATTAAATATTTCCTCTGCCCGGCTGATTCTGCTTTATGGGAACACGGGGACATCGGCGGCCGGCGATGTGATCCAGGCCTTCGGCGCTTTCGTCGTAGGTGGCAACTACATTATCGGCGTTGTGATCTTCCTGGTGTTGATTGCGATCCAATACGTGGTGATCAATCATGGCGCGGTCCGCATTTCGGAAGTAACCGCGCGCTTCACCCTGGATGCATTGCCGGGCAAGCAAATGTCGGTGGATTCGGATCTGAATGCCGGGCTGATTGACGAGAACGAAGCGCGGGCCAAGCGCAAGATGTTTGCGAGCGAGGCGGAATTCTATGGAGCGATGGACGGCGCTTCACGCTTCACGCAGCGGGACGCGGTGGCGTCCATTCTCATTACCTCCATCAACATCATCGCGGGTTTTCTAATTGGCGTGCTGCAACACGGAATGGACTTGCAGCGCGCGCTCCAAACGTATACGGTACTGACCATCGGAGACGGCTTGGTAACAGTGATCCCGGCGCTCATGATTTCCATCTCCGGAGGCTTAATCATCACTCGTACCAGTTCGGAAACCAAACTGGGAATCGACTTTCAAAAACAGGTTTTCAGTAATCAGCATCCCCTCATGTTGGCCTCGGGGGTATTGGTAGCGCTCGCGGCCTTTCCGGGCCTGCCCAAGATTCCGTTTCTCGTATTGGGGGGCGGAGTGGGCTTTCTCGCGTGGCGGGTGCGGCAAAAAACTGCCAGTGGCGATAAAACGAAAGCTCCGGCCGCCGCACCGGTGCGGGACAGCCTGGAAGGCCTGCTCAAAGTAGAACCACTGGCGGTAGAAGTGGGCCTTGGCTTGGTTCAGATGGTGGAAGGTGGGCAGAACTCCCCACTCCTTCGGAGAATCGCGAGCATTCGCAGGCAGTTGGCGACTGAGCTCGGCTATATCGTACCTCCGGTGCGCGTCACGGATAACCTGACGTTGAAGGCCCGCGAATATCTGTTTTCCCTCAAAGGCGTGGAGGTTGCGCGGTTCGAACTGGTGCAGGGCTGCGAGCTGGCGATACATTCCGATGAAAAATCCGAAGCGATCGAAGGAATTCCTACGCGCGAACCGGCGTTTGGAATTGCTGCCGTGTGGATTGCGCCGGAAAACGTGGAGAAAGCGCGTAAAGCAGGCTATACGATCGTAGACACCATCAGCATCGTCGGTACGCACTTGGGCGAAGTAGTACGGCGTCACGCGCACGAGTTGTTTTCGCGGCAGGACGCCAAAGCAGTGATCGATCGTGTCGCGGAAGAGAACCCAAGGCTGGTGGAAGATTTGGTTCCAAAATTGCTCTCTTTAGCAGCGGTGCAAAAAGCTCTACAGAACCTGCTGCGGGAACGGGTCTCGATCCGTGACGCAGCCAGTATTCTCGAAGCGCTGGGAGAGGCGGCGCCAATCACGAAGAGCCCAGTACTCCTGACGGAGTACGTACGTCAGGCCATCCGGCGGCAAGTAGTGAAACCGCTGCTGGATGCGGCGGGCGACCTGACGGCGCACTTTCTAGATCCGGCGGTGGAACAGTTGATCGAAACCGCGGTGGAGCACGGGGAGAATTCCAGTCACCTGAATCTGCCGCCGCAACGGATCCGGGACATCCAGGAGCGGATCAAAAAATATTGCGGTCCGGCCGACACACCGGTGGTTCTATTGACGAGCTCGGGCTCGCGCTTCTTCGTACGACAAATCACCGAGAGTGTCATCCCGAATCTAACCGTGCTGTCCCACAATGAAATACCTCCGGGAAACAGGATTGTATCCCTGGGTGCAGTAAATTAGCCGCGGTGAATTAGGCGCGGTGAATTAGATGCCCTGAACTAAGCTGTGGTGAAATCAGGCTCGTGAGAATTTGTCGGAGAGATCAAAAAGAACCATCGACGATGAGATTGAAATCGTACTTCGCGGACACCATTGAGGAAGCCATCGGCCAAGCACGGCGTGAGATGGGATTGGACGCGATGCTGGTAAATTCCAAGCGAAGCGGTCCGGAAGGTCGCCATCTGGGGGCCTACGAAGTGGTTTGCGCCGGCGAGACCGAGTCTCGCTCCCAGCCGCGTTCTGAGGTTGGGGATGCTGGCCGAACGCGCCTGACCGCGGCGCCACCTATAGACCGCTTAGCGCAAGACGTGACGGAGTTGAAACAGCAGATGGAACGACTGGCGCTGACGTTGGCGCGCTCGGGTGGCGGGATGGCCGGTCTCGCATCCGACCCGGAACTTGCGAGAGTCTTCGCGCAACTCACGGATGCCGATGTATACGCCGATCTCGCCTACGAAGTAATCGGCAGAATGACAACTCCAGTAACTCCCGCTGCTCTTCGGATGGAACTCGGGTCGCTGGTGAGCACCGACGCGGAGCTGGGTTGCCCGGATTCGCCGGCGCGCATCGTGGCACTCATCGGGCCGCCCGGTTCGGGTAAAACCACGACGCTGGTGAAGTTGGCCCTGCGTCACGGGGTCACCTCGCGAAAACGTTCGCAGATTCTGACACTCGACACTTATCGAATCGCGGCCGCAGACGAGTTGCAGTCTTACGCGTCCATTCTGGGGATCGGTTGCGAAGTCTTGGAAACGGGGGCGGCGCTGGCGCAGGCGCTCGAGGAACATCGCGACAAAGATCTGGTCCTGATCGACACGCCGGGTCTCTCGAATAGTGAAATGGATGGGTTTGAGGAGTTGTGTCGTTTGCTCTCCAGCGATTCCGGTATAGACAGCCACCTGGTCCTGCCCGCGTCGATGCGAACCACCGATTTGAGAAGGGCGGCCGAGCGATATGAGATGTTCCGGCCGCGTAAGCTGCTATTCACGCGGCTGGATGAAACCGAAACCTTTGGTCCAATCCTCAGCCAGAGCGTCCGGATGGGGATACCGATCTCATTTCTGTCGCGGGGCCAGCGCATTCCCGAAGACCTGGAGTCAGCCACGCGCGAAGGGATTCTCGACATGATTCTGAAACCTGTACCGGCAGCGAAATCCAAGTTCGGAATGGCGGCCGCATGAGAGCGCAGGGCACGGCGAAGGAATCGAGCGGCGGTGTGAAGCAATACCTGGCGCTGGATAGCGCGGTGGAAGAACGCGAACGCTTGATCCTGGAACATCTCCCCCAGGTCCGCTTAATTGCCCGTAGGATCCACGAAAGACTACCGGAAAGCGTGAACTTGGACGACCTGATATCCACCGGGACGCTGGGGTTGATTGCGGCGATCGATCGATTCGACCCGCGTCACAACGTAAAGCTCAAGACCTATGCGGAATATAAAATCCGAGGCGCCATCCTGGACAGCTTGCGTGGCCTGGATTGGGCGCCCCGCCAGCAGCGGAAGCGTTCCAAGCAAATTGAGATTGCGATTTCGGTGGCCGAGCAGCGTCTCCACCGCGGCCCCACCGAGGAAGAAATCGCGCAGGAATTGAAGCTGACGCTGGCGGAATATCATGAGTGGCTGGTCGACATTCGCGGCGTCAACCTGGGGAGCCTGGAAGCCGCGTCGCCCGACGATGCCGGCCGCAGTTTGTTGAAGTATATTTCCGATGACGAAGAGAACTGGCCTTCGCGGCTTCTGGAACGATCGGAACTGCAAAGACTGCTGGCCGACGCGATCGAAAAGATGCCGTCCACGGAACGCACAGTGATCAGCCTCTACTATCACGAAGAGCTGACGCTGCGCGAGATATCGAAGGTCGTGAACTTGCATGAATCGCGCGTGTCGCAGCTCAAGTCCCAAGCGATTCTTCGCTTGCGCACCTACATGCAGAAACGTTGGCCGCTCGAGAAAGGCGCCTAGCTGTGGTGGACAAGAACGCGGCGCCGGTTTGGCTCGCCGAGGAGATGGCCCGGCAGTTGACCAACGTCATGGAAGCCATGATGGGGGAGTCGCCGAACGTCACCTATGTACCCCATGAGCTTTCGGCTGCGGATCTAGTAGCGGGCGAGAACGCACTGCTGTGGTGGCAACAGCGCTTCAGTCTGGGCGAGAGCGTGTTGATGTGGGTTGGCGCCGCGCAGCAGAGCTGGAACGAAATCGGAAACCGGATCCTCAAGAGCGCCGGGGTAGACGACGGGGATCAGGAAAGTATTCGCAGTACCTATCTGGAGATCGTGAGTCAGGCGCTGTCGGGTGTTGCCGGCGCCTTGTCGGCGCGCGCCCGGACCGATGTTGCCTGCGAGGATGGGCATGAGGCTACGCCGGTCCCGGAGGGTGGGAGCGGCTACTCATTTGAGATCGGCATTGGCGACCTGACGTTTCCCGTGATTGGCATGTTCAGCAAGACGTTGCTGGAGGTGCCCGACAGCGCGGCACAGGCCGAAACGCCGCAGCGGGTGGATTCCCTTGCGAAGCCGACGTCTGGCGAATTAAGCAAACCTACAGCAATCGACCTGCTGCTGGATGTGGAACTGCCGGTGAGCGTGTCTTTTGGACGGGCCCAGCTTGCACTAAAAGACGTCATCAAACTTACGACCGGATCCATCGTGGAATTGAATCGCGCCGTTTCCGAACCAGTGGACGTAATTGTCAACAATTGCGTGATCGCGCGCGGCGATGTCGTCGTAGTGGAAGGAAATTTCGGTGTCAGGATCCGACAAGTGATCAGCCGCCAGGAGCGGCTCAGAACATTGTACTGAGGCCAACACACTAGTGACAATCATGCTCGAACGATCTCTTATCCTAGCCGGTTCCTATGCGTTCCAAGCCGCGGGCGCAATCGTATTCCTGCTGGTGTTTCTAGCGCTCAAAAGGGAGTTGCACGAGTTGCGATCGCGGGTAACCAGGCTGGATTTCACGCTTCGTTTAGACGCGATGAACACACGGCTGCGCGAGGCAGAAGAGCGCGCCAGCTCAGCAGGAGCTCCCCTGCCCGCCAGGCGGAGCGTGAATCTCAGTAAACGCAGCCAGGTGGTCCGTCTCTCCCGCCGTGGCGAACCGATAGAAACAATCGCGGCCACCTTGGGCCTGCCACGCCGCGAAGTGGAACTGTTGCTGAAGGTACACCAAGCGTCCACTGCCATGGCCAGCGGAGCAGCTTCTTAAGCAATGTGCTTACATCTTTATGTTGTGTACCGCCCGGGTGCTGGGGGCCACTCTTTCGGAGCGGTCTTCAATGGTAACCGTCACGCTGGTCTCATGGCGATCTCGCATCAGTTCGATGGGAAAGGACTTTTTCGCCATCGCGGCGTGTATTGCGCTCACCAGTTCGTTCGGGGTGGTTACGGAGGATTCGGCCACCTTGGTGATGACATCGCCGGCTTTAATGCCAGCCTTCTCCGCCGCGGTATCTTTCGACACGGAACGAACCAGCACGCCCTCCTTCACGCCAAAGTACGCCGCCAATTGCGGTCCAAGCGATTCGGCTTCGACGCCAAGCATCGGATTTCGCCAAGTGGTGAAGATCTGAGGCATGTCGGGAATATGCACGTCAGGCATGTCGAAGTTCGGCATCACCGAGGCCATGGTTTTCAGCTTACGCGTCTGCAAAGTGGCACTGATGGATTGCGCGGCGCCGTTCCGGCTGATCAGCAGTTTCACTTCGCGGCCGGAGGGAGTCTCCCGGACCAGTCGCCCGAACTGCTCCATACCCTCCACCCGCTGACCGTTGTACTCGAGAACCACATCTCCGGATTTTAAGCCGGCCTTTTCGGCGGGGCTCGCGTCTTCCACGCGCGTGATCTCAACGCCATAGGCTTCCTTGAGCTTCAGCTCGCGCGCCCGGTCACTCGGAATCTCGCACAGATTCACCCCTAGATACGTTCCACCGGTAAGCATGCCTCCGTTGTGGAATTCGAAGATCTGCGGC
>Ga0210402_10002127_pt1 | contig 19580 bp, 24 predicted proteins | sample IncBWC7MmetaG_FD_161055 | JGI IMG/M metagenome (GOLD analysis project Ga0210402, IMG submission 161055) | Forest soil microbial communities from Barre Woods Harvard Forest LTER site, Petersham, Massachusetts, United States - Inc-BW-C-7-M | ecosystem: Environmental > Terrestrial > Soil >... | reverse complement strand
ACGCGAGCCACGCTCCTGAAAGAGGTGTGGAATTACAAATTCGTCCCCGAAACGAACCTCGTCGATGTTCATCTCGGGCGATTGCGTCGCAAGGTCGACGCAGCGAATGAAGCTCCCATGATCCGCAACATCCGCGGCCTCGGATTCGTTCTGAGTGCCAAACCGCTCCCGCTGGCTTCGCCGGCGGGGCGGGCCGAGCGATCAACAACCTTACGGTCGGAGACAAGCCTTCGTCGCGGGTCTAACGGAACTGCAATGTCTGCCGACAACACCCGCCTCATTTCTCCTGGCTAAATGACCCGGGCGGCGCAATGACAGGCGCCGCCCTCGCCGACATAGTTGATCGCGTCGTCGCAGTACGGAGTAGGCGCTGACGGAGCACTCGGCTATCCGAGCTATTCGCCCGATTATCACCACCAGATTCAGTTTGAACCACTACCGTGCACGAGATCGCCGGGGCTCCCATGAATCCAGACAGGCCCACTGCATTGCGTTGGGCCGTTGTCAGTCATACAGTCCGCGCTCGAAGGGGTTGCAATGATCTCGCGGCCTTCGTTTCCGAACGACTGCAGCGGAATATTCTGGTCTTGCGTTGATGCATGAACCAGCGTTGCCCAAAACAGCGACTGGACCATCAGCAAAACTCGAAAAGCGAAGGCGCGCCTCATCGTATTCCGGGTGGTCATGGACTTCCTCGTTACTGAGCCGGTGCCCTTGGCATTCGGGACATTCCAGTCGGGCACTACAGCGTGGAGGTGTTGAAAACCAAATGGCCGCCTTCCACGTCGTTGCGACTAAATTTCGGGTTAAGGATCCAGAATTCTCGTCTTTGAATAATGTCAAATGGTCTGCCAAGTCCTTAAATAGCTCAATCCAGGACATCGGGCCTGAGAAGCGACGGTCTTGCAAAACCCCTGCGCCCATCTCGGACGAGTGCGCGGTCAGTGCTAAACAAAAGTATGAGCTACGTAGACCAATAGGACATTCAAGCAAACCTCGGGAGGATTGAATCCGCCGCATCGATCGGCCTTTGTTTCACGGGACAGCGCCGTGGAGGTTCGAATGACCGGTAATCGTGCTCTTCATCACATGGTTACACGACGGCAACTGCTTGGCGCGGCTGGCGTCGGAGCGCTGGCTCTCTCAGAGCCGTCCTGGGCACAAACGACTATCGATCTTCCGCTACCCAATGGCCCCGATGCCCGGCAGATCACCACTGCCTTCCCGCAGAAAGGGCCGATGATCCTGCAGCGGACCCGTCCACCGTTGCTGGAAACGCCGTTTGAAGTTTTCGACAATGGCGTATTCACCCCCAACGATCAGTTCTATGTGCGCTGGCATTGGGCAGTGATCCCGACCGATATCGATCCCGACAAGTTCAGGGTGAACGTGCATGGCCACGTGAATCAATCCTTGTCGCTGTCCTTGAACGATATCCTGCATGGGTTGCCGGGCGTCGAGCTCGCCGCAGTCAATCAGTGCTCAGGCAACTCGCGAGGCTTCTTTCAGCCTCGCGTACCCGGTGGGCAATGGGCCAACGGCGCCATGGGCAATGCGCTCTGGACCGGGGTCCGTCTCAAGGACGTGCTGGACAAGGCTGGAGTGAAGCCAGGCGCCGTGCAGGTGCGATTTAAGGGGCTGGAAGAGCCTGTTGTTGCGGATGCACCGCATTTCATGAAGTCGCTGGATATCGATCACGCGCGCGATGGCGAAGTGATGATCGCCTACGCCATGAACGGCGAGCAGCTGCCATTGGTGAACGGATTTCCGCTGCGGCTGGTGGTGCCCGGCTGGTACGCGACCTATTGGGTAAAAATGTTGAACGATATCGAGGTGCTCAATCAACTCGACTCCAACTATTGGACAAAAGTCGCCTACACCATTCCCGACACGCCGCATGCCAACAGCAGACCGGGCGACACCAACGTGAAGATGATTCCGATCAATAGAATGGTGCCAAGATCTTTTGTTACAAACCTGGCCTCGGGCCAGCAGGTGAAGTCTCGCGCGCCGACGACATTGCGCGGCATCGCGTTCGGCGGCGATAGCGGCGTCGCAAGGGTGCATTACTCCGTCGATCGCGGCCAAAGCTGGCGCGAGGCGGAACTCGGAAAGGACGAAGGCAAATATGGATTTCGGCAGTGGCAGACACAGCTCACGCTATCTGCGCCAGGAAAATACGGCTTGTTGACCCGCTGCACCAACAGCGAGGGCGTTGCACAACCCGACACACCCAATTGGAATCCCGCCGGCTTCATGCGCAATGTCGTGGAAGCCGTCGATGTCACCGCGATCTGAGGGAGCATCCTCCGATGTTTCGCAATATTCTTGCCGCGACTATTTTCCTTTTGAGCGCGGCGTCAATCCCGGCGGCTGCACGCGATGCCGCGCCGTTTGAACTCAAGCCGGTGAAGATCGACCTGCCGGACAGCGACAAGATGTTTCCCGACGCTCCCGGTGCGGACGCGATCAACAACAACTGCCTGGCCTGTCACTCCGCCGGCATGGTGTTGAACCAGCCGGCGCTGTCGAAGCAGGCATGGACGGCGGAAGTCCACAAGATGATCAACAACTACAAGGCTCCGATAGCGCCGGAGGATGTCGATGCAATCGTTGATTATTTGACTGCACTCAAGGGCGCGAAATAGGTCTCCATGCACCTCGATCACCAGGGAGTCCGCTGATGCATATCCTCACCACGATCCGCGCTGCAGGCTGCGCAATCACGCTGGCGTTCGCCGGGACGCTTTCCATTCCCCTTGCGGCGGAAGCGGCGGGCGATGCTGCGGCCGGCGAAAAGATATTCGCCCATTGTGCCCCCTGCCACTCGACCAAGCCGGGTGAAAACAGATTCGGACCGTCATTGGCAGGTGTCTTCGGCCGCAAGAGCGGAACGGAGCCCGGCTATGCCTATTCATCGGCACTGAAGGAACAGAACGTGACCTGGGATGAAGCGAACCTGGACGCATGGCTCCAGGGCCCCAGCAAATTCGTCCACGGCACGAAGATGATCTACTCCGTGCCGGACGACAAAGACCGGCAGGACGTTATCGCGTATCTGAAGACGCTGTCGAAATAACCGGCCGGGCTCGACATTCGCACATCGTCCGATCACCTGCCGCGCAAGTTCCCGCATTTACGTCACGAGTGAGGCCTGCATGTGTCTGCCGGGCACGCGATCCATTCGGCGGCGACGCTTCCTCCGCTTCCCGCCGCGCGCCATGTTGTCAAGGCGCTCGCTCCACCGGATCGCGAAAAGGGGTGACACCCGACAGCGACTCCTGTTCAAGCGTCGACGGCACACACACTTTCTTGCGGGGCCGATTCCGCATCGATCCGGTTACCTTCAGCACCCTTTCCGCACCACAGGATGCTTCATGTACATAGGCCACTTCATAGGGCGCCAGGTACAAAGGCTCATGCTCAAGAATCGTTTGGGCTAAGCCAGGCTCCGCAATCGAGGACAAAAGCAACGCTGCCAAGACGCGATGCATGACCCAAATCCCTGCTATCGGCGGCGCGACAACGCAGATCAGTGACCTGCGAGCCCCGACGTCATCGCGCCTTCGTCGTCGGCCGACAGGGCTGACTGCGCTGCAGTGCCTCCGGGTGCGGCAAAAGCATTGCTGTTCCGAAATTGCTCGATTGCCACCGTGCGGTCCTTAGCTCGCGTGCGGTGGTGTTCGGAGGCCACCGCCGCTTGCACGGTCAATCCAGCAAGCAGCACAACAACAAGCGACAAGACAGTTTTCTTCAGCACCGTCATCTCCATTTTCCTTCGTGGACAAATCGCGGATTGAACCACCGCATGGATTGGAGATGGGAGACGTGTTTGTCGTCTCAACTAAATTCACTGTTATGACTCTGATTTGAACACCGGCGTGCGGTTCGAGCCAAAAGCAAAGCATGAGAAAGGCTGCATCGTCGCCGATGCGGCCTTCGGCAACCTGGCGGCTTCGCTTTCGTCAGCGGTTGTGCATTTCGCGGTAATGCGGCCACCGGGCTTCCGAGTGCCAGTTCGTTCGATAGCCACTACCGGTGTACGGATTGCCCGGTCCCATGTCTTCGCAATTTGCGTTCGGGTAGAATTGCTCACACATGCCGGGATTGTCGATCACGGCCTGCGCCAGAGCAGGCGTTGCATAGGCTGCTGCGACAAGGGTCGCAGCGGCAATGAGAGTGGATTTCATGGCTTTCTCCTCGTTGATCTCCAGTTGTGACAACTTGACCTGCATAACTAACCGACGCGGTCTTGCTTCCGACTTGCCGCCGACAGCCGGCGCATTTCCGGTTCGGGCGCAGCAACAGCGGGGCGAACCAGCTCTCGCGAAAACAATGCCACCTCGACCCGTGATGGGATGACCTCCGAATCCGGACCTGGTCCGGCCTGGATCAGACCATCATGGCGTATCGATATCTCCGAAAACGGAGAGACGGCCGCACGCTGAAGCAAGGCCCGGAGCTTCGGATGAAGGCCTTCGCCACGTGTTGCTGCTAAAGCGCTGAATTGATGCAAGTCAGTCAATACTGGCTCCTATCTACCTGCGCCCGGCCGCCGCAAGGGACGCTCCTGCAGCCGTGGTTTCATTTCTGGGGAACACCGCGCGCTCGTGTTTTGCGACCTGTGATGCATTGAAGATGGAGAACCGATCTGTTGCCGCCATTAAAATCACATTTATGAATCAAACATCCGCGTGGCAGCTCGAGAAGCCCGGAAAGGCCTGTCAGGCTTCAGTTGAAGCGAATGGGTCCAATCTCTGCATCGACCTTGCTGAGATTTCAGCGATCTTGCGCATTTCCGGGCCGCTCACGGAGTCATTGGCTTGATCGTTATCAGGGGTGGCCTACCTGCGGTCCAAGGACCACGAACACAGGGAACTTTCAAAATGAAACGGCTATCTGCAAGTCGTATTACCAGCCTTGGCCTAATTTGCGCGCTGCTTTGGTCGGCCGGCACTGTCGCCGCCATTGCACAGACCGCCGCGCCGCCGGAGGCACCGGCAACACTCAACGCAGTCGACTTTAATTTTGTCGGCCAGGCGAACCTGGGCGCTCCGTTCCAGATCGATTCCGGCCGACTGGCGGAAACGAAGGGCACAAGCGCCGCGATCCGCGGCTACGGACATCTAATGGTCACCACCCATATTCCGGTCGTTGATGCGCTGAATGCGATCCTCAAGAAGAAGAACGTCGTTCCGTCGAATACGCTTTTGCATGGCGCTTATGACGCGATGATTTCCACACTCGAGGCGGACCGTCGCGTCGCGTTCGATCGGGACTATGTGAACGGCCAAGTTGAGTATCAAAAGGGCAATGCGGCGTTGTTCGAGCAGGAGATCCAGATCGGCAACGATCCTGACCTCAAGGAGTTCGCGCGCCAGACCCTGCCGAAGATCGTGGATCACTTGCATCGCGCCGAGAAGCTTGCCGCTGCACTCGACGGCCGGCTTGCCTCGAAATGAGACGGTAGGCGGACCTTCGATCGACCGACACACCGAGCAAATCATCCGCCAAGGAAGGAAATCATCATGCGCATAGCTATCGCATGCGGTCTCGCGTTCGGAGCGTTTGCGTTGCTCCCGCAGGCTGCGACCGCGCAATTTTTGGAAAAGAAGGTGCTGACCCTGGATATCGCGCGAAAGATCGTCGCTGCGGCTGAGTCGGAAGCGACGCGGAACCATCTGGCCGGGGTCGTCGCCGTGGTCGACGACGGCGGGTGGCCGATCCTGATCGAACGCATGGACCATGCAGCCTATATTGCCAGCGTGGAACTTGCGCCCGGCAAGGCTCGAACGGCCGCGCTGTTCAAGAAGCCAAGTCAGGCACTCGAAGACGCCATCAACCACGGTCGCATCGCGGCCGTTACGGCGCAGGGCTTCACCGAGATGCAAGGCGGGCTTCCAATTGTCGTCGACGGTGAGGTGATCGGCGCCATCGGCGCGAGCTTCGACACACCGGAGCACGACGTGCAAATCGCGCGGGCCGGGCTGACGTTGGTCCCTCATTGAATTGAACCAGGGGCATTACTCAATTTCGAGATTGACTTGTTCGCCCTCGCCGTCCGGCTCCTTCCGATCGGCGTATCTGGTGGCATCGACAGGATGCGGAACGGCCTGGCCAGTCAGAGCTTGCGCCAGCCCGGCTTGGCCGGGTCTACCAGCTCAAACTGGACGGGTGCGATTCCGAAAAGGCCGATGACGGCCGGCTCCTTTGCATCCTTCCTGACACCGTCATAGTGCGGGGTCCGCGCGATGCGCCGGACGAAGCCTCCCGCGGGAACCGGAACCGTGTTGTCGGGATCGAAGTCGGCACCGCTGTTCACCCACCACGTGCCGGAGAGAACCAGCGAGAGGCGATCGGTCGCGTAGGTATGCGGGGCGCTCATGTAGCCCGGGTACCACTTCATCAACACGAGATAAGGTCCGGGCTTGTCCAGGCCGCCGTAAAGTGTAGCCATCTCGCCGCTGTGCGGCGGGAAGCCCGGTACCCAGTTGCCCCACTTGATGGCGCCGGGAAGGGTAATCTCGGTCTCCGAGGGGTTGATTGTACCGGCAAGCGCCGCCTCGTTCGACAAAGCGAGCGACAGCGCAGCGAGGAGCGGAGCCACGAGGAGTCCCCGACGCGTCGAACAAATCTCATGGTCCGCAAGGAGGACCTCCGGCGAAATTATCCCGCCCAACATATTGCGATGATCCATCCTAATCTCCTGTCCACACCATGATCCGTTTCAATTGAATCGGATCATTCTGCCCAGACACATATGGTGGTGCGCGTCTTCGAAATTGCTTGCGTCAAATTGCGGTGTTCGTGTCGAGCTTGCGTCTGCCGATCAAGGCGTCCGGTCGATCATACCGAGGTTGACTCGAATGCCATCTTCGTTTCGAGCGTCCCATACCTCGGTTTGGTACCGGGAGAAATCACTCAGAGGCGGATTTGATTTTCTCTTCCCACGCTCTATGTCCCTGGTGTGAGTGCGCCGCTCGTCCCTGATCATGGGCGCCTTCTCATGGGCGCCTTCGACATTCACGATGAATCGCAGGATCTCATGCGACCATAGCTCATTGGAAAGGTCAGCAACCGCCGTGGATATCAAGCCCTTGTTTGGCCTCGGCGGTGTCCTTATCGCTGCTATGACCTCGGAGTTCAACGACCAGGTGGTAGCCATCGCACTCACCGACGTCAGCGGTGCGCTCGGGATCAGTCACGATTCCCAAACCTGGATCGAAAGCCTGTATGTGTCGGCCGAGATCGTCGGCATGGCGATATCGCCCTGGATGCTGGTGACCTTCACGTTGCGGCGATGGACGATTTTTGCGATCGCGCTGTGCGGGACCTCCAGCGTGCTGATCCCGTTCAGCCCGAACATCGAGGGGATCTACGCTTTGCGATTGCTGCAGGGGCTCGCGGGAGGCCTGATCATACCGCTGCTGATGACGGCGGCATTTCGTGTCCTCACGCCGAACATTCGGCTCTATGGCCTCGCCGTCTACGCGTTGACTGCAACATTCACGCCCGCGTTGACCGCCACGGTGGCCGCTTTTTGGACGGATGGCGTGGGTTGGCGTTTCGTGTTCTTGCAAACCATCCCACTCTGCTCTCTGGCAGGCGTTCTCGTGTGGTACTGCCTGCATCAGGACCAGCCGAGATACGAGCGCTTCAGGATGCTGGACTGGCGCGGCATGGCGCTGCTGGTGATCGGGACCGGCGCCTTGAGCACCATGCTTTATCAGGGTGACCGGCTCGACTGGTTCAACTCGAAACTGATCTGCGTCCTGGCCCTGACCAGCGCCCTGGCGATTCCGCTGCTGCTGGTGAACGAGTGGTTTCACCCTTTGCCGTTTTTGAAACTGCAGATGCTTGGCCGGCGTAATTTCGCTTACGGCGCCCTTGGCTTGTTCATTTTTCTGGTGATCAGCCAGGCCGGCTCGACCGTGCCCTTGCGATACCTGCAGGAAGTCCAGGGCTACAGACCGCTACAATCCAACCTGATCACGCTGGAGATCGCAGCGTCGCAACTTGTGATGCTGCCCGCCATGGCGCTGTTGCTGGACTACAAACGGGTCGATGCGCGCGTCGTCAGCCTGGTCGGGCTCGGGTTGATCCTCGCGTCCTGCGTCGGTTCGTCTTTCCTCACAATCTATTGGAACCGGAACCAATTCTATTCATGGCAGCTGCTTCAGGCGATCGGTCAGCCGATGGTGATCATGCCCCTGCTGATGATGACCACCAATACAGTTGCGGGGCCGGCAGAAGGTCCTTTCGCAGCCGCAGTGGTCAACACATCACGCGCCGTCGCCGAGGCGGCGAGCGCCTGGCTTCTTGCGTTGATCGATCGTTGGCGCAACGCACTGCATTCCAGCCGCGTCATCGATCAGGCTGGCCAGGACCGCTGGCGAGTGATCCAGGGCAACGGGGTGCTGCCTCAGTATCCGCCGCCGTTGATGCCGAACGGTCAGCCCCGCGCGCCGAGCAGCCTGGAAGCGTTTGTCCACGCGGTGGAGCAGCAGGTAGCCATTTTATCGATGAGCGACACCTTCCTGATCCTCGGAGTCCTCACCGTGTTCCTGATGGTCGTGGTGATGACGTTGCCGGTCCGCACCCTCCCGCCGCGTATCCACTTTGCAAAGAGCCGGGAACGCGCATGATGGAGAATGCAGCGGAACTCGAGGCGAGACCGAGCGAGCCGGAGCAGAACGAAAAGCAGGATCCGGCCCCGACGCGCATGGATGACGATCGGCCTCGTCTCAACATTATGGAGTCCAAGGACCGGCAGGAGCGAGAGGTCGCCAGGCTTCCCGCACCTCTGCCGCGGTGGCCCCTCTTTCTGGCCGGGCTCGTGGTGGCGATCTTCGCTGCCGTCGTCCTGTACATCATTTTCCGGCCACGCCCGGACGTTTGGACGGACGATGCCTATGTGATGGTCCACTATGCCACGATCGCGCCGCGCATCTCCGGTCAGGTCGCCATGGTGCCGGTTGACGACAACGAGGTTGTAAAGACCGGACAGGTGCTCGCAACTCTCGATCCGCGTGATAATGAGACCGCCTTGGCTTCCGCAGAGGCGGCGGTCGCACGCGACACGTCGCTATTGGATGAAATCTCCGCAAACCTGTCACGCCAGCCGTCGATCATCGAAGAGCAACAAGCCGCCGTTGCGTCGGCGCGCGCGAAGCTCGCTTTCGCGCAGGACAATGCCCGCCGCTACGGCAACCTCGCCGCGACCGGGGCGGGCACCATGCAGGAACATCAGCAGGCCGATACTACGCTTGCGCAAGGTCAAGCTTCGCTGGATGGCGCTGAGGCTTCGCTCGCTGCGGCGCGCCGGCAATTGGACGTGCTCAAGGCCCAGAGATCCGCGGCCGAGGCCGCGGTGAGGGCCGATGAGGCTGGACTCGAGCAGGCCAGACTCAATCTGTCCTATACGCAGATTACGGCGCCGATCGACGGCGTGGTGGGCGAGCGCTCCGTCCAGGTCGGCAACTACGTGAGTCCTGGCACGACGTTGATGACCGTCGTGCCGCTCGACCAGGTCTATATCGAAGCGAACTATCGCGAGGTGGCTTTGCTGCACGTCCGCAGCGGCCAGCCCGTCACCATCCACCTGGACGCCTATAACATCGACCTCAGAGGGACAGTGGATAGCGTCCCGCCGGCCTCCGGCGCGGCCTTTGCACCCATCGCGCCCAACAATGCCACCGGCAATTTTACCAAGATCGTGCAACGGCTGCCGGTCAAGATCGTGGTGACGCCAGGGCAACCTTTGGCTAAGCTCCTGCGGGTCGGCTTGTCGGTCGAGACCACCATCCATACGGGACTGGAGGATGTCGTGGACGAACAGCGCAGATCAAGCGACCGCTTGATCGGGCATTGACTGGTGCGCGCCTTGCGTATTGTGGCATGCCTTTCCGGGCAGATGCTAGGCGTCTGGCTGACCGCCTGCACTGTTGGGCCGAACTACCAGAGCCAGGAGATCAAGGAGGCACCCAGAAGGTCGGCGGCTGACGACGGAGGCGTGCCGAGCCGGACAGTCGAGGGCGCGGTCGACTTGACCTGGTGGAAAAGCTTCCGGGATCCCCGGCTTTCGTCGCTCGTTGAAAGGTTGGTCGCCCAAAACCTGGACCTTCAGACGGCGGCGGAACGCGTGATCCAGAGTGTGGCGCAGCGCCAGGTCGCCGTCGCTCAGGGACTGCCGCATATCGAAGGGCAATCATCATCGACTTATAATCGGCAGAGCCTGAACGGCACGCTCTCCTTGCTCACCCCCGCACCCGGCGCGCCCGCAGAGTACGGCCTGTTTCATGATGGCTTGATATCATCATGGCAGTTGGACCTGTTCGGTCGTGTGCGTCGGGCGGTGGAAGCGGCCGACGCCAACACCCTGGCGGCCGAAGAGAACCGGCACGGCGTCGCGCTCGCGGCGGTCGCCGAACTGGCGCAAAGCTACATGCAATTGCGCGGAACGCAGAACCGTCTCGAGATCGCGAAGCGCAACCTGCGCCTCTCCGAAGAGAACGTGCAGCTCGTGAATACACGTTTCGGCAATGGAGTGGCGACAACGCTCGACCTGGCGCAAGCCCGGGCTCAACAGGCCACCATCGCCGCAACTCTGCCGCCACTGCGCACCCTGGAGGCGGAGTTCATCAATGCGATAGGACTGCTGCTCGGCGACATCCCCCGCGCGCTGGAGGCCGAGCTGCGCCGTTCTCAGACACTACCGCGCGTGCCGCGCAAGGTTCCGGTGGGGCTGCCGGGAACGCTTGTCCGCCGCCGGCCGGACGTGCGCGAAGCTGAGGCGAAACTTCATGAAGCCACAGCGCAGACAGGCGTCGCGGTGGCTAACTTCTATCCCGACGTGACATTGAACGGCGCAGCCAGCGTGGAAAGTTTGCACCTGAGTAACCTGTTTTCCCCGGCGTCGACCGCATTCGCTGTGGGGCCGTCGATCTCCATTCCGATCTTCGAGGGAGGCCAGTTGCGGAGCATCCTGACGCTGCGCGAATCGCAACAACGCGAGGCGGCTATCTTGTTTCAGAAGACGGTCTTGCGGGCCTGGAAGGAGGTCGACGACGCCCTGACGGCCTACCGCGAAGCGCAACGCCGGCGCACCGATATCGCCCGGTCCGTCACTGAAAATCGGGCCGCTCTGCAAGCCGCCCGGCAACGTTACTCGGAAGGGGCTATCGACTTCCTGAATGTCATCTCCACACAGGCCCAGTTGCTGCAGAGCGAAAATGATCTTGCCGACAGTGACACGCAGATCGCGACAGACCTCGTCAATCTCTACCGAGCCCTCGGCGGAGGATGGGAGGTTGCAGATGTCGCATATGGCGTGCCTCGCCTGTAGCCGGTTGCGAAAGCAGCGCGCACCGAGCGGCAAGGCTTATTGTTCGGTCGAAAGAGCGTAGCCGCAGCCGCGACCATCAACATCCCCGGCAGATCGACCCTATCGCCTTGTCGACCGCCGCGTCTTCGCGGTCAACGGCGGGACTGGTGCCGAGCAGCGGTCCCTTCATGGGGCCGTTCCCGGTGCCGGATGACGAAAGCGCTGTGCCCAATGAGTTGGTGCCAGGCGCGGCGGCGTTGGTGCCGAAAGCGCCGCCAGTGACGGACATATGAGACGATCCCATGCCGCCACCGCGAGCAAATGCCGCCGTGACGGGGAGGCCAGCGCAAAGGATGAAGCAAAGGACGGAAAGCTTTTTCATGCCGAGACTCCGCTTATTTCGTGGTCGCGAATAAGGAGGTAGGTCTTGACCCGATTTTTCGAAGTAACAACTCGTTGTACGGAGAACTGCAGAGCGCCAAGACTCTAACAAATAAATTAAAGAGGAACGGACGGCTTGCGCGTTGAGAAAAGCTGTTCCTGACAAGATATCCGCTGTCAGGTGCAGCCTAATCGGCAACGACGCTTGTGAGCCGCTTCGCTTCGACGGCACGATCGTGCCTCGAATAAAGGTTGAGCGAAATTGTCGTGACACAACTGGCAGCGGCTGCTCCTCGTGAAAGGAGTTAGCAGCTATGAAGCTGGCTTATTTGGTGCTGGCAACCGCAACTCTCTTGCCGGCTGCTTCACAGGCCGGGTGGAAGCCTCAATACGCATCCGCCCCGCAGGAAGTTCAAGACTGGTACAGGTCCCGAAAGCTGACCGACGCCGCCGCAAAGCGCTTCGCGTTCAGGAGCTGCTGCGACGGCTCTGACAAGGTGGAAACACAATTCAGAGTCGATAGAGCAACCGGCGACGACAAGTGGTACTATAAAAAGGACGACCAGTGGTTGGAAGTCCCGCCGGACGTCATCTGGTGGGACGAGCATTCGCCCACGGGCGAAGCCGTACTGTTTGCCATAGACGGAAAGCCGACCTGTTTCTTCCCGCCGAGAGGAGGGCTGTGATGGGTGGCTAGCCAAGACGGCAATGTGGTCCATAAGCCGTGGGCGAACCCGCGGTAAAGGCGGGGAGCGCTCGTCAGCTAGGTGTCGCGCCTGCTGAAGCCAGGGAGGGAGAAGGCTCCGCGCGACGGCCCCAGCGCCGGGCCAGCGCCGCACAGACCATCAGCTGGATCTGATGAAAGAGCATGAGGGGGAGGACGGCCGCACCCACGGTGTGCGAAGCGAATATCACCTTGGCCATGGTGATGCCCTGAGACAGGCTCTTCTTCGAACCGCAAAAGACGATGGTCATCCGGTCGGCGCGATCGAAGCCCAGCCACTTACTGACTAACGCTGTGGTAATCAGCGCGGCGGCGAGAAGGACACTGTCGGCGACCAGCAACCCGACCAGTGCTGAAGGCGGGACCTGGTGCCACAGGCCTTCGTCGACTGCCGCGCTGAAAGCCGAATAGACGATGAGCAGGATCGTGCCCTGATCGACCGCGCTGACGATGCTCTCGTTGCGTCCGATCCATCCGCCGATCAGCGGCCGTATCAGCTGTCCGCAGACGAAGGGCACGAACAGCTGCAGCACGATTTCGCCGATGGTGCGCCAAGCCGAGCCGGATCGAAGATGGCTCGAGAGCACGAGGCTCACGATCATCGGCGTAACGAAGATGCCGATGATGCTCGAAGCCGAGGCGCTGCAGACCGCCGCCGGAACGTTCCCCCTTGCGATGGCCGTGAAGGCGATCGAGGATTGGACCGTGGACGGCAGGGTGCAGAGAAACAGGATGCCGGCGTAGAGCGCAGGTGTCACGAGCGGCAACAGCAGCGGTTTGAAGGCGAGGCCGAACAACGGAAACAGGACGAATGTGGTCAGCAGCACCAGGGCATGCAGACGCCAGTGACTTGCCCCCGCGATCACGGCCTGGCGCGACAGCTTTGCGCCGTGCAGGAAAAACAGCAGCGCGATGGCGACGTTGGTGAGATGATCCACGACCACGGCCGCCGCGCCGCGGCATGGCAGGAGGCTCGCCAGGACGAGCGTGCCTATCAGCGCGAGGATAAAGTTGTCGGGCAGGAACTTGGGTCGGGACATGCTTGTGATCCGGTGCATTGAGGCGATTGCCAGGACATGCGCAGCCTGTCTGACCGTGAAAATCGGAAACTCTCCACCTGGCATTCGAGCCGCTACCGGAAACCGGCCACGCTCGAACTGGAGGGCTTATCAAACCGAACGTTCGCCGGGTCAGGATCGAAAGGTCGAGCCGCACACTCAGCGCGCTTTTCCCGGACAAACCAACCTGAGCTCACGCTTCGCCGCGCGAGTTCGAGGATTTTTGTCGCACCGGAAACATGCCCCAGTGAGAACAGCTGATCCATTCATCGTGATCGATCGTGAACGCAGAGCGTGATGCGATTGCCATCAACTTCATGGTTGTCTCCTTTGTTGTGCGAGCAACTCCCACATAAGGGACGACCAAACCGTCACCATTAACAGTTTGGTTAGCGAGGGAGACAAGTGCAGGCTCGTTTAGCAACTGCGTCGCATGAAAAGCGCCAACGTCTAAGTTGGGACCAGAAGCCGCCGCCGATACGGCTGAAGCGGCTAACACCGCTCCGGCCTTGCAGCTACCAGTGAAGAGTATCACCTTCCTTGCCATAAACATTGCGATAGCACTCGGCCTCTTGGCCGGAAGCCGTCGCCTAGCACTGCGCCTTGCTGGTAAAGCTGCAGTCGGTGCCGCCGTAGCTATACTGCAAGCAGTAGTTGACAGCCGCACGATGCGGCGCGGCCGATGCGGGCTCAGCCATCACGAGTAACGTCGCGGCCGAAACGGCGATCGCCGCAGTAGTCTTGTAGATCTTGCTCATTTTCTTCTCCTGTATTGCAGTCGCCCTCTGTTGACATAGGCGGCAGACCCGCGGAGCCGATTGCAATCTTTGTTAGTCTGGTGAGCTGTGATGGTCCGTTGCCGCGAAGGGATTCGCGTCGCAGTAACCCAGTCCGCCCGAAGCGGTCGCCTGGCATTGTTGCATGCTGGAGTAATCGCAAAGCGGCGAGTCGCCGGAACCTTCATGGAGGCACACTGTGCCTAAAACCAGCAGGACCGCCGAAAAGAACAAGCCGGGTCGCATACCATTTTTCATTTTAATATTCCTTCTGTTTTCTCGGTCCATCGCAACCGCGCGTTCGCGGACGCGCGGTTTGACAACACAGTACTGATGCTTGAACCGGCCAGAGCGGAAGGCCGCGCCGGCTCGGCTACCACTCAAGAGTGTCACCTTCCTTGCCATAGGCATTGCGGTAGCACTCGGCGTCCCGGCCGGAAGCCGACGCCTGGCACTGCGCCATGCTGGCAAAACTGCAGTCGGTGGCACCTTCGTCGTACGACATGCAGTAGTCGACAGCGGCACGATGCGGCGCGGCCGATGCGGGCTCAGCCATCACGAGTAACGTCGCGGCCGAAACGGCGATCGCCGCAGCGGCGGCAGTCGTGTAGATCTTGCTCATTTTCTTCTCCTGGATTTCGATCGCCCCTCTGCTGAGATAGGCGGCAGACCCGCGGAGTCTATTATAATCCTTGTTAGTCTGGCGAGCGGTGATGGTCGGCTGCGAACTCCCGCATGAATCTGACATAGCGGAGTAAGGACGAACACCGCACATGGAAATGGCCGCATCGTTGCCGATGCAGCCATCTCAATCCCAGCCTGGTTTCAGAAGCCCGCGTCGCGGCGGTTCAACCGCATCAGTGTCTTTGCGTTCACGCCCGCCGCCGGCGTGGGCCTGCCGCCGTTCAGGACGTCATTGTTTGGGTGGTAAAACGCGTACATACCCGGCTCCTGGATAGCCGCCTGCGCGAATACCGGCGTTGCGAACATGAGCGACAGGATGGCTGCCGCGCTGAAGAGTTTGAATTTGGTCATGGCTTGTCTTCCGTGAATCGATGGGGGCGACTTCTCGCCTTCCGCCTTGAATGCTCAGAGGCGTTATCACGGAGATAATTCAAAGCTCTGCTCAGCCCACTAAATTGAGCTTCAGGAAGCTAAATTGATTTTTCTATTGACCGCTTGGAATGCGTGGCAGCACGCCGGGAAGCTCCTCGGGTGTGCCCATTCTAAATTTCAATTTAATGGCGCCGGCAGCTGCGCAGACTAGATCGCATTCAGTTTGCGACTTCGCGCGGCTTTGCCGGCGGACTCCAGAAAATGTGACCAGCTCATCAGGAGGATCAACGCATGAAGCATGCCGTGATCACGGAAGCGACGTTCAATACCAATTTGGGCTCTACAGCGAAGCCTCGTCGAGGACCGATCCACAATATGCTGGTGTCGTTCTCGGCCGCCTATTTCACGGGCGCTCTCGTCACTGATCTTGCTTATTGGCACGTCCCTGATGTGCTGTGGGAGAGGTTCTCGATCTGGCTGATCACCGCGGGACTGATCATGGCTGGCCTGGCCGTCATCGCCTACGTGTTCGACCTTGCGGACAACAGATCCATTGATAGGCCCGCCTGGCCACGCGCGGCTGGCTACGCCATCGCCGTCCTGCTCTCGCTGACAAATGCCTTCGTTCATAGCCGCGACGGCTACACCGCGGTCGTACCCTTGGGCCTGACGCTTTCCGCACTCGTTGTCATCGTTCTGCTGTTGACGGCCTGGGTCGGAATGGCCCTGTCAAATCGCCATCGTGTTGGAGGATAATCATGATGCACGGCCTTAGGAATGCACGCCCGAGGAAACTCGCGCGCGGTCTCGTTGTTCTGTCTGTCGCCGCCACCAGCCTGGCGCTGGCCGGCTGCGATGATCGTGGCGGCGATCCAGGAAAGCAGATCGGTGCCAATCCGCTATTGCCCGCACTGCAGCAGTATCTGGTCCCGCCGATCCGGATCGCAAAGGCCGTCGGATGGGGCGACGAAACGCCCACGGTGCCACAGGGATTGCAGGTCCGGGCGTTGGCGACCGGCCTTGAGCATCCGCGGTCCCTTTATGTCCTGCCCAACGGGGACGTGCTCGTCGTCGAGAGCAATGGTCCGAAACCGCCGATTTTCCGGCCCAAAGACATCATCACGGGCTGGGTACAGTGGTTCGCCGGCGCCAAAGCCAAGGACGCAAACCGCATCACGCTAGTTCGCAATGCCAATGGCGACGGCGTTCCGGAGTTGCGTACTGTGTTCCTGGACCACCTCAACTCGCCCTTTGGCGTCGCCCTGGTGGGCCACGATCTCTACGTCGCGAACACCGATGCCATCGTCCGTTACCCCTATCAGGATGGACAGACCAGCATCACCGCGCCGGGCACCAAGCTCACTGATCTTCCCGGCGGGCCGATCGATCATCACTGGACAAAGTCGCTGTTGGCCAGTCCGGACGGCTCCAAGCTCTATGTCGGGGTCGGGTCGAACAGCAACATCGGCGAAAACGGAATTGGAGCCGAATTCGAACGAGCTGCAATCTGGGAGGTCGATCGGGCGTCGGGCGCGCACCGAATTTTGGCCAGCGGAACGCGCAATCCTACCGGACTTCAATGGGAGCCCGAGACCGGCAAACTCTGGGCCATCGCCAACGAACGCGACGAGATCGGGCCCGACCTGGTTCCGGACTATCTGACGTCGATAAAGGACGGCGGCTTCTACGGCTGGCCCTACAGCTATTACGGCCAACATTTGGACCCCCGCATCATGCCGCAGCGGCCAGACCTAGTGGCCTCCGCGATCGTGCCGGACTATGCGCTGAGCTCCCACGTCGCCCCATTGGGATTGGCGATGTCCTCAGGCGCCGACCTTCCCGCCAACTACCGCAACGGCGCCTTCGTCGGCGAGCACGGCAGCTGGGATCGAACGCCTCTTAACGGCTACAAGGTTATCTTCGTGCCGTTCAGCGGCGGAAAGCCGAGCGGCCCGGCACAGGATGTCGTCACAGGCTTCCTCGATGCGAACAGTCACGCGCGGGGACGGCCGGTTGGCCTGGCAATGGATCGCTCCGGCGCGTTGCTGATCGCCGACGACGTCGGAAACGCCGTCTGGCGCGTATCATCGGCTCACTCCGGTTCTTCGAAGCCAGGCAGCTAACAGGCCCAACCCAATCTACATAACAAAAAGCCCGGCGCTGGCCGGGCTTTTTTCTTGTCTCGCTGGGCAGCCTGACGCTCTCAAATCCCGTCTTCGGATTTCTTCAGGCCGGCGGCGCTGCGCTTGAGCGCCCGCTCCTCTTCTGGTGACATCTCGGGCTCCAGGATCCGAACCACGCCATTGCGACCGACGATGCTGGGAAGTGACAGCGTAACGCCGAATCTGTCGTTGTAGCTTCCTATCGGCAGCACCGCCCGCTCATCGCGAAGAACAATCTCGGCGATCCGTGCCGATACGATGCCGATGCCAAACTGGCTCGCGTCATTGCCTTCGATGATCGTGATATTGGCGTAGCGCACGCTGCTCTCGATTTGCTCCCGTACCGTCTCGAGAACTTCGCCCCGCTCCCTGATAAGCGCGCCGATCGGCACGCCGGCAATGCGGGCGCTCGACCAGAGGAACACCTGCGAGACTCCGTGTTCTCCAACAACCTGGGCCTCGACCTGATTGGCGTCGACCTCAAAATGCTGTGCCAGCTGAACGCGGAATCGCAAACTATCCAGGAAAGTTCCCGTGCTCAGGATGCGACCATGCCCCGCGCTGACGCGGGCAATATCGGCGAGCGGATCCGGGGGATCGGTCACCACCAATATGACGGCATGGGGTGATACGCCGACGATGCGTGGAACGATCTCGCGGTAGATTTCGGCATTGGTATTCAAAAGTCGCAATCGACCCTGGGGGTCGTTTCGATCGGTGGCTCCGCCGGCTTTTTCGTTGATGCCGGCAGTAATCATGACCAGCGCCGCGTCCGCCAAATCCTCATAATCCCCGTCGACCACTTCCGTCTTTGGACAAAGCGGCGATCCATAGCGGAGATCGGTCGCGACCGCCTTGGCGCGCTTGCGGGTCCGGTCGACGATGACGATGTTGCGGGCGCTCCCCCGAACCACGGCCGCGAGCGCGCACGCGCTGCCGACCTTTCCTGCACCAACGATTCCAATCTTCATGGTCAAGTACCTTTCACAAAGCCTGGCCTGCGTCAGCGGCCCGCAGGGTCGGCGACAGCTCCAAACAGAATTCGGTAGGGATGCGTGAACACTTCGAATCCGTCGACGCGGGCAATGGCGGCAAGCGTGATACCTGCGGCCTGCGCCATACGAACGGCCAACGCCGTCGGCGCCGAAACTGATACCATCACGGTTGCGCCCATTGCGGCGCTTTTCTGCACCATCTCCACTGAAACCCGACTGGTGAGAAGGATGATCCCATCCCCCGTCGCGATCGACGCGCGCAACAGTGCCCCCGAGAGTTTATCAAGGGCGTTGTGACGGCCAACGTCCTCGCGCAGGGCAACGAAGCCTTTGCCGATCTCCCAAAAGGCCGCGGCGTGAACCGCGCGCGTCTCGATATTGAGCGTTTGCAACGACGATAGGTTCCTCATCGCGGTCATGATCTGCTCCGACGAGAATTGCTGGCCGGGTCCGACAACGGCGGCGGGACGCATGGCTTCCGCAACTGAATCGATGCCACATAATCCGCAACCCGTCGGTCCCGCAACATGTCGCCGTCGCTCGTGCAGGCGATCGGCCTTGGGCCCGCTGAGCCACATCCGCAGCTCGATGCCGTCGCCGAGATGCAGGACATCCAGCGAATCCAGCTCCGCGGCAGACTTGATGATCCCCTCGCTCACGCTGAACCCCACCGCGAAATCCTCCGGATCCTGCGGTGTCGTCATCATGACTGCATGGGTGCCACCGTTATAGGTAAGCGCTACTGCGGTCTCTTCTGGGATCGAGCGACCGCCGAAACTGAGATCGTTGTGGCGCCAAATCTGGCGATCCACGACCTGGGCTGGTTTCATCATGAACTAGACGTCGCGGAATGAGGCCGGTTTCTCAAGTAAAAACGAATTTAGTCTTCGAAAACGCCAGTTGCTGATTCCTGCACTTTACGTCGGACTATCGGTGCGTTCGCCACGAACGCCGATATTCAAGCCGATGATTGACAGAGAATTTAATAGGGACTGCGGACGAGAATTCCCATCTTCGAGTCTATCGCGACGTCGGCGTTTGCCTTGTTAAGACGCGCCAGCGTCTGACGAAGGTCCTGTGGCGGAACGCCCGCCCATTCCAATGG
>Ga0210402_10002126_pt1 | contig 19594 bp, 16 predicted proteins | sample IncBWC7MmetaG_FD_161055 | JGI IMG/M metagenome (GOLD analysis project Ga0210402, IMG submission 161055) | Forest soil microbial communities from Barre Woods Harvard Forest LTER site, Petersham, Massachusetts, United States - Inc-BW-C-7-M | ecosystem: Environmental > Terrestrial > Soil >... | reverse complement strand
CTTCGAGTGGCTGGAAAAAGCTTATGAGGACCACTCCATAGTAAGCGTCGGGTATATCAAAACGAACCCCATGTTCGATTCGCTGCGCTCGGACCCGCGTTTCGCCGATTTTCTCCGCCGGACAAATCTGCAATCCTAACCGGCGAACTATCCCACACGATCGAACCCCCGAAGAAGCCCGGCGTCGGCGCGGTACATTCCTCCCGTATCAGGGGCCGCCCGGAAGTTATGGCCTCGGAACACACTTTCAACGACGCGGACCAGAAGTCGGCTTCTGGGAAATTGCCACTTCCACTGACTCTTGCTTGATTTAATGCCCAAGTCAAAACAAACGACTTATCGCAGCGGTAAAGCGTTGCAAAACCAGAGTTCTTCAGAAAACTGTTCAGGTATTCGGGGTCTGACCCCGCCCTGCAAAGCGGAGCAAACGACATTGGTCTCACTGCACGATAATCTTCCCGAGCAGAGTTGTTTTGTTCACTGCATTTTCGACCCGCAAAGGAATTTCGCCGGGCGTGTCTGGCTGAAATTCAAAATCGTAGGCTTCCCCGGAAGCCAGATGCACAGCGGCTTCACTGGTGATTGCCAGTCGCGGTGGTAGCGTGGCGCCGTCCTTGGCGATGGCGTGCCACGTCACTGGTTGATCTTTGTTCCCGAGCTGAAAATTGGCGGGGAGATTTGGCGCCATATCGATCAGGCGCAGCCGGTACTTGACGCCGTGTTTCAGTTCCATTGGGATGGGCGCTTCCATCCCGTTGATCGTCATTCGCGTGGCTGTGAAGTCCTGATCGCGAGTGCCGAGAACCAGCAGTTTGTCGTGCTCCGGGTTGAAGGTCTCGCCCGGATCGAGCACGATGAGCGCTCCGTAAACGCCGCCGGAGAGTTGATCCGGATCCGCCGCATGCGTGTGATAGATGAAAGTTCCCGCGCGGTTCGGTGTAAAGCGCGCGGTAAAACTGCCGCCGGCTGGAATCGGAGCAGTCACTTGATTCCCTGCCCCGCCGCCAATCACTCCATCGTAATAACTTTCGAGTTCAATGCCGTGCCAGTGAATGGAGGTCGGACCGGCCAGGTGATTCACGACCGTGATTTCGGTCGACTCACCTCGTGTTACCACGATCGGAGGGCCCATTGATTTGTCTCGCGAGGCGACGATCTTTTTGCCTTCGCGCACAGAACAAGAGAACGTGGGCGACTTCGCACTTTCCGCCGTGGGCTCGATCACAAGATCGATCTCGCGGGTTGGCGTAGCGTCGACGACAGGATGCGCTGAGGGCGCGGCATCCACGTTGATGACCAGCACCAGACCGGCCATGTCATTCATTCCGGCCATCGCCTCATGATGGTCGTGCTTACCGCCCGCCATCTCCGGCGTGCTGCTGTGGGTAGCGGCAACCTGGCTCAGCACCGGCACCCGCTCCTCCGACGAAATATGGGCCTGAAAATGGCAATGAAACAACCAGCGTCCCACGTGCTCAGGCTTCCATTCCAGCATCATGGTGTGTCCAGGCCTGAGATCCTCCGTTACGACCGATTGGCGCTCGCCGTCCGGGTAGAGCGTGTCTGATTCGAAGTCGCCCACGCTGAGCAGTTGATAGAAAGCTCCGTGCAAGTGCATCGGGTGTTCGCCAAAACTCGGGTTGATGACACGCCACCGGATGGTCTCGCCCTCGGTGTATTGCAATGGCTCGGTGTACGGATAGGACTTGCCGTTGATGCTGACCACTTCAAATGCCTGATGTAGTACGTCGGCGGGCGCGCGCATCGCATTGATTACGAATACGCGATCCGCGGGGACCGCACCGGGCGGGTCCACGATGAAAGCGCCATTCAGTTGGGAATCGGCGAAGAGCGGCTGGAGGAAGGTTCGGAACACACCTTTGTAAACTTCGGTTGTGCGCGCCCAATAGTAGTAGGTTCCCGGAGCACCAGCCTCGAAGCTCCAATCGCGCGTCTCGCCGGAGGCCAGCTCAACACCAGCTGTGGGATCGCCCGGACGCGTATTCAATCCGTACACGGTAGCCTTGAGTTTCAGCTTGTTCGTGACCGAGACGTGGACACTGGTGCCCGCCGGCATCCGCAGCAGCGGACCCGGAATCTGCGCGGGGTGCCCCACTTCGGCGAGCGCCTGTACGAAAAGCTCGGGACCGTCGTCGGCCTCGGGATGCCACGCGCCATTGCGAAGCTCGAGGTGGACGGTAAGTACTCCGGACTCCAGCTTGCCCGCCGGAGTCCGGTTCTGGTTGGCGGCGATTTCGTCAACCGCCGGCGTTTGCGCAGCCGCCACCACTCCTATGACAAAAACCGACGCCGCGCAAACCAAACTGCGGAAGAAAATAGATATACATCACCTCGACACAAGGACTGACTGTTATTGTGTCACACCGCTATCAGTACCCCTGATCGAAGGTCCTTGCTCTGGTTTTCTGAACAATTTCGCAACGCGCGGCCCAGCGGGTCGTCGCCTATCGTCCTCCGACTAGTCGTTCGGACTTTCATAGGCGCCGATATCGCATCCTACGGTGTCTTCCTTATCAGGACGCGGCTGCCCTCTCTGGTCGGTCTTGAGCAGCCGGCCTCTCTCGTTTTTGCAGCCGGCGGGGTTGCCAGCGTCGATGGCGGGACTTCCGCTCGGCAGCGCCATGGTCAGGGTCGGGCCCCCGTTGTTCTGTAGGGGGCCGAGGTTGGGGTTGGTTCCGTTCCGGTCGCCCGCCGCGCTGAAACCGCATGAGCTGTCACTGCTCAGGTTGTAGCCCATTGAGGTCATCGTCCCGGAGCAATTTCCACCGGAGGGGCTATTGGCGAAAATACTGTTCTGGATGGTCGCCGTGCCCGTATCGTTGAAGATGGCGCCGCCAGCGGGCACTCCACTGTTGCCGCTGAAGGTGCTGTTGTTGATGTACGCGATCCCTTCATTGGCGATCGCACCTCCTCCACCGATTGCCTTACTGGACGACTCCGTGTTCCCGCTGAAGGTGCTGTTGCTGATGGACAGTCTCCCGCCATTCAAGATGGCGCCACCATACGCCTTCACGGACGTCGCGTTATTCCCGCTGAACGTGCTGCCGGTGATGATGACTTTTCCGGTATTGAAAAGGCCGCCACCTGCCGCGGCGGAACTACTCACCGCGGAATTGCCGCTGATGGTGCAGTTGCTGATGGTGAGAGCTCCCAAGTTAAGAATGCCTCCACCGTTGGAAGAGACGCCATTCTGAATTGTCAACGCTGAAAGCGAGACGTGGGCGGTCTTCTTGGCGATCGTGATTGTGCGGGTGACGAGTCCGCCGTCAATGATCGTGGTCGCCGGACCGGCGCCGGTTAGCTTCACGCTCAGGCCGATGGTGAGATTCTCTTTGTAAGTGGAGGCAGCGATATTGATCGTGTCGCCAGCCACAGCGAGTCCGATCGCGCTCTGAATCTTCTGGCAGGCGGTTGCGGGCGACTTGCAGTCATTGCTGTCGCTTCCGTTCGTTCCGTCGACATACCAGGTGCCGGCAACGGCATTCGGTACCAACGCGACGAACAGGGCCAGAAGTAGAAAAAAGTTGACGGAGTGGGGCCTGGTTCTCATGATTTCCTCTTTTACCTGGGGGATTTTTGGCAATCAAACTCAGACGGTTGTGGTTCCCGGACGGGAGGAGCCCACGTTTGTGTGCAACGTTACCCACCGGTGGGAGGCGTGTCAAGATGCAGTGTTTTGCGCAAGATAGCTGGTTTTTTGCGGATGGTTAACGTGAATTGCCGGGCGAATAGACGAGACGCGATCATCAGGCCAAGAGGTGTTCTTAGCATGCGATATTCTTGCATCGTTGGATAGGCTGAGACGCTCATGAACGAATTCCGTAGGCGGTTTGCGCTTACTTTACTTCTCGCATCTCCGGCACAGTCACTCCTTGGTCAGTCCCAACCGGGTCGCACGACGCAAACTCCGCAGTACACGTTTAATGTGGTTCGATCTTTCCCTCATGACCCGAATGCGTTTACGCAAGGGCTTGAGTACCGCGACGGTTTTCTATACGAGGGGACGGGCCTTAACGGGCGATCGTCGCTGCGCGAGGTTCGTCTCGAAACTGGAGAAGTGGTTCGGCGAGTCGATCTCGCGCCTGAGTTTTTTGGCGAAGGAATTACGATCCTCAATCACGAAGTAATCGAGCTTACGTGGCAGTCACACGTGGGATTTGTTTACAACCTCAGCGATTTCCATCTGCTGCGTCGCTTTTCTTATTCAGGAGAAGGATGGGGACTAACCACGAATGGCCGCGAGATTTTTATGAGCGATGGGACGTCTGAGGTCCGCGTTCTGGACGCCGTGACGCTGGCAGAGAAGGGGCGACTAAAAGTGCGCGATGGAAAAGTTGCCGTCGACCAGTTGAATGAGCTCGAGTTCGTGGAAGGAGAGATTTTCGCGAACGTGTGGCAGACGGATCGAATCGCGCGCATCTCGCCGCAGAGCGGTAAGGTCGTTGGCTGGATCGATCTCACGGGGCTTCGCAGCCCGATCTATCGCCGCGACACGGGCGCAGTGTTGAACGGAATCGCGTATGACGCAGATCGAAAGCGGCTGTTCGTCACGGGCAAATTGTGGCCCAAAGTTTTCGAAATTAAGCTTGTGAAAGTAACTCAAAGTGGACACTCGAAATAACTCACGTCGCTCATTGCGGCCACTCGCCAAACGGATTATCCGAGGACCGGTTCTCTCTTTAATTCCCCAGCCACTCCTGCACCTGCTGTGGCCCGCAACTGTCGCACGCGGTCATACACTTTGCCGTACTCGCGCGCGGACGCTCCCCAGGAAAAGTCTTTGCTCATGCCGTTGCGCATCAGGGTTTGCCAGGACGATTGGTCGCGATACGCCAGCAGCGCCTGCTTGACGGTGGCGAGCAGCGCTTCGCCGTTGTAGTCGGTGAATTTGAAGCCGGTGCCTTTACCGATGCGGGCATCCCAGGGTTCGATGGTGTCGTCGAGGCCGCCAGTGGCGCGCACGATCGGCACGGTCCCATACTTCAGGCTGTAGATCTGATTCAGACCGCAGGGCTCGTAGCGCGAGGGCATCAGGAACATGTCAGCGCCGGCTTCTACTTTGTGCGCGACGGCGTTGTCGTAGGCGACTTTGATCGCGATCTTGTTGGGGAATTGCTTCGCCAGGCGCTGGAACATTTCTTCGTATGGCTTGTCGCCGGAGCCGAGCACGACGAGGTTCATCTCTTCGCGCGCCAGACGGTCGGCTGCCTGTGCGATCAGGTCAAACCCCTTTTGCGCGGCGAAGCGCGAGACGATTCCCAGCAAGGGAACGTTCGGGTCGGCGTTGCCGAGTCCGAACACGTTCAGCAAATCCTTCTTACATGCTTTCTTACCGGACAAATCCTGCGGCGTAAACTTTGCAGCGAGGTATTTGTCAGTCGCAGGACTCCACTCGTCGTAATCCACACCATTCACAATTCCAGCCACCGTCGCGGATCGAGCGCGCAGCACTCCTTCCAGTCCGAAACCGTATTCGGTGGTCTGAATTTCCTGGCTGTATTTCCTGCTCACGGTGGTGATGAAGTCGGAATACGTCAGAGCGCCTTTCAGGAAATTGACCTGTCCGAAGAATTCCATCTTCGACATGGTGAACAAATCCCATGGCAGCATGAGCAGGGGCAGGATATCGGGCGGGAACAAGCCCTGGTATCCCATGTTGTGGATCGTGAACACGGTCGCGACCTCGCGGAAGGCCGGGTCTTCCGCGTATTCCGTGCGAAGCATCACAGGCAAGAGCGCCGATTGCCAGTCGTGACAATGAAACACATGCGGCACTCCGAGGATTTTCGACGCTTCCAGCACAGCGCGGGTGAACAGATAGTAACGCTCGGCGTTGTCCGGATAGTCTCCGCTTGAACCGCCGTAGAGGGCTTCGCGGTCGAAGTAGGCGGGATATTCCACGAAATAATAGCGGACGCCGCCGGTGCTGCCGGCAGTCACGACCTGCGCGAAACGATACTTGTCGTCAAAAGGGATAGTGATGCTGCGAACCACCGTTTGCGCGTCGGCGAGTTTGGTCTGGCGATAGCGCGGAACGTAGACGCTGACTTGATGTCCGAGGGCGGCGAGGGCTTTGGGCAGGGCTCCGACGACGTCGGCCAGCCCTCCGGTTTTTGAAAATGGAACACACTCGGAAGCAACGAAGGCGATGTGCATCGGCAGCGGGCCTCCCCGGGCAGGACTTCAATTCACCCCGCTCAGGCTATGATGATGGTGCGATTGCAGTCGGATCACTGGTCAACGCAAAGACTTGATACATCCTGAAACTATGAACTCTGCCAGTCTAAATGCCGGAAAGAAAGAGGGTCAACGTGGCTAGCGAAACAGTCGCGGCAGACCGTCCCAAACCGAAACTCGGCCAGCATTTTCTGGCCGACCAGTCCGCGGCGATGCGCATTGTCGAAGCGCTGGGCGATATCTCGCAGGCCACGGTGCTCGAAATCGGTCCGGGACGCGGCGCGCTGACTTCGATGCTGGCCGCGCGCGGACGACGCATCATTGCCGTGGAACTGGACCGCGTCATCTCGGCGCAACTGCGAATGAAGTTCGGGACCTATCCCAATGTCGAGATTATCGAAGGCGACATTTTGAAGATCCAGCTCGACACGGTATTTGGGCCGAAACCGGGGACAGCGCGTCCGGGGATGACATTCACTCCGGCACCGGCGCTGGTCGTCGGGAATATTCCGTATTACATTACTTCTGAAATTGTGCTGCGGCTGCTGGAATATCACCGCTACTTCTCGACGATTGTCCTGATGGTGCAGAAGGAAGTGGCGGACCGGCTGGCCGCTTCGCCGGGAAGCCGCGATTATGGCCTGCTCTCGGCGACCGCACAGTTGTACGCGGAGGTCGAAAAGCTTTTCACGCTGCCGCCCGCGGCGTTTAATCCGCCGCCAAAAGTACATTCGAGCGTGGTCCGCCTGACGATCAAGCCACAGTCGGAGACGTTGCAGGTTCCGGAGGCGGAGTTTATTTCGTTTCTCAAACTATCTTTTGGGCAGAAACGGAAGACGCTCTGGAACAACCTCAAAGAGCACTACGCCGCGGCTGCTTTGAAGGCGGCTTTGACTCAGGCTGGGATCAAGCCTACTGTGCGGGCGGAGGCTTTGCCGCTGGAAAAGAGCGCAGCGCTGTTTCGTTCGCTGCGGAATGGAGCACAGTAGTTTCCATCTGCGCGGAGGCATTCATGAAGTCCCCATCGCGCGCCCCTGCCGTCGCCGGACGATTCTATCCTCGAAGCGCAGAGGAGCTTCGCCGGAACATCGCGGAGTACACATCGCCCGGCGAGACCCCTAAGACATCTGCTATCGGCTGCATCGCTCCTCATGCGGGATACATTTACTCCGGCCACGTCGCGGGTGCGATCTACTCGAGGATGGAAATTCCGCGTCGCGTCATTGTGCTTGGTCCTAACCACACGGGCATGGGACATCCTCTGGCGATCATGACGAACACTGCCTGGGAGACTCCACTGGGTAAAGTTGCGGCGGATGCCGAACTCGGCGGTGCACTCCTGCAGCGCTTTCCTCTTCTCCGGGAGGACAGCGCCGCTCATCGCTCCGAGCATGCCATTGAAGTACAGCTTCCGTTTCTTCAGATGCGGCGTCCGGATCTGAGCCTGGTTCCGATTACGATTGGTACGCGCGAATTCGACATTCTTCGCGCCCTGGGAATCGCGATTGCCGACGCGGTCGCAGCGCAACCGGAAAAAGTGCTGGTGATCGCATCGAGCGACATGAATCACTATGAGTCCGATGCGGTAACGCGCCTTAAGGATCACAAGGCAATTGCCCAGGTCCTGGCGATGGATGCGCGAGGACTGTGGGAGGTCGTCCAGAATGAGGACATCAGCATGTGCGGTTTTGGGCCGTCGGTGGCGATGCTGACGGCGGCGAAACGGTTGGGCGCAAAGGAGGCGACGCTGGTGAAGTACGCAACCTCAGGAGAGGTCTCGGGAGACTACGACCGCGTGGTGGGCTACGCGGGTATCGTTGTTTCGTAAGTAGAAAAAGGGCGACCCGAATCGGTCGCCCTAGTCGCTCTCGGCGAGGAAAGACTCTTAGTGGGGCCTGCTGCTGTGCGGCGGGGCCACAGATGGCATCCGTGACGGCGCCGGCATCCTCACTGACGGACCACTCGATGGGAACGGATTCGACGCGGAACTTGCCGAATTCGAATTTCCGCTGGTTCCACTCGAATGACGGGGCGGTGCGATCCGACCCTGCGGCTCGGGGGCAAGGGTTACCGGACGATTATTCTTGCTGACTTCACGCGACGCCCGATCCAGATTCCTCACCGTCCCGCGGGGCACTCCTAATCCAGCTGAGCCGGGAGCAACGACGACTCGCCTGGGAACTCCGAACGGCGGGTTTACCGTCAGACCGCGGCCCACCAGCACCGTCCCGCGACCACGTGTCGGAGGCACCGGCACGGCCGTCCTCACCGGCGGATTCACGACTCTCGGCAACGGATACCAGCTGTTCCAATATCCGGGCTGCCAGATCCAACCATAGCCGGGAACAAAGGCCCAATTGCCGTAGCGGTAGGGCATCCATCCCCATGGGTACGAGGAAACCCACATATAGCCGATGCCGGGATAGAAAGCCCAGCCGCCGTCCTGGAAGGGGCTCCAGCTCGCGTCCATGAAGTAGGGCTGCCACGCCATGCCATAGCCCGGGACGGTCATGAAGTTGCCGTAATAATTCAAATCGCTCATGCCGTACGAATACGGAGACGAATTGTACGAATTTCCGCGTGACGCATAGCGGTCGTGATATTCGCTCTGCTCTTTGTCCCATTCGTCGAATGAAATTTCTTGGTAGTTTTTGGCGACTTCGTAATGGTCGCTGTTCAGGTCGAAGGTCGCTTCGTGTTTCTGATCGATGTCGATCTGTCCGGCCTGTCCATTTGCGATCACCCGGCCTTTGATCACAGCCAGCGTGGAATGGTCATTGCCGAGGCCGATACGGAAATGCGCCGGCTCGGTCACCGTGACGGACTCGTGCCCAAAGTTCAGCGTGAACTGATCGGATTTCTTTCCGCGATAGTTGACGTAGGCGGTGCCCGAGGCGAGTTGCATGGAAGTGAGCCGCTGGCCCTCATCCCCTAGCGCAAGGCGAGTGAACTCGACTTCGCTATTCGGAACGATGCGGAGGGCGCTGCCGTCTTCGAATTCCACTTCGGCGCGGCCGTCAACGCCGGTCTTCAGACGCGATCCCTCAATCACCGGCATGTTGAGAAATGTCTTGTCAAAGCCGTCGCCCGTGCCGCGGTCCATCTGGACGCTGCCCTGCACTTCGCTGAGGCGCACGATGCGCGCTTTGGATTCGGCCGAGGCCGATACCGCCAATAGCGAGCAGGCGAATACCGCGCAGATCACCCAGTTCATTGTCCTGATTGTCATGATGCGTCTCCCGACCAGTGCCTTTGAAACGTTAGAAACCCTTATCCGTCAGTGAGTTGCCGCCCGCCGACGATTTCCGCGGCCAACTCTGCGGTGATCTAAAGCACCGTCCATCAACCGGTTAGACCGCGGAGCACTGGTTATAGAGTTGGATGCAGTGTGGAAGGGCAGTGCGCTTTAGTCAAGGCATTTTTGGGCCGGATGAGGTCGGCCCTTTGGTCACTTTCGGGGGTACTTGTCGGGGCGCCCAGCTTACTGGGTGGGCGAGCGCTGAAGCAATCTCTGGGCGCGCTCGCGGGTGACGTTGAGAACCGTAGGATCGGCGAGAATCCTTTGGAGGATTGGCGCGATCGCCTGCATCTCCACCGGAGGACTCAGGCGCGCCGACTCCTCCGTGCGCTTCAGTTCTTCCGCCAGAGCCAGTTTCTGGTAGCGGAGGTTGTACTCCAGCCGATGGCCAAGCTCCAGCGTCGCAGACAGGTTCTGAAACAGGCTGGTCAGTTCCTGCACGCTCACGCTGGGCGAGTAATTGTAGGTAGACTCGCCGCGGCGGACGGCGTCTTTGTAGCTCAGCGTCTTGCTGCCAGTGAACGCCATGTTCTTGCGATGGGAGTCGATCTCCTTTTCAAAGTAGCCGGCTTTGGCCGAGAGTTCAAAGATGCGGGCGCGGGTTGTGGGAGAGAGGACGAAATCGTAGTCGAAGCTGTCGGTGTCGTCGGACTCGGAAGAAATCTTGCTGGTCGACTGGTAGTGCGCCTTGCCGTCCGATTTCACCTGCAAGGAGTAGTGTGCCGGCTGGGACTCGGGGAAATCGAGCGTGAAAACAACGGTCGCCGACTCTGCCTGAGTCTGAGAATGGGAGCACGCCGCGAAAAGGACGAGCAGACAAGCAACCTGAAATCCGCGCACCATGGGCCGATGTCAATGATTGGGTACGAAGAGGAGGTAAGTCAAGGGGAGCAGGCAGCATTCAGCAATCAGCAATCAGATTCTACAGAGCCGCATGCGCCTGGCTCTAGCTGAGTGCTGACGGCTGAGTGCTGACGGCTGCCTCACTTGCATGTCGCGGTATACCCCTGGGTCGCTCCGCCGGTGAAGTAGAGTTCGCCGGAGATCACGCCGCTGTTGTTGATTCCGCCAGCAGTTGCGTTCTTTGCTCCCAAGTAGACGATACTGGCGAAAGTGCCTTTCTGGTAGATGAATCCGAACGCGCGATCGGAGGAAAGGCGGTTGCCGACGATGATTCCGGAGTTGTTCACGTCGCTGAGCACTGTGCCAAATCTCGATTTGGGGTAGTCAACGATCGTGACGGAACCCTTCTGCCAGATGAACCCGTGGTCCACCGTGCCATCGGAGTACTGGCCAACTACGACATTGTTGTCGTTGATGGCCTGCGGATTCGTCGCCGGTGCGCCCGGGTAGGCAATCGTCGTGTACTTTCCACCACTCAGGACGAATCCCTTTACAACGCCCGCCTTGGAAAAGCTGCCCGCCACGACACCGGCGGTGTTGATCCCGTAGAGCCAGCTGTGTGTGGCCTTCGGGTAATCGACTTGCACAAAGCCCGTGCCGGACTGGGCAAAGCCGTGAACATGCTGGATGCGCCCGTTGTCCAGATAGGAACCAACATTTACGCCGGAGAGGTTGCGGCTGCTGAACCAGGTGAAAATGGAATTCGGAGCGTCGAAGATCGTGAACACGCCGTCCGCGGAACGCGAGAACGCAACAAAGGCGCCCGAGTTGAGGTCTTCTACCTGTCCGACTACCGTGCCGTCGTCGGTAATGTCATTGACCTCGACCAGCGCGTAGCCCCGCGGCGCCGAAAAGGTGTTGAAGGTGCAGGTCGCCTGGTTGGAGGCAAACGAGAAGGCGGCAAATGTAAGCAGCGAAACAGCCAGACCAAAAGCGGCGCGGGGAAGGCGCATCAGAGCATCACCTCTTGAAGGATGAATCGGCATTCCCTTGAGGCACGCCGATACATTCAGCATATCGTGCGAAACGCCTCGAATCTTCACCCCTTGCCCAAACGAATATACGTGCACCAACGCCGCTCCTCCGCGACGGCCGTAACTTGACTATGGCGCCGAAAGTGCATAAACATCCCTAGCGTGCCGCCGGCCGCTGCCAAACCCATCGCGAACGCGACCACCGATGCGACCGTGGAACTCGAAGCGGGTGCAGCAGCGCAGCCCTCTCACTCCTTTTCACCAAACGCGACCGAATTGCGTGAGACGCGGCGCTACCTTCCGCATGGCACCTCCGAAGAACAAGCGGCGTTCGCGGAACGGCAGTTGCGCGCCCGTTCTCGCACAACTCTGCTGATCGACTTTTACCGCCGCTACCCGTGTCATCTGGCGGATCTGCACCTGCTGGCCGCCTGCGCCGTGACGCTGGGCCGCTTTCGCGGATTTTCTCCGGAGTTCGACGAGATGGGCGAAGAGTTCATGATCGCCGGCAAGGACGGCGCTCCGCGCACCGCAGCGTGGCGACACTATGCCGAGGCCTGCGAAGCGGGGCGGCCCTGGGAGACTCGCGATGAATTGTGGATCGCCGCCCACATGGAAGATATGGAACGCGTCCGTGAAAGCGGACTGGCGGAGCGCTTCCATCGGCAATCCGCATTGCATGCCGACGACCCGACGTGGCAGGCCATTCAGCAGCACGTCGACGCCACGCTCGGCACGCGCCTGATGGACCGCATCGCGCTCGATGGCTCGATCGCTTACGAGACCGCCTTCGCGCACAGTCTCTCCGCGACATTCTTTCGTTTGTGCACAGTGAGTTGGCACATGGTCCGGCGCTACTATTGGGAAGGTTTCCGGGCGGTGTTCGAGCCGGATGGAGAGTCCCGCGAAGGAATTGCCAGCTATCGGCGGCTGGCTCTGAAGGCGTCACGTTACTGCATCACTGCGTGGAATGCGTCGCGAGTCTACCGGCGTGGCATGCGCGAACGGGATCGCGGCCGCCGCACCTCCGAAGACGGCTGGCCTTTGCTAGCCGATGTGCTGGGCCCGCGGGTCAGCGAAGTGGATCCGCTGATCGTGAAGTTCTATCAGAATCCAGCCAAATTTCAGGTGCGCGTGCGCGTCGACCTCCACACCCTGCCTGCCAGGCTGTGGTCGCGTGTCATTACGCTGCTGATCGGTCAAGGCCCCTACGCAGAGAGTGGATCGGAGGTGGACGCGCAATTCCGCGTTTTCCGCAGGCGCGACGGCTCGATGCATTTCCTCCGCGAACTCTACATGGGCGAAACACTGCGCGTGTTCGATTCGGACTTCGTGGTGCGCGCCGTGAATGGAGTACCGACCCTGTTCGAAGTTTTCGTCGACAAGCACATCGAAGTGGAGATGACCGTCACGCCGTTGCCGGACGGCGGCGTCAACATTCGCGGAAAGAACTTCTATTATCGCGGCCTGCGCTTGCCGTGTCCCGGACTACGAGTGGAGTTTCAGAGCCATGTCCAGAAAGATCCGGATTTGCGGGACATGCTCAACATCGAAGGACGATTACTGATGCAGCCCGACAGCGGTTGGGGGCGCGTCCTGATGTGCCGGTTGCTGCGCCGTCCCGAGGTCCTGGGGACTATTCGCTACGTCGCGCGTCCGCTGGCGGCTGCCGAGGTTGCGCCTGAGAACAATTCTTTTTCGTAAACCGTTTCGACGACCTGCCCCGTACCAAGCCAACTGCGCGCCGCGCCGGAAGCTGGAGCCATTCCCAACCTGCGCTTCAGATAGAACCACGCGAACGTGAGACGTCCGCGCCGCCGCGCGGGAGCCTGATCATCTCCTGCGCACCACTGGCGCAGGGTCTCGAATCCCCACTCCGTCGCGAGTTGCAGCAGGCTGCGAAAGATGGCCGCATCGAGCAGTCCGCCAAGCCATCCGTGACGCACGTCGTAGTCATAAACAGTTTTGAAAAGCGTTCCGCCCTGGCACGGACGGTACAGCCAGATCCCGCGGCCGTTCCGGATGATTGACTTCCAATCGTCGGAATCGAACTCGAAGCTGGAATGGGAGTCTTCGGTATTCGTGAGATACCGCCCGTAGCCCTTGATCTCGATTCCCAGCGCAATGTTGGTGCGGTAGTCCATCAGGTGATAGCCGCGCTCGTCGGTCTGGTCGAGGTAGCTGATGTGGTTGAAGCGGATGTCCCACGCGGTGTGAAGTTCGGGAACCTGCGAACGCTCCCACACGAGTTCAACCGGCGCTGGGATGATCGCTTCGACGACAATCTTGCGCGCGCGCGGTTCGTGCCTCATGCCTTGCTCACTCCTGCCGCTAGGCGGATGTGGCGGCCCATCCGAAGCCAACCGAGCAGATCGTGCGTGAACGCGAAGAAAGCGCAAACCCCCATGACCGACATGTACAGACGAAGTGCCGATGGGACCGCGGGCGGATCAATCACAATTGCCGGAGCGAGCACCCTGTCAGGCCAGACGTTTTGCGCGACCAGCACGATGTACGCACCCACCATCAGGCTCAGTACGATATGCATGAAATATTCGGCGCGCGGGAGTCCGCCCTGATCGCGGCGACTGACGGTTTCTTCCCATACGTCGGACCATGCGATGAACACATCCGCGCCGTAGAGGAGCACCAGGAGCAGAAGAGCCGCGCCATGAAAACGCAGGTTGGCGATGATCAGAAATTGCAATCCGTATATTATGTGCCGCACGAGATGCCAGAATTGTTCGCGATGGCACTCCGGACGCGTATGCAGAGCACACTTGTAGTAGTGGAAATAAGTCACATCGAAGACGCCGATGTGGCCGATGACGAGCAGTAGGTAAAAGGCGGCTGCCATGGCATGAGTGGAACGGCTGATCAGATATTGTGTCAGCCAGGGCTACTGGCCGAAAGCTTGAGCACAACACGGTTCAAACCAAAGTCATGACCCTAGCCAGCCTGCCGCTCTTTGGTGGCCGCGGTATGCAGGTGGCAGATCGCAATCGCCAGAGCATCGGCTGCATCCGGTGGCTCGGGGATTTCATCTAGCCGCAGCAGCCGCGCCACCATCTGTTGCACCTGGTGCTTCTCGGCGCGTCCGTATCCCACGACTGCCGACTTGATCGAGAGCGGAGAATATTCGGCGACTTCGAGTCCGGCAGTGGCCGCAGCCAGCATGGCCACGCCGCGAACTTGCCCCAGCTTCAATGCTGACTTCACATTCACTGCGTAGAAAACGTCCTCGATGGCGACACGGTCAGGATGGTGTTCAAGAATGAGTTCACTCAACCGGATGCTGATTTTCGACAGTCGCGTGGACATCGGCTCGCGCGGTGAGAGTTTGATTGCGCCGCAGTCCAGGCACACCAGGCTCTCGTCGGCAAGCAGATCGACGATCCCGTATCCGGTGTACTCGGTGCCACAGTCAATGCCGAGGACGCGCATGGGGAGAGTCTAGCACTCAGCGGTTAGCCGTTAGCCGTTAGCAGTTAGCACTTAGCTTCAAATCTGCCCGCTCCTCATTTATCGGTCGGCTCTCGCAGCACTTGCGGTTTGGCTGAAGACCTCATCGTGAACCGTGCGGCATTGACGCAGGTGGTGTACCCGGCGGGACGGGTGACATCGGAGCCGGGGACATCCCTTTTCATGCGATAGACGCGCATGAACGCGCAAGTGCTGTCGCGATCGTCGGAGGGCAAGATCAGGCGGTCGCCTTCGATTCGGGCTTCACCGGAATGATTGGCTGCCGACCAGGACTGAATGATGGCGCGGTTGGAGTCACTCAGCGGCGTTGTTTGTGATTGTGCGATGACACTCGATGGCATGGCGAGAGTGATGAAGTGGAACGTACCCAGGGTTTTCATCTGTGACCTCCTGGCCGCTTTTCCGCGATTATAACTCTGAAACTCCTTGACTGTTCATCACGAAACAAGGAGGTGTTCATCTTCTTACCTTACCGCTCACACGGCGGAAAGCCGCCTCAACAACACTGTGGACGGCGTTCGCGGGAAACTTGGCTTTCACGAAGAAAAGTCTGGTACGCAGCTTGCGATGACGCTTGTTGCGATCTCGATAGGAATCTCTCGTAGGCGGATTCATCGAAAATTTCGCGCAACGTGGCCACAAAAATACGGAATGGCACGGCGATTCCTCGCATGGCGCTTACCTTCTTCGGATTCGTTCTTGCTTCCAGCATTTCGCGGGCGGGGACGCCCGCGCCACATTCCGGAAAATTCATGTGCGCTCCTCCAACGCCAGTTGTGTCCGCACGAACGGCGATTCCTTTACCTCGCCAACTTTGTTTCCCGATAGCACGCGCGCCCATACCAGCACGGACTCGATCAGCACCACTGCAACCAGCACCACCAGCGTTCCGGCGACCGCCGCGTCCAATCGATCGTTGAAGATCAGTTTCGGGTCGCCGCCTGCTACGACCAGTTGCCGCGCGTGTGCCAGAAATCCAATGCGAGGGTTCGGATTCAGCACTTTGTGATACGCAGCGGTGAACGTTACTGCCACTAACCATGCGAGGGGGATCAAGGTTACGGCCGAGTAGCGTGCGCGTCCCATCTTAATGATGATGGTCGTCGCCACGCACAACGCGACCGTGGCCAGCAACTGATTGCAGATGCCGAACAGCGGCCAGAGAGAATTAATTCCGCCCAGCGGATCTTTCACTCCCTGCCACAGAAAGTATCCCCACGCCGCAACCATCAAACCACTCGTAAATAAGATCGACGGATACCAACTCGTCCGCCCCGCGGGCTTCCAGATATGGCCGAGTGCGTCCTGCAACATGAAGCGGCCGACGCGCGTGCCCGCATCCAGCACAGTCAGAATGAAGAGCGCTTCGAACATGATGGCGAAGTGATACCAGATCGCCATCAGGGCTTGCCCGCCAAGGCTGTTGGAAAAAATGTGCGCCATGCCGACCGCGAATGCGGGAGCGCCGCCAGTCCGATTGAAGAGTGTTTGTTCGCCCACCGCGTGCGCGAGCGACGCCATATCGGCGGCCGTCACGGGAAATCCCCAGCCGCTGATGGTGGCTGCCGCTTTTTCGGGCACTTGCCCGACGATGCCAGCCGGGCTATTCACCGCGAAGTACACTCCGGGCTGCAAGACGGAAGCAGCGATCATGGCCATGATCGCGACCAGAGACTCGGCCAGCATGCCGCCATATCCCACCATGCGGGTTTCCGGTTCGCGGCTGATCATTTTCGGAGTGGTGCCGCTGGCGATCAGCGAGTGAAACCCGCTGATGGCGCCGCATGCAATCGTGATGAACGCAAAGGGAAATACCGAGCCCGCAAATACGGGACCGGTGCCATCGACGAATCGTGTGAGCGGCGGCATATGCAAAGAAGGCCGCAGGGCCACGATCCCAATCGCCAGCAGCGCGATCGTCCCCAGCTTCACAAAGGTGCTGAGATAGTCGCGGGGGGCGAGCAGTAGCCACACCGGCAGCACGGACGCCGCAAAGCCATAGAAAATCAGCAGTACTGCCAACGTCGCTCCGCTGAGCGTGAACACCGCCGCCCATGACGGCGTCTGCGAAACCCACTGTCCGCCGAAAATTGCCGCCATGACTAAAACAAATCCCATGGCGGAAGCTTCGAGCACTTTGCCGGGACGAATGCGGCGCAGATAAAGGCCCATCAGCACCGCGATCGGCATGGTCATCGCGATCGTGAACGTGCCCCATGGACTCGACTTCAGGGCATTGACGACGACCAGCGCGACAGCTCCCAGCAGGATGACCATGATGCTGATCACGGCCACGTAGGAGACGAAGCCGCCGACCTTGCCGATTTCCGTCTTGGCCATCTCGGTCATCGATTTGCCGTCGCGACGGACGGACAAGAGCAAGATCACAAAATCCTGCACGCAACCGCCCAGTACGGCGCCGGCGATGATCCACAAAGTCCCCGGCACATATCCGAATTGCGCGGCGAGCACGGGGCCGACCAGCGGTCCTGGGCCGGCGATGGCAGCGAAGTGGTGTCCAAAGACAACCCATTTGTTCGTGGGACAAAAGTCGCGGCCGTTCTCGAGGCGCTCGGCTGGCGTCGCGCGCAGCGGATCAATGGCGAGCAACTTCGCCGCGATAAAACTGCTGTAAAAGCGGTATCCCACGGCGTAGGTCGCGACCGCAGCGACCACCAGCCACATGGCGTTGATCTGCTCGCCGCGATGCAGTGCGATGGTTGCAAGCGCGAAGGCTCCCAGCAGGCTGATGAATGTCCAGAGGAGAATACGTAGAACTTTATGCATGAGGAACCGGGGTCCGGCGAGTATTGTGGGCGAAAATAGAGGGTGGATGCAAGTTGACGCCCGGTCCATTTGTTTCCTGCCAGCGCACCTGGATCACGGCGGCGCCATGATAATCTGATACGTTCCGGCCCACTCTCATATGACACCGGCGGAGACGATCCGTCCGGGGAGGGGCCAATCTACACCCTGACGAGGACGAGGCGATGAAAATTGGAGTGCTGACTGGCGGCGGGGATTGTCCCGGCCTGAATGCTGTGATCCGCGCGGTGGTGCGCAAGGGTTCGTTTCACTACGGCGACGACTTCGTGGGTTTCCTCGAAGGCTGGCGCGGTCTGCTGGAAAACAAGACCATGCCGCTCAACCTCGATGCCGTAGGCGGGATCCTGCCGCGAGGCGGCACGATTCTCCGCACGTCGCGCACGAACGCCGCCAAGCATCCCGATGGCTTGCAACGCTGCGAGACCAATCTGAAAGCTAACGGTTGCGACGCGTTGATCGCCATCGGTGGCGACGACACGCTCTCGGTCGCGCAAAAACTCTTTGCCAACGGAGTGAAAGTCGTGGGCGTGCCCAAGACGATTGACAACGATCTCTCCGGCACCGACTTTACGTTTGGCTTCGACACCGCAGTGAACGTAGCTACTGGCGCAATCGATCGCGTGCATACCACGGCCGAAGCGCACAATCGCGTGATCGTGGTCGAGGTCATGGGTCGCGACTCGGGCTGGATCGCCTGCTACAGCGGGATCGCCGGCGGAGCGGACGTCATCCTGATTCCCGAAGTGCCGGTTGATATCGACGAGGTCTCGGAGTTGATCAAGCAGCGCCACGCCCGCGGACGTTATTTCAGCATCGTCGTGGCCGCGGAAGGCGCCAAGTTTGCAGTGGGCGGGAAAACTCAAGACGGTACGCAGGATGCCGCGCTCGATGAATTTGGACACGCTCGTCTGGGCGGCATTGGCCTGGCGTTGGCGAACGAAATTGAGAAGCGCACTGGCTTTGAGACGCGGTCCGTGGTGTTAGGCCATATCCAGCGTGGCGGCTCGCCGAGCGCTTTTGATCGCGTGCTGGCGACGCGCTACGGACTGGGCGCAATCGATATGGTTCATCGCGGCGAGTTCGGAAAGATGGCCGCGTTGCGCGGCAACCACATCATCTCCATCCCGCTGGCGGAAGCGATTGCCTCCAACCGCAAAGTGGACAAGGAAATTCTCGCTGCGGCGACGGGCATCCTGGATCGGCTCGAAGAAAAGGCTGTGTAGGGCGAACGTCGACAATCACGGTTCGGCCCTTGGGGTCATGAGCGTTAACTTAAGAATTCCTTTCGATTTATCCGGGCATGTGAGAGCCGGGTACCGGCGGCGGTACCGAAGCACGGGATGACCAGAGTAACTGGAATACCACGCCCACTGCGTTGACCACGGAGTCGCACGCACTTACAGTGACAATGAGCTGTGTTTGCTGATCGCCAAGTTAGGACTGGCGAGATCTCCCGGCGGTCGTTGAACCTCGATGAAGCACCGCTGGCACAAGCACACCGATCTGAACCAAGTCTTTCGCGCCGGAGTGGCACCCGATGAAACGAATTTGCTGGTCGGTCGCAATCTTGTTCACCTGTGTCTTTGCCGCGCAGTCTCAATCGCGCCCCGTCAAGGTACACGTTCATGTGATTCTGGTGGACTCTGAACTGAACCAGAAACCCGTGCCCTTCCTGAACGTGACGTTGAAAGGCGCTGCGGCCTCCTCGGATGTGAAGACGGGACTCGACGGCGCGGCAGAAACCACTCTTTCGCCTGGCACCTACACAGTCACCACAGTTAAGCCTGTCGATTTCGATGGGAAGCGCTATTCATGGTCCGTGCGCGTGACGCTCACTGGCACCGAGAAAACGATCGATCTGACCAACGAGAACGCCAAAGCGGAGGACAACGCCGCCGCGGCTCAGCCGCGC
>Ga0210402_10002124_pt1 | contig 19603 bp, 23 predicted proteins | sample IncBWC7MmetaG_FD_161055 | JGI IMG/M metagenome (GOLD analysis project Ga0210402, IMG submission 161055) | Forest soil microbial communities from Barre Woods Harvard Forest LTER site, Petersham, Massachusetts, United States - Inc-BW-C-7-M | ecosystem: Environmental > Terrestrial > Soil >... | reverse complement strand
GGTCCGACCAATGTTGAACCTTCATCGATGTCGTCGGGCAGGTGAAGAGGAACGGGGCCATCGGTCAGGATATGACGACCTGTGACACCGGGGCCATGATCTAGCGCAAGGTTCCCCGCGCTTCGCAGTCAACGCCACCATGAGAGGTAACGGCGACGGTTGTCGGATTGGCCCCGGGCCGCGTCCGGTGGACTCAGGCAATCGAGCAGGGTGACGAGCTGCGGCAGTTGCGGGCATTGCGGCGCGAGCATCCTCACGCTGACTTCGTGTTCCTGTCCGAGCGGAAGGCGCCTCTATCCGTCGACGGCGCCCAGAAGCTCATAGAACGGCTTGGCGCGGCCGCTAAGCTGCCATTCCCGATCCATGCTCACATGCTGCGCCATGCGGCTGGATACGCCCTGGCGGGCCGAGGGGTCGATACGCGAACGCTGCAGGCCTTCATGGGCCATCGCCCGATCGCGAACACGCTTGTCTACACCTCAGTGGCTGACAAGCGAATCCGCAATATCTGGGGCAAATGAACAGCCGATAGGTGGCGCGGCTTCCCGTCCATGTTAGAACCCGGTGGCAGAAATGCGGGAGATCAGCGCATGCGCGTATTGGCCATCATAGCCCTCGCAATGTGGCTGGCCGGCTGCGAGGGCGATCGTATCAAGCAGAGCCAGACTGCGCCCGTCATCGTCGCTACGGTACCGTGCTTGGTGATCTGGGCGCTGTCCACCTTGGTCGGTCGCCCGCGGGTGTAGCCGCGCGCATCGAACTGCTTCAGCAACTCGCCCATCCGCCACACCGCGCGGGGCATCGCGTTTAGTCTTTGCAATTTCTGTGGGATATGCGCCGCGATCCTAGTTGTGCTTTCCTGAGCTGGTCGCGTAGCCTGTTTAATTCGCTTAATTGAGCTTCTAGATTAGCTTCCATGTCGGTGATGGCTGCAAGGCGCGTCGCGGTGGCGCTTGCGAGGCGCTGCTTTGAGCTACTCATTTGAACTCCCAACTAACTAAAATGGGACGCTACGATCTCACTCGGTGATGGGGCAGTATGCTTTTCCTATTCGGGAGTTGCTGTTCAATATTGCTCACATTGTACAAAATAGGACACTCGCGGATTCTAATTGGGACACGCGGACCTAAATACGGACAGCACCCGACTGCCGCGCCGGCTTTCGATCCAGCGGTTTGAGAACAGCTGCCGCTCATATGCCGGGTGTGCTTTTTGAAAGGAGGATCGTCTATGACTCAAAGCTTTACCGAATATATAGGTCAACTTGCCCAAGCTGATTCCATCTCTTTCAAACTCATTGACGGCGACGGCCAAATATTATTTGCCCCGTTTTACCTCGGAGACGACTTCATAGTCGGGTATACGGCTAAAGGTGAAACGGGCGAGAGGGCCGCCGTACGTCATGCAGCAATTGCAAAGGCCGCGATAAAAGCGAACGCAATCCCCGAGCGCCGAGTCCGTCACCGCCAGCCCGGGTGATCATAGACAATCTTGCGGCGAAACCCCCGCTGCATCGCCAGCGTTTCGTTTGTTCAGCCTGCGGCAACCGTGGTGCTGACGTGCGACCCAATTGGGATTGGGACAAACCGGGCGCGCTTACGAGAGGTTATTGAACTTCGTCATTACCTTCGATCATCTTAAGTTTAGCATCTTCGCAGGTCTTGCGAACGCTCTCGGTAAACGCCGAACACGCCTCTATTTGGTTGAAAATCTTCTTGCCTTCCTGGCGATAAGCCTCCGCGGTTTCACGGACGATGTTCTGCACATCGGTACCTAGCGCCTCGCAACTTCTTCGCCGCACTGTCGGGAGCCTGCAAATGATAACAGAACCTATCTCTGCCCGTGCGCTGAAAATCACGGTGCCTGAAAAACTAAGGGCTGGCGATTTTGATCAGCTCGCGCGGCAAGTCGGTTCTCTCATCCAGCAGCAAGGCAGAATCAGATTGCTGATTGACGCCTCGAATTTTTCTGGTTGGGAAAACATCGCGGCTTTCGAAAGGCACATCGGCTTCGTAAAAAAGCACCAGCAGAAAGTGGAGCGCATATCCGTCATCACTGGCCATGACTGGCAGCACTGGGTCATAGGCACAATTCGGCTGTTCGTGCATCCCGAAGTGCGAGCCTATGACAAAGACGAAGAAAGCAAAGCGCTGGAATGGATCAAAAGCTAAAACGAATTTTTCTTGACAGGTCGTCTGTCGAGCGAGCCGTCAGTATTATCCTGAAGGCTGGCCGATCAATAACTGGATCACAGGAAGCACCCGGCAATAGATCGGGTGGCGGAAGCGTTCCGGTAAATGTAACGCACGCGAGAAGATTGTCTTGCTTACCGTGATGAAAAACTCAAAGGATCAAATAGACCACGATGAACGTCCTTAGCGCCAACAGCCAATCCTGTCTGGTCATTGCATCACCATCCAGGCAATTGTCGTGACGAGGAGACGTGCCTAAGGTTAATAAATTATTGATATGGTATATCGAGCGGCAGCATGAAATTCGTCGAGGCCAAACCCTTCGCTGATCCTGATGCCACCGCGCGCAAGCACGTCGAGATCGCGAACGGCGTGGAAGCCGTGCAGGACGGGCGCATCTACATCGAGCGGCTGAATACCTTTCTTGCGGCAGGTGGCAGCGGCGAGCAGTTCCGCACCGTTATCGCAAGAGCCGTTGCGCTCGGCGACTATGATGACCGCATCATCGCGGAGGCTGGCAGTCAGCAACTTTCGGTCAGCGGCGCAGATACTCGCGCAGCATCTGCAGCGCCATCGCGCGGTCGTCGTCGGAGGCCCTCGCGATCGCCTTGTTGTAGCTGTCCCGGATCCAGGTCTCGTCCGCTGTCGCGCTGTCGCGCGCCAGCGTCAGCCACATCAAGCCGCGCGCCGCCTGACGCGGCAGACAGTCGCCATCGAACAGCATCTGACCCAGCAAGGCCTGCGCCTGATGCTGACCCTTCTGGGCGGCCAGCCCAAGCCATCGCGCGCCATGGCGGAAATCGTCACGCGAGGTGCCCGCATTCTTCAGATAGAGGCGGGCGAGATCGTATTGCGCATCCGCATTGCCGAAATAAGAGGCCGCGTAGGAGAACATCTCCCTCGCCCGCTCCGGATCGGACGTAATCTTCGAATTCGGGATGCCGGTCAGGTAGTACCGTCCGAGCGCGACAAAGGCGTTGGCAACGATTTGCGCCTGAGGAGCAGACGGGCTGTCCTTGGAATGCGCGTTGGCGATGCGGCTGAAATAGTCGAAGGCAAGCAGGTCGTTTTGCGCCACACCGTTGCCTTCGGCGTACATCCGACCCAGCTTCCACTGCGCAATCGGGTCGCCGTCCTCGGCGGCATTTTGCAGCGCCGAAAGCGAACTGGCGGCGCTCTCCGAAACGGAGGCCGGTGGATTTTTCGGGGTGATGGAAGGCGCGGGCTGCACCGGAAGCGTCGGCTGATTGATCGGCGCGCAGTCGAAGGCGAGCGCCGGGGCGGCCAGCAGCGCTGTCCCCATCATCAATGCAACAATGGTATGCTCAGCTATCCGCATAGCACTGCTTCGAGGCATCGGATGAACGGCAAATTGAGTTACTGCAGCGACGGAAGATCGTCGTTGACGTTTGTCACAATCTCGCAAATTTTTGAGCCACCGCCTACGGGCGAGATGTTTCTGTTCAGCGCCGCGTCCCCTACGTGGCAGCATCCCGCTTCGGGTTGGCGCTCCCATGATTTTCGCAAGTGGGGCAAGGTCCAAACACTTCGCTTTGTGGAGTTGTGCGAGCAATATGGTTTCAAACGCGGGGTCGACACTCCAGTGAAGGCACAGATGCTTCCATTGCATGCTTGGTTGGATTGCGATCGGAGCGAACTGCAAGAGATGCTGGATATAGCGGCATCCTAATGCCGTGATTTATTTCAGGATCCCGGGGGCATAAACCGCCGTACCACTATTTCCGGGCGCAGATGCAGCACCCTTAGGGTAGGACCGATCAGCCCCGCGGCTTCAAAATAGAAGCGGCCCCAGCGGGGGGGCGTTGCTGGGGCCGCTATCAATGGGGTGCCGGCAGGGGGAACTAACGGCACGCCCCTACAACGCAGCCGATGCGGTGTTGTTCCTAAAAACGCGGGACCGATTAAAGCCCCGCGCGGGCCTGCGCGGCATTAAGGCGCTGGCAGCCAATCGCCCGCAACACACCAATCTGGAGTATTAATAGCGACCCAATCCCAAAATGGTTCCGGGGGCCAAAATGTTCGATCTAGCGATCACGGCTTTGATTGGTTTCCCCTTCGGTTTTCTTGTCGGATACCTTTGGCGGGATCGTATTTCCCGCGCACGCCGTGCAAGGTTTCGGGCCGAGCAAGAAAGGTATAGGGCCGTGCAAAAGTATGGGGCCGTGCAATAAATGCGGCGCGCGATCGCGATGGAAAATGAAAGATGAGAGCCTTCTTAGCCTTCATTGCCGCACTTGATGATAACGTTGATGTACTCTTGAACGAATGAAAAGAGCGCGGGACCAATCAAAGTCAGCCCCGCCGCGACAAGCTACCGACGCCGCACCGTTGCCAGCCCCGCTCCTTAGCGCAGGCACCCGAGATTGCGCAGCTTCTCTAGCGCGGCAGCTTGCAGGCCCGGCGTGATCCAAGGGTTCGCCATGCGATTGCATTGTTCTTGCAGCCGTTCCCGCTCCAAGGCTTGCCGCCCCTGCTCAGTATCTGCCAAGAACTCAGCCGCGCGGGCTTTTCCCTCGGCCATGTACTGCTCGCCCGTGATCTGCCCGGCCGCGAACTTCCTAGCCGATGCGATGTTGCGCGCCGCCATCTTGTCGAATGCGGGCAGCGTCGCCGGCGCATGTTCTGCCAGTACTGGCCTGGTTGCGTTCATGCGGCACATGGTTGCGCGAACTGCATTCTGGCGCGAGTCCACCTCGGGACAGTTGGCTTTAACCGCTGCCCTATTGAGCGCGGCCACGGTCACATCATCCGCCTTCGTCGGCGTGAGAAGCATGGCTCCAACGAGCAAGATCAGCAATCGACTGTGCCCTGGGAAACAGCAGCTTGTCATGGTCGCGCCAACGCTTAGAGCCATTCAAAATGACAGAAGCGCGGGACCGTTGCCAGCCCCGCGCCCTTCCAAAAAGAAAACCCCAGCTTTCGGGCTGGGGTCCAAAGCGCTCGCGTCCTGATCGGCTTCTCTAACAGACCGGAACCATCTGAACTTGCCATCCATTGGGGGTCATCACACGCTTGCGGAAGAGAGGGCAGTCATTGTGAACGGTAGAGATTCCGTACCAGTCGCCAAATCCTTTTGCGTTTCCCGAGCCGCTCCCGTTTCCAGAGCCACTCCCGTTTCCGTAGGCGCCCCCATTTCCGTAGGCGCCCCCGTTTCCGTAGCCGCCCCCGTAGCCGTCGACGCCCACAAACCCACCCGTAATCACAGAGGGCCTGGTCCTGTGGTGGCCTCGTTCGTGGAACCTGCCATCCCAGAAACTTCGATCTTCGGCCGAAGCCGAGTCGGTACAGGCTGTCGCGAAGGCGGATAGGATGAGTAACGTCGCAATTGTTTTCGGTGTCATGGGAACGTTCTCGCAGGTGACAGCTCGCGACGAAGCACTGAGTTTTTACGGCTGTTACCCATGCATGATCGTTCCTCGATCATTGCGGGCCAATTATGACCATCGCTGGCCGAACGAGGGGGGACCGAAGCCCCGCGCCCTGATCTCGGCACCGCCTCAACCTCCTGGCATGTGTTGCCAGCCGGCTAACAGGCGCCAAATATTCTTCGCGGCGCGTAGGGCTTCGATTGACGCGCCGAGATGTCCGCCTTTTGATTGCAATAGCGCGGCACCGCCGCCACCCGCCGCCGCCTGCTCGCCGAGGCACTGGCGCCGGCCGTTGCGCGCGAGATGGAGGCGGCGGAATGAGCGCGCTACTCGAAAACGCGGTTCTCACGATTCAGCTCGGGCTTGGCAGCTGGCCAACATTTCGCCGAGAGCTTAATCGATCATCGGCCAACCCTCTGGGGTGGCCAGGAAGCAGACACGGCCCGTCGCCGATCCCTTTGTCCCCCCAAGGCCAATCGTTGGGGCGCCGCGATGCGACGACGAATCCTTGTGGCCTACCGATTCCGTTGGGTTGACTCAAGATTGCAGGTTTGATTGCCTGATCGTCCAAGTATGGGGGGGTGATCATGCTTAAATGCTTGCGTCTACCACGAGCCGCCGTTTTGAGTACGGCGATCGGTTTGTCTGTTCTCGCCGCGGTGCCAGCGGGAGCCTTGGCCGACGAAATATTCACCTACACAGGCAATTCGCTGTCTGCGATAGGCCGTGTGGGGGATTACATCACTGCCTCAGTTACATTGAGTTGCACCACATGCTCGGCCGGAACCCAATACAACTATGGGACGGGCAACGACACCATCTCTGTTTTTACGTTGTCCGTCTTTGACGCCTCTAATATTTTACTATTGTCACTAACATCCACTCAGACACCGGATATTCATTCGCAAGGATTTATATCGTTAGATGCGGCAGGGCAGATAGCGACTTGGGATCTATCAATTCAACAAACAGTTCCAAATGCATCTCCCACGCTTCTTTATGGGCTTTTCACCAACGGGGCGGTCCAGGGTGGGGCGCAGGACCAGTTCGCTTGCTTTAACAATGTGACGTGCCATTTTGACGAGTTAAGTAATACGCCTGGATCGTGGTCATCGCCCGCGATAATTCCCGTTCCCGGTCCAAGCGTGGGTACTGGCCTGCCCGGGCTAATTATTGCAGGCGGCGTCGTTCTCGGCTGGTGGCGACGCAAGCGGAAGACTGCGGCGGCGACTTGAGCGCGTAGTGACGCCAGCGAAATCAGAACTCCCGGTTCATAGCGAGATGCTTCCGGCGAAGCCAGACCCTTCAAGACCCATCCGAACGGATATCCCGGCTTAGACTACCTTTTGTGCTTCGGGATTTTCGCATATTTCGAAATGGCGCGAGATTGCCTATCCGGCAGGTCGCACGGTCGTGGGCCGCCTCACGAGAGGCCGTGCATTGCTTTTGTTGATTGCAACGATCTCATTGGGCCAAGTTTCCAACGGGGCAGGTAAGCCACTCCCATTTGCCGTTTCGAACGTTCGTGGCGAACTGGCAAAAGATGGTGCAGTGCGTTTCCTCGAATGTCTGATAGACGAGACATCCCCGAGCGATCAGCAGATGCGTACCGGCCTGTATGCCAGTCTTATCAATTGGGATAGTTGGTCCCGCGACCGCATTAGAGCCGATATTACTAGCATTTGGATAAATAGTGGCCCCGCCCATGATCGACTGATTCAAGAGGCACGAGGTCCGCAATTCTATGTCAACAGCGGGCCACTGCTTACTTTCCGGCCAAACGTGCGGGCCAGTGATTTTTTTGTCCAACTCTATCGATGTGAGAGACAGGGTTGTTTTGGAGTTGAGGGCCGGGAATCTTCCAACGTTTTGGTATGTCGCGATAACGAGGGGGCCATCGTCAGCGTCAATCGGCTTAAGGAAATCGACGGACATTGGACCCAGCCACGCGCGGTTGGAAGCCTCCATTGTTGCACGGTAAATTTTATTGGCATCAACAGCCGCATTGGCCTGTCGCTGAGTTTCTTTGAAGGCACAAAAAGCAGTGTAAGCGCCAAGTACAACAAATAGGAGCGTGGCAACGGCTATTCCAACGCTGCTCCAGAGTGCCCAAACTTGATGGCGCCAATAGCGGCGCTCATCAGCCTGATAATCGCTATTGTTTGCATAGCAGTGTGGATACTGGGATTGAGAAGGGACGATCGAATTCTTATCGTCCCATCCGTAGTCGGGTTCATTTTCGGGAACGGAATTTTCTTCGCTTGGCTCCTTTTTTGGTTCTTCAGCCAACGTCATTGCTCCGAATATCGCGAGGCCTATCAAGAATTTCCGTATGTCACGTTGTCTGAGAACGTCTTCGCCGCCCCGGGGATCGACGTCTCAGCAACGCGCTATCGCTGCTCCAAAGATATCAGCGTTCTCCCTGTTGTTGTGCCGGAATTGAAACTCCGCAACATATATAACGGCATGTACTTCTTGCTGACCTTGTGGAAGGTGCCGACAACGCCGCGCGAACCAGACACCTGGTGATCGGGTTCTCCCGCTGCGTACTTCAACATGCGGCATCAATACCGTCCGACTCGGGGATCGGAAGCCGCCCCCACCGACTGCGTTGGTCGCTTGCTGAAAGCTGTCAATCAGTCTTGGCGGGTTTTCGGGTCTGGTGAGCCTGATTTGGGGACTTACTTGGGGACCAAACGTTACTCGCCTTCACAATGTTCTATAAAATCAGATGCTTGGCAAGATGACTGGCGGAGCCGGAGGGATTCGAACCCTCGATAGGGCTTTACAACCCTATAACGGTTTAGCAAACCGCCGCCTTCAGCCACTCGGCCACAGCTCCGTTGCGGCGGATATGCCCGAGGAGGGCGCAAGCCGCAAGCAGCAGATTCCAGATCGCCCGATTCCGACGCTGTTCGACTTTGTCGGTGCGTCGGATTTCGGCTTCAGGTGAGGTTTGCGTGCCTTTTGTGCAACAGCTTTTGGAAATCATCCCTTCGGAACCCTGCCGGAGGCCGCCTTTATATTGCGCGCGCCGGGAGCTTCGGTAATTTCCTCGTCGCGACGGAGGGGGGCACCTGAAGTCGTCCCGTTCTTAGGTGGTTCGCTGGAATTTTCCGCTTTCGAGCGGAAGGGGCGAGGGCGCTAAGATGCTGAGCAGTGTCCCGGGGGGACATATCTGGGGACATGGGGGACCTGCTCAGCACCCACGGGCACAGGCGCCAGCGGACCTCGCTTGAGAAGCCCCTTCTCTTCATCACCATGAAGTTCCTTAACGTCACGCCTCGCTCGATGCGGCGTACGATCTCACTTCAGGATGATCAGTTCCCTAACCGCGGCGGCAGATTCCACGAAGTTTGGGGGGCATTCGTCGGCTGCAAGCTTGAGTAGGCGCTGGGCCTCCTTCCGGTTTTTATTCAAGAGCGCAAATTCGCCGGTATAGAAATTGGCCTCGCAGGTCTGTGCCTGCTTGGTCTTCGGATCGGTGTCGAAGGCCGCGGCGAAGGTCTGTTCGGCGTTGGCTTCGCCGAGGAAGTGGTGGATCACCGGCGCCGGCCACACCGTCATATCCAACTGCTTGGCCGCCTCCGCCAGATGGCTAGGCGCGCCGTTGCGCCGCTCGGCGAGATCGCGCCAGAGCGCGGCATAGGCATCCTTCGGGTTGATTTCGAGAGCCTTCCTGAAATCGGCCGCAGCGTCCGCAGTACGGCCGCCAACGACGTAATACGCAACACCCCGATTGAAGTAGGCCGCACCATTTTCGGCATCGAGACGGATCGATTTCGTGAAGTCTTCGATTGCCGCCGGACTATTGCCGAGAATGTTGGACAGACGGCCGCGGGTGAAGTAAGCCGGGGCATAGTTGGGATCGAGCCGAAGCGACTCGTTCATGTCGGCCATAGCCCCGCTCAAATCGCCTTTGCTCCTGTACAAGTCGCCGCGCGAGAACAGTGCCAGCGCATAAGTTGGGTCGAGACTGATCGCCTCATTCAGATCGGCAAGGGCACGATCGAGGTCGCCCTTGTTCCTGTAGAGGTTGCCTCGGGCCGCATAGGCCCAGGCGCTTTTGGGATCGAGGCGAAGGGCGGCATCGAAATCGCCAAGAGCGTGCTCGGGATCGGATTTGCTCAAATAGGCATTGCCTCGATTAAGGTAAGCGCCGAGGTTGCCGCTGTAGAGACGGATGGCTTCGCTGCAGTCCGACAAGGCACGGTCGAAATCCTGCTTGGTCCACCACCATCCGCATCGGCTGCTCAGCGCGGCCGAGCGGTCCTGTGCGTTCGCCTTGGGATCCTTGATCACACGGTCACAAGCCGCGATGCTTTCGCTGGCCTTTCCCAACTGCCCAACAAATTTGCAAGCTTCGAGATCATTTTGGCTGTCGGCCCGCGCCGGACCCGACAGGGCTATCAGTACGGCGAAACTTGCGAGGAGCACCGAAATACGCATCTTCCCTCCAGTCCTGGCCCCCGCCAGTTGGTTACGGTCCTGACTACCTACGTCGTCAGGCAAGCGATCGGCAATATCCTTGAAGAGAGCCGGCGAGGACCATCAAACATCACTTCGGCGTCGGCGTGTGCATGCCGAAGATGGCGTCATTTTGCATTTGCAGAGGAGGCAGACCCTGGCTGGCGTGAAATCCGCCACCTGCAGGGATGCGCTTGCTTCAATTCGAGGCAGGGCTGGGGAAGCTTGGAATTTTGGTCGACGACGCAAACGTTACGGCAAGTAGTGGTTCTCGCGATGCATGGATTTCTCACTCGCGAGTTTTATCGCCTCTACCATACATTGTAACATAGTATTTTTTCCCTCATTATAAGAAAAAAATATTCGCCCACTTTGCGCAGCGGTAATTATGTAGTGAAATATTTTGGGAGTCAGAGGCATAGATACTATTTCGGCTTGACCGAAGGTATTTTTGATCAGCCGTATTTGCAGATTTGCAACACCTTTAAGAAAAAGGACCATCACAGCTTTTTACAAGCCAAGTTTAAATTGCCTTTGCTTGGTTAACCGGCAACTCTCGCGACATGAATAGGCATTGGATTCGCCGCGCGGGGACGTAGCCGGCGAGACTTTGCGGCGAATTTTTGGGGGGCCCGGAAGGACAAGACGGGCTCGAATTTCACAGGACTTGTTAGGGGGACCACATGAGATCGAACATCAAGGCTCTTCTTGCAGCAGCAGGTGTGGCCGCCTTCGCGTTCTCGCCGGCAAACGCGTATGAAGCATTATACCCGGGCTGGTCTCAGAAGCCGGGCGCACTGATTGGCTCCAGCGCCGGCGTGCCGCCGCCGGGCATCTACATGATCAACCAGGTGTTCACCTATCAGACCAACCTGTCAGGTCCCGGCACCCAGAACATCCCGCTTGGTAACCATAACGCCGTCCAGGCTGCAGTCGACGTGCAGGCCTTCCTTTTCGTTCCCGGTTGGACCTTCCTCGGTGGGAACTACGACTTTATCATCGGGCAGCCGTTCGAAATGTTTAGCATAGGCGGGCCGCTCAGCGTCATCAACCCGGCCGTTCCAAGCGCCAATAGTGGGGTTGTACGCACCTTCATCATCAATGAATTGAGCTGGACCAAGATAGCGGGTACCGGCTTTGGGGTGAAGACCGGCTTGAATATGTATGTTCCGACCGGCACCATTCAGGGCCCGACTGGCCTCGCCAACGTCGGCGCACCTTTCACGACTTTCAACCCCGAATTGTTCCTTTCATATTTAGGGGGCGGCTGGAATCTCACCTCTGCTATGTTTCTTGAGATCAACACCGCGAACACCCGAACCAACTACACCACCGGTGACATTTTCCATGCAGACCTAACCGCCACCTATACCCTCGGAAAGTGGACGTTCGGGCCTGTCGGCTATTACGTCGCGCAGGTTTCAAACGACAAGTGCCCGATCGGCGTCTGCACCGCCTTCTATCCGGCGGGCACTTTGGGGAATGCCTCGAGGTTCCAACTGTTCGCCGTCGGCGGCCTGATCGAATACAACTTCGGTCCGGCGAGCTTTTCGGTGTGGGCGACGCAGGAGGTCTTTGCGAAGGCCTCTAACTCGGCCGCCGCGGCGCTGGGGGCCACGACCGACGTCTCTCTGATCACCCGGGGTATGACGGTCTTTGGAACGCTGAGCTATGCACTGTGGAATCCGACGCCGCCGGCGGCGGCGCCAATGATCCACAAGTAGGAACTGACGCATAAGTTCTAAAGCAACGAAAAGCCCCCTTTCGACACGATGTCGGAAGGGGGATTTTATTTGGCCAGATCGTCACCTAAGTCGGAAGCAGCGCAACGGCAGGTCGATAGTGAAACAACTCTTTTCGATTGAGGCACTTGTTACCGACCGCCCCGCCAGAGTCCCGCCCAAGGTTTCCGTCGCTCGAGACACTGCAAGATGAATAGGATCTGACAAGCTTGCCGCCACAGCGTGGCCTCATAGCGGCTCAACCGATCGAGCGGATAGGTCGGCAGGTTTGACAGATGGACAAAGGAGCGCGTGACCTTGTCAAATTGATCAGCCGGCACCGTGGTCGATTGTAAGCCAATATCGACACCGCCCGCGCGGTCAATCTCATTCTGTCGCGTTTCGTCTTCGGTCCCGACCGTATCCCGGTACATGCCGTCGACGACATTAGGGCGCTTTTGATACGCCTTTCTTTGCTGCCGGCATTGCAGCAGTTGTCGGGCCTGGATCTTGAACAGGCCGCTCTCGATCGCGGTAGCGCGACGCAGCCGCCATAACATGCTCGCCAATCTGAGCACCAGTTCTCTCTCGACCGCCGATTGCGCGTCATAGTCGGCCGTAATGGCCATTTCGAAGGCCGCATAGTCTTCGGCATCTTCCAGCGCATCGATCACCGTTTCCGCGGTGAGCCCATGACGAACGGCATTTTGTCGCGACGTTCCCTTGCCTTCCTCGGTCACAGGTCCGGTGCTGTGCTGCGCATTGCGGCGGTTGGCTTGGATTTGCCGGAACGATGTCATTCTGCGTCCGGGCCAAGAATTGGCTTCGTTTCGTCAATTTGAAGCCGGACGACCGCGCCGGAATTGCTTCCGTTGACGTTGGCCGGCCGTTCGATGTCGGCTGCGAGCCCTGTCGTTGGCGTTGCCGCATGCGTCATTGCCCACAGGCTCGCGGCAATGACCAGAGGATCGATTCCCTGTTTCTGCCACCAGGCGCGCTCGTTGCCCCGCCGGTGAAGTTCGCGATGGTGCAGCCTGCAGATAGGAACGGTGAAGCGGTCGCTGACCTTCCGCCCCATCGCGCGCTGCTCGGCAAACTTGATGTGGTGGGGATCCGACGGGGTGCGGCCGCAGACGAGGCAAGGCTGAGCGGCTACGAGCCTCAGATGCTCGCGATCGCGTTCGCGCACGGGCTTGCTGATGACCGTGACCGTCTGCTCGGCAGGATCGACCTGTGATGGCTGGTTGCCCTGCCCATTGGCATCCTGATGTTTGGGTGCGGTCAGCCCAAATTTCTCGAGCTGGTTCAGCCTGGTGGTGAAGGCATCCTCGATCGCTTGGGCGTCCGCCTTTGAAAGCTGGTTTTTCAGGGGCAGGCCATTGTGGGCCCAGCTGGCGAGAACCCCGGTGTCTTCGAGCTGCTCAATCTCTGAGGCCAGCCGCCGACGTAGATCAGCCGATGCTTCAGCCGACAAAGTTGGTGGCCTCGACCTTTCCGATCGGGCTCGCTTTTCCGCAGCGTGCAGCGGCCGGCCAGCGGCTTGCGTGCCTCCACCTTCCTGACAGGGCCTCAGCGGTCGATCTTGGGAGCCGGATAGGCCACCTGCTGGCAAAATGTCGGGCGCATCGAGGTCATCCTCGCCGGCAATCCCCACCAGGGTGAACAGGGCATAGCGGCGGGCGTAGGTGAGGGCGGCCCCTAACCGATGCGGCGCGGCCGTTTCGCTGACCGGGCAGACCGGCCAGTCGGAGGAGACCCATTCGCCGGAGGCGTGGACCAGCGTGGTGGTCAGCCGGATCAGGCCGCTCTTGCCGTCGATGGCGGTGGCCTGCACGGTGGCGATCTCGTGCTGGCCCAGACATTTGCGGACCAAATCGAGCCCCGACGACAGCGACGCATAGCGAAAGCTCCGCACCGCCTCGCGTGGGAAGGGGGAGACGATGGTTGCGGTCAAGGATTTTTCCGGGTTTTGGATCTCGGCTTGCGCCTTGGCCAGCGCTGCCGCGAGCGCTCCGATGCTTTCACTAGAGCGTTGCATGGCTGGCCTCCGCTGCTAGAACCTCGAAACTGATGGCGCCGGATTTTGATCGTTTGGCCCGCAGCCCATGACCTGAGGCCTCTCTGGCGTCCTCAGGCACTAAGGCCTTCAGTTCAGCCTTGGCGCGGCCATGGTCAACCGCCGCGTCGTGGGTCACCCGGTAGAGGTTTGCAAACTCCGCCCACGCGTTCGACCCGCTCATGTCGACGGTCCTCACAGCTTCAACCCTCGGCCGAGGTGGTTCGACGCCGAAGAGGTGAGGGGGCTCACCGCTTTCGACACAACGCCAGAATTTCCGTTCTGCGGTCAGCAGCAGGTGCTGGTAGAGCGGATCGGCTGAAATCGCGATCTCCACCCATTTGCCGCCGCCGGTGATGATGGACAGCACCGCCGTCCGCGACGCCGTGACCCACATATTGTGCTGCAACTGCGCCATGTGTTTTTCGGCAGCCGCTTCCTCCGAAAAATTCCACGGCAGCATGAACTTGGCTTCGAACACGGCGCCGGTGGCCTCAATCCTGCCGTCGAGGGTTGCTGCCATCCAGCGGTGTACGGCATGAAACACCTGCCGCTGTACCTCCGTGACGGCGTGGCCGGTGTTCTTTTCGTACCAGCGCCGGTTCAGATGCTCGGTAACGCTGCCGAGCTGGACCAGGAGGTCGCCCGAAAGGTCCTCGGGTTCGACCTCGCCGCGCTTCTCCCGCCAAAGACGGACCAGCGCCGCCTCGTCCTCGCCCATGATGGTCCGGGCGTCGGAGCCGCCAATAAAAGAGCGACGATTGCGGGAATCGGGTATCTCATCTGCCGAAGTCATTTTTTTGCAAACACCCTAAAGTAACACGCCCTTCGTCATCAACAATAATTATTGATACTCGAATGGTTAGGCCATGTCAACAATATTTGTTGATATTCCGATGACGCCGGCCCAGTCACGAGCCGCTCGAGCTTTATTGGAGATCAATCAGTCAATCCTCGCCCAAAACGCGGGATTAGGCCTTTCTACAGTTGTCGATTTTGAAAGGGAGCGGCGACAGGTTTCGGAGGATGCGGTACTCGCAATGAAGGCCGCACTTGAACGAGCGGGAGTTATTTTTATCGAAAAAAACGGGGGTGGGGAGGGCGTCCGGCTTCGAAGGCCAAGTCGAAGTCATGGCATGAAACGGAAATAGGTTCCGCTGCGATTCCGCCGCAGTCCAGAACACCGACGTGCTCGTTGAGTTAAGCTGCGATACCTGCTTGTGGCCCCTGCAAATAATCCTGCCGCTCCTTAAGCCAGTGAAGCGATTGAGCATTTGCACGCGCAGCAAAAAAGCGCCCCTCCTGCAAATGGCTAAAAGCCCGCTGCCAAAGAGAAATAGAGGAGCACCGGCTTCATTGCCCTATAGAAAGCTATTTTTGCAAAACGAAGCCAATTTTCTGCTTTGGAATCATGTTGGTAGGTTTTTCAGCCCGCTGATACATTGACGAGACTCGGCCATGTCGGGTCCGGGCAACTTAAAGCTCTCAGGTGACTCCCGTACGAAACGGGATCATCCGACTTCCGGTTTCTTTGCGATCCCGCCACGGCAATGACCGGCTGAAAGAGGCTGCACAATCCTCGGCAAGCGCTGGCCACCGGTCACGCGACTGTTCGCTACGGGCGAACAAGACCGCATAGCATGCATGCCTGCTGATGTCGGCTGCGTGAACTCAAGCTACCCGCTCAGACAGGTGCTGGTACCGCGAAGTCGATGACCGGTCCGAGCGGCACCACACCTGTCGGATTGATGTTCGTATGGCTCTCGTAGTAGTGCCGCCGAATGTGGTCGAGGTTAACCGTCTCCGCAACTTTTGGCAGGCTGTAGATATCTCGGGTAAAGCGCCAGAGCGCCGGATAATCGGCGATGCGCCTCAGGTTGCACTTGAAATGCCCATGGTACACGGCATCGAACCGCACCAGCGTGGTGAACAGCCGTATATCGGCTTCGGTGAGCCGGTCGCCAGTCAGGAAGCGTGTTTTTGAGAGCCGCCCCTCCAGCCAATCGAGCGCCTCAAACAGCGTCACGGCGGCTTCTTCATAGGCGGTCTGCGTGGTGGCAAAGCCAGCGCGGTATACGCCATTGTTGACTTCCCTGTAGATGCGCTCATTGAGCGCGTCTATCTCCGCTCGCAAGGGCGCAGGGTAGTAGTCGTCCGATGCCGCCCCAATGCCGTTGAAGGCGCTGTTGAACATTCGGATGATCTCGGAGGATTCGTTGTTGACGATGGTGCGACGCACCTTGTCCCAAAGGACCGGCACCGTAACGCGACCGGTGTAGTGCGGATCCGCCGCAACATAGATCTGGCTCAGTGTTTCCGCGCCGTTGATCGGATCGCCCGTCACGCATGGGCCAGGAGTGAAGGTCCAGCCGCGCTCGCGCATGTGCCAGTGCACCACCGAAAGCGAGATGGCGCTTTCCAGTCCCTTCAGCCGCCGCATGATCAGCGTCCGGTGCGCCCAGGGACAGGCCAAGCTGACATAGAGGTGATAGCGTCCCGGTTCGGCCGGAAAGCCACCCGCCCCGGTCGGACCTGCCGCGCCATCGTTTGTCACCCAATTGCGAAAGGTGCTGGGTTTGCGCTCAAAGCGGCCGCCAGTACCCGTTGTATCGTACCAGACGTCGCGCCACTCGCCGTCGACCAGCATTCCCATCTCAAGTCTCTTGCTTCGTCAGGTTGCCGCCGGGGAAAATCCACCGCTCGAGCCCATTCTAGATCATGATGCGATTGGTTGCATCATGATCTCATCTCTTTGTTCAAGCATGATCTCCACGCAAGCGCCTTCCGCGTTTGTTGGCTAAGGGAAAACCGGTTTCCAAAGCGCTGACGCATAGCTTTTAACACGACAAGATTCCCCCTTTCGAGGATGTCGGAAGGGGGATTTTTCGTGGCCAAAGCTGTGCAATCATTTCGCCCGAATTAATGCTGAGCACATGGACGCCCCGCCGGCTAATTTCCGGTGACAGGACCGCATCGAGCCCCCATCTATTTCCTCGGGATTTCAGCACCCATGTAGCCGAACAGAAATCCCGCCACCTTTCGCATCTGGATCTCCTCGCTGCCCTCGGTGATGCGGTAGCGGCGGTGGTGGCGATAGATGTGCTCGAACGGCTTGTGACGTGAATAGCCCATGCCGCCATGGACCTGCATGGCGCGATCGGCGGCTTCACAGCACAGGCGGTTTGCCCAATAATTGCACATTGAGACCTTATCGGAGAGCGTTCGCTCGATCTGCTGTTCGCTGAGCTCGTCCATCTCGCAGGCCGTCTTGCGGATCAAAAGGCGCAACATTTCGGCTTGGGTCGCGAGCTCGACCAGCGGGAACTGGATCGCCTGGTTTTCAGCCAGCGGCCGGCCGAAGGGTTTGCGCTCGCGTGCGTATTTGACACTTTCCTTGATACAATAGACCGCAGCACCCAGCGAACTCGCCGCCTGGCGAATCCGGTTCTCATGGACGAAGCACTGTGCGAGCGACAGTCCACTTCCAACCTCGCCGAATAGGGCATCCTCTGCCACGAACACGTCGGTAAAGCTGACGCGCGGATGATCGGTTGGCATGTTGAAGGTCCACAGATACTCCTCGACCCTGACGCCGGCGCTATTCGCCGGCACCAGAAAACAGGTGATGCCGCGCGCATCGCCGTCCTTGCCTGAGGTGCGCGCGAATAGTGCGCAATGCGTGGCGGTGTGCATGCCGGTCGTCCACATCTTCTCTCCGTTGATGAGCCAGCCTTTGAAGTTGCCGCGCGTGGCCGGAATTGCCCGCGTCTCCATATGAGTGGCGTCCGAGCCGTGATATGGCTCGGTTAAGCCGAACGTTATGCGGTACTTTCCGGTAATCGAGCCGTTGATCATCTCCTTCTGGTCCTCGCGGCCGTAGCGGTCGAGCATAGTCACGATGGGAAAATTGCCGACGATGGAATGCTCGTTCTGCAGATCGTTGTGCAGGCCCAGGCCCTTGGATGCAAAATGCTCGCGGATCACGGCCATCCAGAGGTTGGAGCCGTCCTTGCCGCCATAACGCTTGGACAAAGCAAAGCGCAGATGACCGGCGGCATCGGCGAGGTCCTTGGCCTTGCGCAGCAGCGCTTCCCATTCGGGTCGGGGCAGTCCGCCGCCCTCGTAATCCGTGCGAGCCCATTCGCGCCGATAGTCGAAGAACCGAATGTTGTCGTCGGTTTCCTCCAGCGGCTTGATTTCGCGCTCGATAAATCGGTCGAGTTCCTCGAGATAGGCGGCAAGACTGGGCGGCAGCGAAAAATCCAAGGCGGTCTCCCACGAAGCATGAGAAGGGGTTTTCGTTCAGATTAATTTTAGGCGAGAAGCCGACGCGTGAGTCAAGTAGTGTCCCGGTTCTGACATTCGTATCCTATCGCGGCGAGTTCGTTTACGAATGTCAGAACCAAAGGGACGCTAGAGCTCCGATTCCGAAGTTCGCAAGCTAACGCGGCGACCTCTGATGCGAACTTCGGAATCAAAGGAGCTCTAGCAACTTTTTAATTCTAGTGCGGCTCTGAATTTGAAGTTCCTATCACGAACTTGCCGCGATACCGATAGCAAGTTCAAATTCGCCGCACTAGCAAATATTGGATTCTAGTGTGGCTCTGACTCTGACGTTCCTTTGACGAGGTCGCAGCAAAAATGAAAGGAACGTCAGAGTCGCCACACTGGCGCCTTGCGCGTTTCGATGATACCGGGTGGTCGTAGCGGATAAAGTGCCGATTTTCCTCGTTGCGGTTGCGGAAACCGGGGCGGGAGCAAAATGGAGCTGAAATTTACCCGAATGAAGCGTAAGGGCGCTATCACCATGGTGATGCCATCGGCCCGCTCTGCCGGCGGCCCGCCGCCAGTCGAGAGAGGATGATGGAGGAAAAACTCGCACGTGGCGTTGGCTCCTGGTTTCCCGGTGCGATTGGAGTCGCCGATGCAGAGAAACTTTCCGGCGGGGCCAGTCAGGAAACCTGGCGCTTCGACATCGTGCATCCGGAAGGGAACTTCGGTGCGATTCTGCGTCGGGCGCCCAAGGGCTATGGCGCGGCACCGTCCCGCGCGGCGGGACTCAATGCTGAAGCCAAACTTATGCAGCTGGCGTTCGACGCTGGCTTACCGTCACCACGAGTGCTGCATGTGCTGACGACCGAGGATAACCTCGGTACGGGCTTCATCATGCAGCGGGTGGATGGCGAGACCATCGCGCGCAAGATTTTGCGCGAGGAGGAATTTGCCGACGCGAGGCCGAGAATAGCCCATCAGCTCGGCCGTGTGCTCGCCGGCATTCACAGTTTGCCGGACACGCAATTGCCTGAGCTGCGCCGCATGACTGCCGCGAAGGAGCTCGATGAATTCGAGCGCGACTATCGAAGCCTGAACTGGCCGAAGCCCGTGTTCGAACTGGCGCTACGCTGGCTACGCGACAACGATCCCGGGGTGTCCACGGAGGTGACCTTGGTGCATGGCGATTTCCGAAACGGCAATCTCGTCATCGACCGCGACGGAGTTCGGGCCGTGCTGGATTGGGAGCTCGCGCACCTTGGCGATCCCATGGAGGATCTCGGCTGGGTCTGCGTCAACTCCTGGCGTTTCGGCGAGATCGACAAGCCGGTCGGCGGCTTCGGCTCGCGCGAGGAGCTGTTCGCGGGCTACGAGGCGGCCGGTCGCCGCGTCTATCCTGCGCGGGTGAGTTTTTGGGAAGTTATGGGCACGCTGCGCTGGGGCCTGATGTGCGGCGGCATGATGCAGCGTTTCCGCGAGGGTCCGGATCATTCCATGGAACGCGCG
>Ga0210402_10002123_pt1 | contig 19610 bp, 17 predicted proteins | sample IncBWC7MmetaG_FD_161055 | JGI IMG/M metagenome (GOLD analysis project Ga0210402, IMG submission 161055) | Forest soil microbial communities from Barre Woods Harvard Forest LTER site, Petersham, Massachusetts, United States - Inc-BW-C-7-M | ecosystem: Environmental > Terrestrial > Soil >... | reverse complement strand
AAATAGGCGACCGGCGGTTCCGGTTCGTCTGTCAGCACAGCCTTCGACAGGGGCGGGCGCTCGTATGGGCGCCAGGTCTCTTCGCCAATCAGCAGAATCCGCCCCGTGAAGCCGGCCTGGCGCATGGCGATCGCTGCCCAGCCGCCAGCCTGGCCGGCCCCAACGATGATGTGGGTCAGACTCATGCGGAACTGTTGGCCTATCGGGCCGCGGGCGCCTTGTCCGGCAGCCAGACATCGGTCCAACCGGTCTCGTCGCCGGCAGCGCTCAGCTTGACCTGCGTGTGGCCTGGGCCTTGCCGGCTGAGGATCTGGATACCCGTCGGACGCGCGATGATGCGGCAATCGGCCGACATTGTGGCCCCGCCGCTGACCCGCGCCGTCATGTTCGAGGCATGACGGTCGAGATCGTCCTCGGTTCGGCAGAGTACGGCGCCCGGATCGAGCCGCGGCCACACGGTGGGCGGAGCGCGTGGCGGCGGCGGTGGCGGCCCCTTCTTCTGCGGCAGGAAACCAGGGGCGTCGAGGATCACATTCTGTGCCGACGCCGACGGCACAAGACAGGCCAGGAGCACAGCAATCAGCACGCTCCACCAGGGACGCAACGCCAGCATGGCAACTACCCCAATACTCGACAACGTGCGCAGTCTAGGGACCTGCCGCCGTGACCGGCAACCACAGTCTTGGACATATCCCCCACGGCTGGCATGTTAACGGCGGAAAATACCTGGAGAGCGAAATGGCGGATGCTGGTTGGGTGCGGGTGGCGGCGGTATCGGATGTGGCCGAGGGCCAGGTTCACGCGGTGCGCGTGGGCGGGCGGGAGATTGCGCTGTATCACCTGCCGGGCGGCGACTATCGCGCCACCGACAACATTTGCACGCATGAGTATGCACAGCTCTCCGACGGCTGGCTGGAGAATGGCGCCATCGAGTGTCCGCTGCACGCCGCGCGGTTCGACGTTAAGACCGGCAAGGCGCTGTGCGCGCCGGCCGAGCAGGACATCGATGTGTTCGAGGTCAAGGTCGAGGGCAGCGATCTGCTGGTGAAAATGCCGGGCTGACGATGCCCAGGCCGACGACGGACAGCAAACCGATCGACTGCGATCTGCACCCGACGGTGCCGGCGATGTCGGCGCTCATGCCCTATCTCGATGAGATATGGCGCGAGACCGTGGTGCGGCGCGGCATCGATGAGTTGAACACCATCGCCTATCCGTCCAACAGCCCCCTCACCGTGCGGTCAGATTGGCGGGGCGCGGGGGAAAAGCCTGCGACGACGGTCGAGCGTCTGGGAACCGAGGCGCTGGATCCATTCGGCACGGGGACAGCGATCTGCAACTGTCTCTATGGGGTGCAGGCGACCTTCAGCGAGGATCTGGGCGCCGCCATGGCACGCGCGGTGAACGACTGGATCGCGCGCGAGTGGCTTGACCGCGACCCCAGGCTGCGCGCCTCGATCGTGGTGCCGCAGCAGAATGCCGAGCTGGCGGTGGCGGAGATCGAGCGCTGCGCCGCCGACCGTCGTTTCGTCCAGGTCATGCTGTTGGTTTCCGGCGAACTGCCGCTGGGCCGACGGCAGAACTGGCCGATCTACGCCGCCGCCGAACGTCACAGTCTGACGCTGGGCATCCACGCCGGCAGCACCTACCGCCATCCGAACACGCCGGTCGGTTGGTCCAGCTATTACAGCGAGGAATACATCAACCAGGCCGGCGCGTTTCAGACCCAGCTCACCAGCCTGATAACCGAGGGGGTGTTCGCCAAATTCCCCGACCTGACCGTGGTGCTGATGGAATCAGGCGTGACCTGGCTGCCCGGCTATCTCTGGCGGCTGACGAAATTCTGGAAGGGGCTGCGCAGCGAGGTGCCCTGGGTCGCCGATCCGCCCGCCACCATCGTCCGCGAGCGGGTCCGACTGACACTCCAGCCGTTCGACGGGCCGCCGGATTCGGCCACGATCAGCCGGTTCATGGAGCATATGGGTTCGGACGAACTGCTGCTGTTCTCCACCGATTACCCGCACTGGCAGTTCGAGGGGATTTCCGCCATTCCGGACGGGCTCGACCCGGGCCTCGCGCGAAAGATCATGGTCGATAATCCGCTGCGGACGTATGCTCGCCTGAAGGAGACAGTGACATGAACGTTGACGTCCTGAACCGCTCCGGGCTTCACCCGGCCGCGCAGTCCAAGCTCGCAATCGCCGACTGCGACGTGCATCCGCGCCCAGCCGGCGCCGGAATCGGGGGCGTCAGCCGCTCGCTCTATCCCTATCTGTCCAAGCGCTGGCAGGAGCATGTGGAGACGTTCGGCGTCCGCTACCGCCAGCCGTGGGAGAAGGGTTCGGCATACCCGAAGGGCCAGCCGCAGGCGTGCCGCCGCGACGCGTGGCCGAACGGCGAGAATCCCGGCAGCGACCTGGGCTTCATGGCCGAGCAGCACCTCGATCCGAACAACGTCGCGCTCGGCATCCTCAATCCGCTGACCAGCGGACAGGGCGCGCAGGACGGCGATCTGTCCGCCGCCCTGACGCACGCCACCAATGAATGGCAGGTTGCCGAGTGGACATCCCGCGATGCGCGGCTGAAGGCCTCGGTCGTGGTGCCGTTCGAGGACGGCCCGACCTCGGCCAGGATGATCGAGGCGCGCGCCGGCGATGCCAATTTCGCCCAGGTGCTGCTGCTGACCCGCACTTCCGAACCACTCGGCCAGCGGCGCTACTGGCCGATCTATCAGGCGGCGGTCGAGGCCAACCTGCCGATCGGCATCCACGCGTTCGGCTATGGAGGCAGCGCGATGACCTCCGGCGGCTGGCCGTCTTTCTACATCGAGGAGATGGTCGGCCATGCGCAGTGCCAGCAGGCGGTGCTGACCAGCCTGATCTTCGAGGGCGTATTCGAGCGATTCCCCACGCTGAGGGTGGTGCTGGTCGAGGCCGGCTTCGCGTGGGCGCCCGCGCATGCCTGGCGTATGGACCGGCAGTTCGCCAAGCTGCGTCGCGAGGTGCCGCATCTGAAGCGCCTGCCATCGGAGTACATGCGGAGCAACGTCTGGTTCACCACCCAGCCGGTGGAGGAGCCGGAGCCGCGCGAGCACCTGGCCGATGCGATCGAGTGGATGGGCTGGGATCGCGTGCTGTTCGCCACCGACTATCCGCATTGGGACTTCGACGATCCCGCCCAGGCACTGCCGATACGGATGACCGAGACGCAGCGGCGCCAGATCTTCCGGGACAACGCGACGGCAGTGTACGGCATCGCCTGACACGAATGCACGGCAGTACGACTCCCCCTCCCCTTGCGGGAGGGGGTTGGGGGGAGGGGTTGCCGACCCTAAATGTTCCGGATGGACATCATCAGCCTTCCCCATTCGCGCATCATCGAAATCAGCCGCGTTGCATTCGCGACGCCTGATGTCGATCTACTGTGCTTCGGCGAGTCGGACCAGCCAAGCCCCGCCTCCGCGCACGCCGCTGCGGTCGCAGCGCTCGCCGCCGGTGACACACGGTACTCCGATGTGCGCGGCCTTGAGGAACTGCGCTCCGCCCTGGCGGACTATTTGACCGCGCTGCATGCCCATCCGGTGTCGGAGGAACGCATCCAGATCACCGCGTCCGGCATGACCGCGGTCTCGGTCGCGCTGGCTGCGACCGTGCGCCCCGGCGACCGTGTCGTTTTGCACAGCCCGTCCTGGCCGAATATCGGCAACGCAGCACGGCTGCGTGGCGCCGAGGTGGACGAACTCAAGCTTACGGCGTTGCCCGAAGGCGGCTTCCGCATGGACTTCGACCGGCTGGATGCGATGCTGCAAGGCGCGCGCGCATTCATCCTGAACAGCCCGAACAACCCCACCGGCTGGACCGCCACGCACGACGAACTGGCCACCATCCTGGAGATCACGCGCCGGCGCCATGTCTGGCTCATCTCCGACGAAGTCTATTCGCGCCTTGTCTACGATGGCACTGCTGCCGCGCCGTCAATACTGGATGTGGCGGAACCGCACGACAGGGTCCTGGTCTGCAACAGCTTTTCCAAAACCTGGATGATGACCGGCTGGCGCCTCGGCTGGCTTGTGGTGCCCGAGGGCACACGCGATGCCATCACCGAGCTGGTGGAGGTGACGCACTCCGGTGTTGCGCCATTCATCCAGCACGCAGGTGTCGCCGCGGTGCACGACACCGAAGCACTGGAGCGGTTCCGAGATCATTGTGCCACGGGAAGGAACCTGACCGGCGACGCGCTCTCCGGCCTTAACGGCGTGCGCTATACCGCGCCGGACGGGGCGTTCTATGCGTTCGTCGGCGTGGAGGGGCTGACCGACAGTCTGGCTCTTGCGAAGCGGCTGGTGACCGATCACCATGTCGCGGTGGCACCAGGCATGGCGTTCGGTACAGCCGGCGAGGGCTATTTGCGCATTTGTTTCGCCCAGTCGGCGGAGCTGATTGAACGCGCCATGGGTCGGTTGCGCGACGGCCTGCGAGCGCAGGCCGCGTAATGAGTATCCGAACATGTACGCCTGCCGTCGCGGGTTTGCTGGTGCTCCTCATCGGCGGTGCGCCGGCGTTCGCGCAGCGGGAGGAGTCCGAGCCACCCCCCACACAGGAGCCACCCGGCTTCTGGCAGCGTGACACGCTGACCGGCGACTGGGGCGGCCTGCGCACGGCGCTCGAGGCGCAAGGCATCGCGTTCACCGTGAAATACACCGGCGAGGTCTTTGCCAATGTCCAGGGCGGCATCAAACGCGGCGCTACGTACGACGGCCTGTTCCTGCCGGAACTCGATGTCGACCTCGAGAAGCTGATCGGCTGGCACGGCGCCAGCTTCAGCGTCTCGATGGTCCAGGGCCACGGACCGGCGCTGTCGCAGGGCTGGGTCGGCAACCTGCTCAACGTGTCGAACGACGTGGCGATCCCGCCGGCGACTAGGCTGTACAATCTTTGGCTGCAGCAGAACCTGTTCGATGATGTATTGTCGGTGCGCGCCGGCATGATGAACGTCGATGCCGAATTCATCACCACGCTGACCGGCGCGCTGTTCATGAACGGCTCGTTTGGCTGGCCGGAATGGACGGCGGCTGACCTGCCTGGCGGCGGGCCCGCCTATCCGCTGTCGGCTCCGGGGATCCGGGTGAAGCTGCAGCCTGCGCCCCAGGGGTTCTACCTGCAAAGCGCGGTATTCAGCGGCGATCCCACCGGGCACAGCGGGTCGAACAGCCCCTCCACCAGTATCCCCAATGGCACCCTGGTCAGCTTCACCGGCGGCGCGTTTATCATCGCCGAGGGCGGTTACGCCATCAACCAGGACAAGGACGCGAAGGGTCCGCCGCTGGCATTCAAGCTGGGCGGTTGGTACCACACCAGCACCCATTTCCAGGACCAGCGCTTCGATACGCAGGGGATCTCGCTGGCGAGTCCGCTGTCGAACGGCGCGCCGTTCAACCACCACGGCGATTGGGGCGTCTATGCGGTCGCCGACGGCACCATCGCCGGCGCGCTGTCGGGGTTCGCCCGGATCGGCGCCGGCTCGCCGAACGACCGCAACCTGGTCAATTTCTATGCCGACGCCGGCCTGACCTATAAGGGCCCGATCCCCGCGCGCCCCGACGATACCGCAGGCATCGCGTTTGCCTATGCGCGGATCGGCAACAATGCGCGTGGGCTCGATCAGGATGTGCAGTTCTTCTCGGCCAACCCGTCCTTCCCGGTGCGCGACCACGAGGCAGTGCTGGAGATCAGCTACCAGGCGCAGGTCACACCGTGGATGACGTTGCAGCCGGACCTGCAGCGCATCTTTCATCCGGGCGGAAACGTGCTGAACGCCGACGGCTCGCTACGCAAGGACGCATTGGTGCTCGGGCTGCGCTCGACGCTGACGTTCTGAATAGCGAAGCAAGCAAGTTTCACCGCGGAGGCGCAGAGACGCTGAGAAGTGGTTGATGCGCTTCGCGCGAGGGGATGCCTTTTTCTCCGCGCCTCTGTGCCTCCGCGGTGAATCCTGCTTCTGACTACGCCCCGCCATTCACGTCGATCGTCGCGCAGGTGATGAACGACGCGGCGTCGCTGACCAGGAAATCCACCACTGCTGCGATCTCTTCCGGTTCGCCGGCACGACCCAGCGCACTGGCCTTCGCACGTTCCTTCGCCACCTGCGGTGTACGTGCGCCCATCGCCGTGTTGATCAGCCCCGGAGCAATCGCGTTCACCCGGATGCCGTGCTGACCGAGCCGCGCGCCGAGGCTCCTCGTCAGATTGATGACGGCTGCCTTGGACGCGCCGTACTCGACGACCGTACTGCCGCGCTGGCCGGCGGACGAAGCGGTGTTGACGATGGCGCCGGATTGACCGGCAGCGATCAGTCGCTTCGCCACAAATTGCGTGGCAAAGAACGGCACCCGCACATTCACCGACATGGTTCCGTCGAACTGGTCCGGCGGCACGTCGAGGAAGTCGTTCTCGGGATGGTAGATGCCCGCGTTGTTGAACAGCACGCGGATCAGCCCATGGTCGCGCTCGATCGCCGCGAGCGTAGTCGCCATGCGCGCGAGGTCGGTCAGGTCGCATTGGTAATGCGGCCAGTTGCCGGCGCCGTCCGCCCCGACATCGATGCCAACGGCAAGATGGCCCGACTGCGCGAGACGGCGGCAGGTTGCTTGGCCGATCAGGCCGTTGCTGCCGGTGATGACCGCGACCTTTGGCATGGTGTCCTCCAATCATGAACTGGCCAAGTAGGCGGGCCGGACCTACAGTGTTGTCAAGCAGCCCGGGGAGGGGTGTTGATGGTCAGCATTGAACCAACGGGCGCGGTGCTTGGCGCGACCGTGCACGGCGTCGACGCGGCGCGACCGATCGGTGAACTGGCGTTCGCACAGATCCTCGCGGCGCTCGGCCGCTATGGAGTGCTGCGATTTCCCGATCAGCAGATCGACGCCGATGAACTGCGACGCTTCTCCGAACGCTTCGGCGAAATCCAGGGGCCAAGTGCGGGTTCGCCGGACGTTGCGCATGTCGGGACGTTGTCGAACCTCAAGGAGGGCGGCAAGTATGTCGGCCTGCCCGATGCGGGGCAGGACTGGCACACCGACATGTCGTATCGCGACATCATGGGGTTCGTGAACGTGCTGTACGGCATCCGCATTCCACGCCGCAACGGCGTGGCGCTCGGCGGCACCGAGTTCTGCAATATGCACATGGCTTACGAGGCGCTGCCGGCCGACATCAGGACGCGGCTCGCCGATGCGACCGCAACGCACAACTTCGAGAAATTCTGGGAGCATATGCGTCAGGACAAAGCCAGCACGCGTCCGCCGATGACGGACGAACAGCGCGGGCGGCGGCCGCCGGTGGTGCATCCGCTGTTCCTCACGCACCCGATCACCGGGAAGAAGGTGCTGTACTGCAACCCCGGCTACACGACGCGGATCAACCAACTGCCGGAGCGCGAGAGCGACGCGATGCTGGAATACCTGTTCGACTTCCAGCTCGAGCCGCGCTTCCGCCACACCCACACCTGGGCCGAGAACGACCTGCTGGTCTGGGATCACCTCGGCACGATCCATCGCGCAATCGCCGACTACGGACCCGACGAGATCCGGCTGATGCGCCGCTGCCAGGTGATGGCGACGAAGGTGTTCGATCCCGAATTCCTGCGCCCGGTGCGCGAACTCATGGCGGAGGCAGTGTGATGCGCTGGATCAGATTCACGACCAATGGACACACGACCTACGGCTCGCTGAACGGCGACACCGTGAGCGAGATCAGCGGCGAGCCCTGGGGCGGGCATTCCGCGACCGGCAAGTCACACAAACTCTCCGATGTGAAGCTGGAAGTACCGGTGATCCCGCGCACCTTCTACGCCGCCGGCATCAACTATGCGGCGCATATCCGCGAGATGGCCGAGAAGCGCGGCGTGCAGCCGGTGTTCCCGGAAAAGGCCGACATCGGCTATCGCGCCAACAACGCCTTGATCGCGCACAATGAGGATGTGGTGATCCCGAAGGACGCCACCGAGAAGATCAACTACGAGGGCGAACTCGTCGTCATCATCGGCAAGCAGGTGAAGCACCTGTCGAAGGCCGATGCGATGTCCTGCGTGTTCGGCTACACGATCGGCAACGACGTGAGCGAACGCACCTGGCAGCGCGGCGACCGCACCTTCTGGCGCGGCAAGAATGCCGACACGTTCAAGCCGATGGGGCCGTGGATCGACACCGACGTCGATATCGATGCGATGCAGACGATCGTGCGGGTGAACGGCAAGGACAGCCTGCGGTTCAAGACCAACGACATGATCTTCGATATCCCGACCTACATCGAGGCGATGACGCGCTATCTGACGCTGTATCCGGGAGACGTGATCTGGATGGGCACCGACGGCACGTCGCCCGATCTGAAGCACGGGGACGTGGTGGAGGTGGAACTCACCGGTCTCGGTGTGCTGCGCAACCGGTTTGTGCGCGCAGCGTAGGGCCCCCTCCCCGGCCCTCTCCCGCTTCGCAGGAGAGGGTGCGCCGGACTCCCTCTCCTGCGAAACGGGAGAGGGCCGGGGTGAGGGTGCTTCCGGCCCATGCTGACCACCCTGGTCGTGCTCCTCGCCGCCGCCACGATCGCCGTGCCGCTGACACGGCGCGCCGGCTTCGGCAGCGTGCTGGGCTATCTGCTCGCCGGCATCGTCATCGGACCCGCGGGGCTCCGTCTAGTCACCGACATCGATGCCATCGCCTCCATCGCCAGCCTCGGCGTGGTGATGCTGCTCTTCCTCATCGGCCTGGAAGTACGCCCGCAACGTCTGTGGGTGATGCGGCGCTCGGTGTTCGGTCTCGGCACGGCGCAGGTCGCGATCAGCGGCGCGGCGCTGGCGGCCCTTGCCCATACCGCGAGCATCGGATGGCCAGGCGCGATCGTGCTCGGCGCGGGCCTCGCGATGTCATCCACCGCCATTGTCCTGCCGATGCTGGCGGAGCGCGACCTGCTCACCAGCCCCGCCGGCCGCGACACCTTCGCCGTGCTGCTATTCCAGGACCTCGCGTTCATCCCGCTGGTGGCACTGGTCCCGCTGCTCGGCGGCGACAGTATCCCCGACCATGTACCGTGGCACGATGTGGCGCGCGCCGCGGTCGCGATCGCCGTCATTTTGGTCGGTGGCCGCTTCCTCATGCGGCCGCTGTTCCGCGCCATTGGCGGCGCGCAGACACCGGAAGTCTTTACCGCCGTCGCGCTGCTCATCGTCGCGGGCACCGCCCTGCTTGCCACTGCCGGCGGCCTGTCGCCCTCGCTCGGCGCGTTTATGGCCGGCGTGCTGCTGTCGGAATCCGAGTACCGCCACGAACTTCAGGCCGACATAGCACCGTTCGAGGGCCTGCTGCTTGGGTTCTTCTTCATCTCGGTCGGCATGTCAGCCGATCTTTCCCTGGCCGGCACCCAGCCGGCCATGCTCGCCGCAGCCACGGCGGCTTTGCTTGTCGCCAAATCGGTCATCGGCTTCCTCCTGGCGCGCATCGGCGGGCAGGATAGGACCAACGCGCTGCGCTTCGCCCTCGCGCTGCCACAGGCCAGCGAGTTCAGCTTCGTGCTGTTCGGCGCCGCGGTCGCGGCCGGAGCGCTCGGTCAGGGTCATGCGGCATTCGCCACGCTGGTCACCGCCGCCTCGATGATCGCCACGCCGATCCTGTTCGCCGGCTCCGAGGCATTCATCATCCCGCGCCTGAAGCGCGCGCCCGCGCCTGAATACGACACGATCGACGCCGACCCCAACCCGGTGATCATCTGCGGCTTCGGCAGGTTCGGGCAGATCGTCGGACGCGTCCTGCGCATGCATGGCATCGAATTCACCGCGCTGGAACGCAATCCCGGCCAGGTCGATGTCGTTCGCCGTTTCGGCAACAAGGTGTATTTCGGCGATCCTACGCGTGCTGACGTTCTGCGTGCGGCCGGCGCCGAGCAGGCGAAGCTGATTGTGGTGACGCTGGACGATCCGCCAGGGGTGCTACGAACGGTCGAAGTCGTCAAGCGCACCTTTCCGAACCTCGCCATTCTCGCCCGTGCGCGCAACCGGTGGTATGCGCATCTGCTGATGGACCGCGACGTGGACGGCCAGGTGCGCGAGACGTTCTATTCCAGCCTGCACCTCGCCAGGATGGCGCTTACCACGCTCGGCATCGACGAGGAAGCTGCCGAACGCGCTGTGGCACTGTTCCGAGATCGAGACGAAAGGACACTGCTGGAGACCCATGCGATCTACCGCGACGAGAAGCAGGTCATCCAGAGCCAGCAGCAGGCGGCGGAGGAATTGGCCAGCCTGTTCGCAGCCGACCGGCCGTGAGGCAGCCGCGTCAGTCGCTGCGTGTTTCGGGCATTGCGAGCCAAACCGCCAGCGTGCCGAGCAGACCGATCACGCCGAGTGCCGTGAACGCGCCCTGCACGCCGGCGGAGTCCGCGATCCAGCCGCCCAGCGTTGTGCTGAGCGCGGCGCCGAAGGAAACCGCAAGACCAAGTGCGCCCATGCACAGGTTGAAGTGCGACGTTCCACGGGTGATGTCGGCCGCGATCAGGGGAAACAGCACACCGAAGACCGCGGCGCTGATGCCGCCCACAGCCTGAGCAGCGATCGGCAGCCAGGCACCGGGCAGCACCGCCAGCAGCAGACCGCGGAGCGGCAAGGCGGACCAGCCCAGCAGCAGCATCGAACGCCTCCCCGATAGCTCGGCACGCCGGCCCACCCATGGCGAGCAAAGCGCCACCACGCCCTGCGGCAGCACGATGCAAGCGGCGATGATCATATTGGCGAAGTCCCCGGAACGCGAGGTGATCTCCGCGGCGATGAGCGGCAGCATCGCGGCGTTAGACAGGTGGAACAGCATCACGCAGCCGAAGAACGCGAGCAGGCGGCGGTCGGTGAACAAGCGTCGCAGGCCGGGCCAGTCAAGCAGCGGGACCGTTGTCTGGCGTCTGGAGTGCGGGCCGCGGCCGATCGCAAGCAGGGTCAACAGCGCCGGGATGCAAAGCGCGGCGGTCAGCACGAATACTGCACGGCTGGACAGGTAGGCCCCGGTTGCGCCCATGACCGCCGCGGCAAGCCCGTTGCCGATGGAGGCGAAGCGGGCATTGCGCCCCAGCCGTTCACCCAGCGCGGCGTGGCCAACCAGATGCAGGCTGATTGCAGCGATCGCCGGGGTGAGTATGCAGCTTGAGAAAGCATGCAGCGTCTGCGCCACCGCCACGGGCAACAAAGTGGGCTGGATCGCCAGCAGCAGGGCCGCGGTGATCACGCCGATCAGCGCACCACCCACGGCGGCGCGCTTGTTGTGCATAGCGTCCACCAGAGCACCGGCAGGGATTTGACTGATCAGCGATACGACTGTGCCCAGCGTCAGGACAAAGCCGATCTCCACCTGGGTCCATTTGTGGGTCGTCAGATACACGGCAATGAACGGACCGAAGCCGGTCTGCACATCGGCCACGAAGAAGTTCAGCAGGTCGAGGGCGCGCGCACCTCGCGCCACAAGTATGCCGCGGCCTGGCATGCATCACTGCTTCGGTGGCGCGGGTTCGGCTTCGGGGGCGACAGCCGGGGCGGGGGCGGGGGCTGCCACCACGACGGGGGCGGGCTTGGCAATATCCTTGTATTCGGGCGCCCCCTTGATCTGGTCGGGCGTCAACTCGAGCGTGATCGGATTTTTGGGGTCGCCTGGCGCGAAGTGCAGTGCGCTCCATCGAACGGCGATCTTGCGGCTGCCGACGCCCATGAAGCCTCCAAAGTCGATCACTGCGGCCTGTGGCTGACCCTCCTGGCCGACGAGAACATCGACCAGTCGCCCGATGTCCTTGCCATCCGGACCCTGGACGTTATGGCCGAGGATCGCCAATGCCTCCTCTGGCGGGACCTGCTGCACATCGCTGGCTGTTGGTTCAGGCGCCGCAGCCGTTAGCAGCAGCAACGCGACGCAAGCGAGGATTGTTCCGCAGCGATCGGGTAGCATACGCTCCCTCCTTCGTGATCAGGTCGGCGCAGCCCGCGCCGCGATCAAGCGTTTGCGCGCGGACGCGTCTTCAAGTCCCGCCGGGGTCGCGCACCGGCCGCGACACCTTGCGAGGCCTTGATCGATGCCAGCACGATTCCCCCGGCGATCAGGGCGATGCCGATCGCATGGTAGGCGTAGAACGTCTCGCCGAGGAACAACACCGCGAGGATGCTGCCGAACACCGGCATGAGATGCCAGGACTGGCCGGCGCGTGCAGCGCCGATCAATTCGATGCCGCGATTGAAGAACAGATAGGCGATGAAAGACGGGAACACCGCGATGTATGCCATCGCGAGCCAGGACGGCAGGCCGCCCTCGATTCTGCCGCCTTGCACTGTCTCCCACACGTAGAACGGCAGGATCATCATCGACCCGATCCCCATCATGGCGACCAGGAAGCTGAGCGGATGGGCAACGGGGCGGCGGCGGAACATCGCGGCGTAAACGCCGTAGATCACCATGGCGACCAGAATCCAGACATCGCCGCGGTTGATCGACAGGTGCAGCAGAATCTCGAATGAGCCGTGCGCCGCGATGACCGCAACGCCTATCAGCGACAACAGGACGCCGGCTGACTGCCATGCTGTCGGCCGCTCGCCGAACAGCGCGAAGGCCCAGATCACGATGACCAGCGGCCCTGCCGATTGCAGCAGCAGCACGTTCAGTGCCGTGGTATTGGTGAGGCCGATATAGGACATCGTGTTGTAGGTGGCGATGCCCGTCGCCGAGAGCAGCAGCATCATGCGCCAGTGGCGCAGCAGGGCCCGCGCATCCTGCTTGAGGTAGGGCCACGCGAAGCCGAAGGCGATCACGAACGCGCCGGTCCATCGCCAATAGGCGAGCGCGATCGGCGGAACGTGCCCTGCCAGTCCGCGGCCGAGCACGATATTGCCGGCCCAGAACAGATTGGCAAGCACGAGAAGGGTCCAGGCTGAATTCCAAAATTTGGTCACGTTCCGATCAATCAGTAAGGCTCACCACAAAGACACGAAGGCACGAAGGGCCAACTTCGTGCCTTCGTGTCTTTGTGGTAAATTCTGCTAATAAGCCCCCGCCCAACCATCGCGGCGCGGATCCGAACCGGCCGCGCGTACGCCGTTCTCCATCACCCGGATCGCCTGCACGCTGCATGGCGCTTCCAACGGCCCGACGCGATTCAAACGGTGCCCAAGCCGTTCCAGCCCAGCCAACACGTCCTCGCCAAATCCCGGTTCGATCGTCAGCCTGCCGTCGCCCTCGTGCGGCCAGTTGGCGCCCTGCCCTTGCTGACTCGAACTCCAGCGCGGAGCTTCCAAAGCCGACTGCGGATCGGCGCCCAGGTCCATCATCGCTGTCAGCACCTGAAGGTTGACCTGCACCTGATGATCCGCGCCCGGCGTGCCTTCGACTGCCCACAGCCGGTCGTTCTTGAACACCATCGGCGCATTCATGGTGTGTCGCACGCGCTTGCCGGGCGCCAGACGATTGGGGTGGCTGGGCGCGAGGTGCCAGTAGGCCATGCGGTTGTTCAGCAGAACGCCGGTGTCGCCCGCGGTGACGCCGGAACCAAACCCTGAATTGAGACTTTGAATGCCGGACACCGTGTTGCCGTCCGCATCGACGACGCAGAAATAGGTCGTGTCGCCGGCCGCTGCCTCGGGTTCCGCCAAAGCGAGGTCGCTCGCGTGAGCCATGTCGATCGCGGCGGCACACTCGTCGGCGTAGGCGTCCGATAGCAGACGGTCGAGCGGCACGTCGCCAAAGCGCGGATCAGTACCGTAGCGCTCGCGATCCTGGAAGGCGCGCTTCTTCGCTTCCACCAGCACGTGGATGCGCCGCACCGGATCGAGCGCGGGCAGATCAAAACGTTCGGCGATCTTTAGCATCTGCAGCATGGTGAAGCCGGTAGAGTTCGGCGGCGTCTGCGCGATGCGGAATCCGCGATATGCGATGCCGATCGGGTTCTGCAGTTCCGGCCGGCATTCCGCCAGATCGCGTTCATCGACCGGAACGCCGGCCTCGCGCATGCCGGCGGCCAGACGCATTGCAAGCCGGCCGCGGTAAAAGCTCTCCGCACCGTCCTGCGCGATCTCCTCCAGCGTGCGTGCAAGGTCGGGCTGGCGGATCAGCGCGGCAAGCGCCGGCACGCCGACATCGAGTCCCGCCAGGAATACCGCGCGCGATCGCGGATCGGCGGCGAGCACCGCGCGCACGTCGGCGGCGAAATGTCGGTAGTGGTGGCTGACGGCGAAGCCATCGCGCGCATGCTGGATCGCGGGTCCGCACAACTGCCGCCATGGCAATCTGCCGTGTGCCGAATGCATCGCGCCGATGCCACCAAGCAGACCCGGCGTGGAGACGCTGAGTGGGCCACGCACCGCGATGCCGGCCGCGCGGAAACGGTCCGGCGTGGCGGAGAGCGGCGCGGCGCCCGTCGCATTCCAGCAGCGCGAGGTCGCGTCGCGGGCCGTGTAAACCTGATAGAATCCGTCGCCGCCGAGCCCTGACATGCCCGGCTCCACGACGCTGAGCGTCAGCGAAATCGCCACTGCTGCGTCGATCGCGTTGCCGCCCGCGCGCAGAGTGTCGAGCCCCGCCTGGGTCGCCAGGGGCTGGTTCGAGCCGACCGCGCCATTGCGGCCCATGATCAGCGTGCGGTGCGTGCGGTTGGGGATGTACATGGCGGGGGAAATCCGGTTCAGCGCAGATGCGCGGTGAAGAATTCGGCGACGGCGGCGTAGATGCGGCGTTTGTCGTCCGGGCGAACGAACCCGTGGCCGGCATAGTCGAACGTCAGATAAGTCACTGGCTTCTGGCGTTCCTGCAACGCCGCGACGAACTGCTCGCTCTCGCTGATCGGCACGCGCGGATCGCGTGTCCCGTGCGCGATCAGCACCGGTGCGCAAATGCGATCGACGCGATGGATCGGCGAGATGCGCGCGAACAAATCGGCATCGCGGTTGGGATCGCCATACTCGGCGGCGCGATGACTGCTCCGCCACGCGCCCGTGCCGGCAAGCAATGTGACGAAATCGGCGATGCCGTAGTAATTCACCGCGGCGCGCCAAAGCTCGGGATGCTCGGTGATCGCCGACAGCACCATGAAGCCACCGTAGGATTGGCCCATGATGCCGATCCGTTCGCCATCGATTGCCGGATGCGCGGCGAGCCAGTTCCGTCCGTGTGCGAGGTCGGTCACGCTGTCGAGCCGCCGCTCGACGTCGTCGCTCTTCGTATAGGTGCGGCCGTAGCCCGAACTTCCGCGCACATTCGGCAGCAGTACGGCAAAGCCTTGCGCTACCAGCATTTGGATGTCGGGCCGGAAATTCGGTCGAGTCTGCGCGACCGGCCCGCCATGCACCCACACGATGGCGGGGTAACCGCCGGCCGGCATCGCGGTGCGAGGCAAAGCAAGCCAGCCGGGGATACGCGTGCCGTCAAAGCTTTCCCATTCCACCAATTCCAGATCGACGAAACCGGAGGGTTCGACGTGCGGCGCGGGTTGCCACACGCCGCGCGCCACGCCGTCGCGCCACTGCCAGAGCGACGGCGGCTCGGTCGGCGATGCGGCAGTGAAGGCAAGCGCGCCGCCATCCGGCGAAAAGGCCAGATCGGCGACGACGCCCCGCGGCAAACCCATCACCGCGGCACGTTCGCCGTCAGTCGGTCCGACACGCAAAACGGAATAGCCGCGGTCGTTTTCGACCGTCGCAAGCTGGAGCAGGTCCGAAGAAATTGCCCAGGCATCCACGTCGCGGCTCGGCGCCTGGAACACGACGGCGACATCGCCGGTTTCGGGATCGAGCCGGCAAAGTCGCATGAAGTCGCTGCCGCCGTGGTCGGTCAGGGCCAGCAATGTGCGGCCGTCGCTGGCCCAGCGGACGGACTGGTAGTTGCTCGGCAAAGGGGCGGGAAATTCGCGGACGTCACCCGATGCCAGATCCAGCACCAGCAGCGCCATGTTGCCGTAGCCGCGGTCGCGCACCAGCGCCACCTTTGCGCCATCAGGTCGGAAGCCGGAGACGGTGACGATGTTGGTCCCCTGGAAGACGCACCGCCGGACCCCGCTCGCGATATCCTGCACGTAAACGTCAAAATGCGCTTCGTCCCGCTCGTTCGCCGCATAGGCGAACTGCGTCCCGTCCGGCGACCAGCCGCCAAAATCGTGGATCACCGCCGGATTTGCAGTCAGCGCGCGCGGCTCGGGCGATTCGGTGCGCGGGTCGATCAGCATCAACTGCTGCCGTTCGTCGCCACCACGGTCGAAACCATAGATCAGCCGATCATCCACCGGAGACCTTCGCAGCAGCGCGACCTTCTCATCATGGAAAGTCAGTTGGCGGTCGGCGCCTGTCGCGAGATCAAGAGCCCAGATCTGCAGAAGGCCCGAACCGCGCAGATGAAACAGCGTTTGTCCGTCACGCGCGAAGGCAGGCGCGGCCGCAGCGCCAATCAGGGCGAAGGCTTCAGGATGGATCGTCATGGCCGAAGCATACCGCGCCGGCCGGAGTTGGGTAGTGGGTGCAGGAGTCAAGCTGCGCGAGGAAGCACTACATATTCGGAGTTCTTGGCAAGATCCCTCTGCATCCGTCGAAGTGCTCCACCCTTGAGTTCCGCCAGACCAAGAACCAGAACGTGATGCGGTAAACCATCCCGTTCGATCCGCAGCCCGAATGTGCGAACGGTGGCCGCGGTAATTCTGGTTACTGCCCAACCTGGCTCTCCGTCAGGACAGCCGTAGGTCAGTTGCTCTCCTGCCGCCCGCAGCGAAGATTCGATATGAAACGACAAGCCTGTTTCACCCCTATCGAGAGCAAACGCCGATGATGGCGGACGTAGGATCGGCTTCCCTCCGCCGGGAGGATTCTGGTTTTCCTGGGGGGCGTGCCAGGGCGGGATGCGACGCAGCAACCGCTCCTCGTCCGCGATTTCCTCAGTGTTCACTATGTCGATGGCCCTAACGTGCGCAGAGTGCTCGTAACGCTTCGAGTGCGATTTTCAGATCGACATCCTCGCCTGCAAATGAAGGCACGATCTGACGTGCATCCTCGATCAAGACGGTCACTTTGTAAGGAGCCTCGAAGATGATCTCGATGTCGAGACCCATCATATGCCAGTCTGCATAAACGGCCCCATCCGCGGATGGATTGATGGTCGGGGCGGGAACTCCTAGCTTTTCCAGGCCGGCAAGTTCCTGTGCCGCAAAGAAGATCGTGTGAGAGTCAGGCGGCGCACCCTTCGTACCGTTCCAGCCACGTTGCAGTCTGGCAATCTGGCCGAGCTTCTGCGTTGCCTTTATCCAATCGACGAGATCTGGTCCACGTCTCGACTCAAAAGGTAAAATGCTGAGTGTAGCCCCAGCATGTTCAGTTCGAGCACCGACCACTCGCTGGATGGGATTAGTCGCCTTTGGCAGGGCAGACATGTCGAAGATTTCGGCTGTCTGACTCACCGCTGTCTCCCCCATAGTTCATGCATTGGCTCGGTCGTTATTGCCGTAAAGCAGGTTACAATTTCGACGTGCGCCATATCGAAGAAATCAAGAACAGCTTGAAAGTCGGCACTTTCAGGCCGCCCTTTCACGGTGACATTGAGAGCCCACGCCTTTTGAGTGACATCGATTTTTATTGGCGCGCATTCGACTTGCAACCTGCCGAATGCACCCTCTACCGGACTCCGCAGCGCCCGTCGCAGCGCAATTTGGCAATTATCGAAAGGCCCGCTCCATTCGGGCCCCGTGTTCAAATACATACCTCTGAGGAGACGGTGAATTTCACCCCATTCAGCATTGGCCGGCAACGGTACCTTATTGAAGTAGGTTAAGTCGCACTGATTGGGTACGGTTTCGGGGTATCCCTTCTGGTGGACGAACTTACGGAGTGCTTCGTGCGCGGCCACGAAACGTCGCCTGACTTCAGCGTAGCGGGGATATGGGCCACCGTGAGGCCGCATACGCCAGTTGACGATCAGTCGATCCGGCTGCAACTGCACGACGTGCTCGTCATCCTCGGAGATGAACCACGACCGCGGGAGGTCGGCCCCGATGCCGATGCCAATACCAAAGGGCGGAACGAAACTGGGTCCGACGGTCTCAAAGCTGGGAGGCAAAGGCGGCACGTCCAGCGTGCGTGGGTATTCGGCCGCAATCAGCGCATGAAAGGCCCCTACATCCGCGGCCTTCAGCGGCAAGGTGGCGAATTGCATATCGGCAGCGACCTCGTCCAGCGGCGGCCGGGAGTAGGATGGTAGGGTCAACTCGGTTTCCATATCGATCCGGGACAGCAATCAGCAAAGCTTGCCTGATATTCGCCTAACATTGGCATCCGGTTCGCCCCAAGAACTTCTTGGGGCATAGCCAGCCGCCACATTACACTTGCCGGTGGCCCTCCGGCTATCCCCGCCGGCCGGGGTTGGAAAGCGTGGCGGGATGGAGTTTGCTCGGCCTATGCGGCGGATCGTGCTGGAGAGCGAAACCGACTGGGAAGGCTGGCGCACCGCCACACGCGCTCTGGTCCTCGCCGGCGCGGAGCCGGACGATGTGCAGTGGTCGGTACGCCGGCACGACGATGGCCCGAATGCGCTGTCCGAAGGCAGCGGCAGTTTCAGCATCTCGCGGGCCCTGGTCTCGCTCGCGGCGCTGGCGATCCAGGCGCGCGATCCAACGCGGTTCGACCTGCTCTATCGGCTTGTCTGGCGCGCGAATGCCGGGGAGCGCGTGCTGGGGAAAACGACCGATCCGGAGGTGGCGCGCGCGCATGCCCTTGCGCTCGCAGTCCGCGCCGAGGCGCATAGGATGCGCACTTTGGTGCGCTACCTGCCGGTGCACGAGGGTGACCGGACCCGTTACCTAGGATGGTACGAGCCGGCGCATTACGTGCTCGAAGCGAACGCGCAACTGATCGCCCGACGATTTCCCGACCTGGCTTTCTCCATTTGCACGCCCGATGGCGCGGCGCATTGGGACGGGGCAGAACTGCGTCTCTCCGCGGGTGTGAAGCGCGAAGCGGTGTCGGACGACGTGGCGCTGCAATCATGGTGGCACTCGCATCACGCGGGATTGTTGCGCGACTCTCGTGTCGGCACGTCCATTCCCGAGGCGGAAGAACTCGACGAAGCGCCGCGGCCACCCGATCGCTCGCCGCTCGGCCCGGTCGTGCTGCCATCGCACACCGATCCGGCGCTGCGGGAGGCAATGCACGAGGCCTCGGACTGCCGCCGCTGCCACCTGTATGAACCGGCAACTCAGACTGTATTCGGCGAAGGCCCCGCGCATGCCGACATGCTGTTCGTGGGCGAACAGCCGGGCGACCAAGAGGACGTGATCGGTCGGCCCTTCGTCGGCCCGGCCGGCCAGATCATGGATCGCGCGATGGAGGAAGCCGGCATCGACCGGCGCACGATCTACATCACCAATGCGGTGAAGCACTTCAAGTTTGAACCGCGCGGCAAGCGGCGCATCCACAAGACCCCGGAGGCGCCGGAGATTCAGGCTTGCCGCTTCTGGCTCGACGTGGAGATCGTGCGGCTGCGTCCGAAGCTGGTGGTGGCGATGGGCGGCACCGCGGCGCGTGCCGTGCTGGGCCGCGCCGTCACCATCACCCGCGAACGTGGCAGGCCG
>Ga0210402_10002122_pt1 | contig 19611 bp, 15 predicted proteins | sample IncBWC7MmetaG_FD_161055 | JGI IMG/M metagenome (GOLD analysis project Ga0210402, IMG submission 161055) | Forest soil microbial communities from Barre Woods Harvard Forest LTER site, Petersham, Massachusetts, United States - Inc-BW-C-7-M | ecosystem: Environmental > Terrestrial > Soil >... | reverse complement strand
TTGGAACTCACCGACGATATGGCGGTGCCGAGCGCGCCTCCGCGGCAGCCGGCGTTCCATAAAGTCGAGCCCCAGGACGATCTCGAATTCGCGGAATCGGCGGCGTCCCGGGCCATCAATCGTGCGTCCTTTGAGCCGTCCCCGCCGCCACCGCCAGCCCAGCCGATCCTGTCGCAATCGACCGTGTCGGCCGTGGAATCCGCCTTCAACACGCTCGCTCACACGGTGCTGAGCCACAATGCGCGGACACTGGAGGATCTTGTCAGAGAAATGCTGCGGCCGATGCTGAAGTCGTGGCTCGACGACAATCTCCCCGAGCCTGGTGGAACGCATCGTCAGGGCGGAGATCGAGCGGGTGTCGCGGGGCCGGTAGTTCCCTCGGCAACGGGCTCCGTCCGTCGTGATTCGCAATAGCGGCCGGATGAGGCTCTTGGCGTGCCTTTCCCTGCTGAGCCCTCCCGTGTCGGGTCCTCGCAGGTGGAGGTCCTGACTCGACGATGCAGGTTGACTTGACGATGTAGGTTGACTTGGCGCGCCGTGGCGGCTTTCTAGCTTCGGCCATGTTGCCGGTTGCCAAGCCATGATCGAGAAGAACTACCAGCCCGCCGATATCGAAGGCCGTATGTCCCTGCTTTGGGAGGACGCCCGCGCGTTCCGCGCCGGCCGTCCCGAGCGGCGCGATGCGCAGCCATTCACGATCGTGATCCCGCCACCGAACGTGACGGGCTCGCTCCATATGGGACATGCGCTCAACAACACGCTGCAGGACATTCTCTGCCGGTTCGAGCGGATGCGCGGCCGCGACGTCCTGTGGCAGCCCGGCACCGATCACGCCGGGATCGCGACCCAGATGGTGGTCGAGCGGCAATTGCTGGAGCGCCAGCAGCCCGGCCGGCGCGCCATGGGCCGCGAGAAATTCCTCGAACGCGTCTGGCAATGGAAGGACGAAAGCGGCGGCGTCATCATCAACCAGCTCAAGCGGCTCGGCGCCTCCTGCGACTGGTCGCGCGAGCGCTTCACGATGGACGAGGGCCTGTCGCGCGCCGTCGTGAAAGTCTTCGTCGAGCTTCATCGCGACGGGCTGATCTACAAGGACAAGCGACTCGTCAATTGGGACCCGCAATTGCTGACGGCGATCTCCGACCTCGAAGTGCAGCAGATCGAGGTCAAGGGCAGCCTGTGGTATTTGCGCTATCCGATCGAGGGCAGGAGGTTCAATCCTGACGATGCCGCAAGTTTCATCGTGGTCGCGACCACGCGCCCCGAAACCATGCTCGGCGACAGCGGCGTCGCCGTGCACCCCGACGACGAGCGCTACCGGCAGTTGGTTGGCAAGCACGTGATCCTGCCGCTGGTCGGCCGCAGGATTCCGATCGTCGCGGACGAGTATTCCGACCCGGAGAAGGGATCGGGCGCGGTGAAGGTCACGCCTGCGCACGACTTCAACGACTTCGAAGTCGGCAAGCGCCATGGCCTGCCCCAGATCAGTGTGCTCGACCGCGAGGCCGCGCTCTCGCTGGTCGACAACGAAGATTATCTGCGCGGCTTGCCCGAAGGATCGGACGAGTTTGCCAAGGAGTTCCACGGCCTGGACCGCTTCGCCGCGCGCAAGCGGATCGTCGAAAGACTGCGGCAGTTCGGCTTCCTGGAGCGGATCGAGCCGAACACGCATATGGTGCCGCATGGCGATCGCTCCGGCGTTGTCATCGAGCCCTATCTGACCGACCAATGGTATGTCGATGCCGAGACGCTGGCGCAGCCCGCGATCGCGGCGGTACGCTCGGGGCGCACGGCGTTCGTGCCGCAGAACTGGGAAAAGACCTATTTCGAATGGATGGAGAACATCCAGCCCTGGTGCATCTCGCGCCAGCTCTGGTGGGGCCACCAGATCCCGGCCTGGTATGGCCCGGACGGCAAGGTGTTCGTCGCCGAAACCGAGGAAGAGGCGGTCAGCCACGCGCTCGGCTATTACGTCGAGCAGGAAGTCATCACGGTCGAGCAGGGCCGCGAGATGGCGCTCGACCGCAACAAGCGCGAAGGCTTCATCACGCGCGATGAGGACGTGCTCGATACCTGGTTCTCCTCGGCGCTGTGGCCGTTCTCGACGCTCGGCTGGCCCGACGACACGCCCGAGGTGAAGCGCTATTACCCGACCGACGTCCTCGTCACCGGCTTCGACATCATTTTCTTCTGGGTCGCGCGGATGATGATGATGGGCCTTCATTTCATGAAGGAGGCGCCGTTCTCGACCGTCTACATCCATCGCCTGGTGCGGGACGAGAAGGGCGCCAAGATGTCGAAGTCGAAAGGCAACGTCATCGATCCGCTCGGCATCATCGACGAATATGGCGCCGACGCCTTGCGCTTTGCGCTGGCGCGCGGCGCGGCGCAAGGGCACGACATCAAGCTGTCGCCGCAATATGTCGAGACCAACCGCAATTTCGCGACCAAGCTGTGGAACGCCTGCCGCTTTGCCGAGATGAACGGCTGTGCGAATATGGACGGCTTCGATCCGGCCAAGGCGAAGCAGACTTTGAACCGCTGGATCGCGCATGAGACCGCGCGCGCGACGCGCGAGGTCACCGAGGCGATCGAGACCTACCGCTTCAACGATGCGGCGAACGCGATCTACCGCTTTGTCTGGAACGTCTATTGCGACTGGTATCTCGAACTCGCCAAGCCCGTGCTGATGGACGAGGAGGGCGCGGAGAAAACCGAGACGCGCGCGATGGTCGCCTGGGCGCGCGACGAGATCCTCAAGCTGCTGCATCCGTTCATGCCCTTCATCACCGAGGAGCTCTGGACGGTGACCGGCAGGCGCGACGGCCTGCTTGCGCTCGCGCCCTGGCCGCGCAAGACGGGAGGCCTCACGCCGGAGCAATTGGCGCTGATCTCGGCGGCGAACCCGAACGATCCGTTGATTCCGCCGGTGGTCGTTGCCATGGAAAGTGCCGACTTCACCGATGCGGCGGCCGAAGCCGAGATCGGCTGGCTGATCGATCTCGTCACCGCAATCCGCTCGGTGCGCGCCGAGATGAACATTCCGCCGGCAACCTTGACGGCGCTGGTGCTCGCCGGCGTCTCGGCCGAGACCAGGGAACGCGTGCCGCGCTGGAGCGAGGTCATCAAGCGCATGGCGCGGCTGTCGGACATCTCCTTCGCCGAGCGCGCGCCGGAGGGCGCGGTGCAGCTTCTGGTGCGCGGCGAGGTCGCCGCACTGCCGCTGAAGGGCGTCATCGATCTTGCCGCGGAGAAAGTGCGGCTGGACAAGGAAATCGCCAAGGCGGACGCCGATATCAAGCGGGTCGACGCAAAGCTCTCCAACGAGAAGTTCGTTGCGAATGCGCCGGACGATATTGTCGAGGAAGAGAAGGATAAGCGCGAGGCCGCGATGGAGCGCAAGGCCAAGCTGACCGAAGCGCTGGAGCGTCTGCAGCACGTCGGCGCTTGAGCGGCGTTCGCGTCCAGCCGTGATTGCGAGTGAAACGAAGTCATCCAGCCGCTCTCTCACCGGTCTGGATTGCGTCGTTTCACTCGCAGTGACTGGAGAGGCGCGGCGGCAAACGGCTTGCTCAGGAATTTCGATTCCCTCAACCCATAGCGCCAGGGCAGATCGACGGCCTTGGTAAGGCCGATGCGGATGCCCGAGACGACGTCCACCTCGGCCGTGCGGGCATGGAGCGCGAAGGGCGGCCGATCGAGCGGCAATTCGCTGTGGGCGATCGTGATGCCGAGCGCCTGGCACAGCTTGCCCGGACCCGAGCACAGCGCCCGTTCGTCCTTCAATCCGCGGCGGCGCCGCATCGCAGGAAGCCCGCAAGTCGGCGCCAAGGCGCGGATCAGCACCGCGCTGGCCGAACCTTCTTCCTCGCAGACGAAATTGACGCACCAGTGAATGCCATAGGAGCGATAGACGTATGAGAACCCCGGCGGGCCGAACATCACCTTGTTGCGCGGCGTCGGCCCGCGAAACGAATGCGCGGCCGGATCGGTGTGATGGTAGGCTTCGACCTCCACGATGAGACCGCCGACGCCATTGAACAGCAGCGTCGCGCCGATCAGGTCGGGCGCGACCTCGTGCACGCTGCGCGCGAAAAAGGCACGCTTCAACAGCTTGCCGAGAGGAGGAGAGATCGCGCCGGCGGGCTTTGACCTTTGCGCCATGTGACGAGTTGAGTGAAAAGTTGAGAATCAGCGGAAACAAGGGGAAACGGCGCCTCTTTGTGGCATGTTCCGCCAGGCTTCGCGAGCCGGGTTGCGGGCATCTGCGATACGGCTTACCTAAGGGCTTCGAGAGGCTCGCAATATTCCGATGGTCACCGTTATCGACACGATTTCGTCCACGCCGTTGCGCCCGCGCCACCCGGAAAAGGTGAACCGGCCCGATGCGTTGTCGCCGCCGAAGCCGGACTGGATTCGCGTGCGTGCGCCGAATACCCGCGGCTATGCCGACACGCGCAATATCGTCAAGGAGAACGGTCTCGTGACGGTGTGCGAGGAGGCCGGCTGCCCGAATATCGGCGAGTGCTGGGACAAGAAGCACGCCACCTTCATGATCATGGGTGACACTTGCACCCGCGCCTGCGCCTTCTGCAATGTCAAGACCGGCATGCCCGGCGCGCTCGACGCATTGGAGCCGGAGCACGTCGCGGAAGCGACCCTCAAGCTCGGGCTGAGCCATGTCGTCGTCACCTCCGTCGATCGCGACGATCTCGCCGACGGCGGCGCTGCGCATTTCGCAGAGACCGTCCGTGCGATCCGCGCCTGCTGCCCATCGACGACCATCGAAATCCTCACCCCCGATTTCCTGCGCAAGGACGGTGCGCTGGAGGTTGTGGTCGCGGCCAAGCCCGACGTGTTCAACCACAATCTCGAAACCGTGCCGTCGCATTATCTCAATGTGCGGCCCGGCGCGCGCTACTTCCATTCGGTGCGGCTGTTGCAGCGGGTGAAGGAGATCGATCCGGCCATTTTCACCAAATCCGGCATCATGGTCGGCCTCGGCGAGGAGCGCCACGAGGTCTTGCAGGTGATGGACGATCTGCGCTCGGCGGAAGTCGATTTCCTGACCATCGGGCAATATCTGCAGCCGACCCGCAAGCATCATGCCGTCATGCGCTATGTGCCGCCGGACGAGTTCGCCTCTTACGAAAAGGTCGCCTATACCAAGGGCTTCCTGATGGTCTCGGCGAGCCCCTTGACCCGCTCGTCGCATCACGCGGGCGAGGACTTCGCGAAGCTGAAGGCGGCGCGCGCAGCCGCTGTGCGCTAGCCCGCGATGCCTCGCTTTTCCAACAAGCGCCGCGTCCAGCACAGCGCGCAGCAGATGTTCGATCTCGTCGCCGATGTCGAGCGCTATCCCGAATTCGTGCCGCTGTGCCAGTCGCTCAAGGTGCGACAGCGCATGCCGAAGCCTGATGGCACCGAGGTCGTGGTCGCGGACATGACTGTGTCCTTCAAGCTGGTCAAGGAGACCTTCACGAGCCAGGTGACGCTCGACCGGCCGAACATGAAGATCCTGGTCGAATATCTGCGCGGGCCGTTCAGCACGCTCGAAAACCGCTGGACTTTCGAGCCGAAGGGGGAGGAGGCCTGCGATGTCGGCTTCTTCATCACTTACGAGTTCAAGAGCCGCATGCTCGCGATGCTGATGGGCTCGATGTTCGACATCGCCTTCTCGCGTTTCGCCGCGGCCTTCGAGAAACGCGCCGATCAGGTCTATGGCAAGCGGGCCAGCCGGCCGGCTTGAGGCGTCGGACTCGCAGGCCGCGGCGACCGCGTGGAGGGAGTTATCGTCGAACCAAGAGAGCGCATTCTCGCGGCGCGTTGCGTCCGAGCTTTTCGACCTAAGCGCCCTCATCACATCAAGAGGGTGCAGGGAATGCCGGGTGCCCGCTGCACCCATGGTCCGCGTGCAGCAAAAAAGCACGCGGCAGAACCACAGGTTCAGCCGAAACAACCGGCATTCCCTGCGCAATGGTTTTACGGCTTATACGCGATCTCCCCGGTGACCGGGCTCTTTTGCCACCGTCACTTCGCATCATCATGCGAAGCTTAGCGCCAGCGTCGGGGCGCCGGGACCACGCGACTTCACCGTCCGCGATCACATCACTCGTCTGTTGACGGACCGCGGCCATCGCATCCCCGCCTCGCGTGTCGTGACGATCGCGCGTGCGCCCCTCTTGTCGAGGCGGGATGGCGCAAGGAAACACCTGATTTGGGGGAATCGGGAAGCGGAATATTTTTCAGGGCAGGGCTGGACGACCCAAATCAGCTTGAATCATCGATGGAAATTCGCGCCGATGGACATGGGCATGCTCTACCTGGAAATGCCGCCGGAAAAGCCGCCGATCCGGTTTCTCAGCAGGAGAAAAAACAAGGCTCTTTCAGCCTGATACCTCGCCGCCGCACGTGACGACTCCCGTCCCTGCGCAAGGACGTTGCCGGCCAGGTCATGGACCTGCCATTCCCACCTGAGTCGCCTGCGCCTGATCACAAATTCGAGCATGATCTGAAATGATGCGGTCACAACCTCAGCTTGCTTTGCGATAGATCAAGACGAGCCCACTTTTCTTCTCGTCCTCGTTCGCGCCGCGACGGCGCTGCTTCGCCGGAACGACTCGACCTCATTCGCGGTATTCCGTGGCGCCATCCTCCTCCCGTAGCGACAGGAGCGCCTAGGACGAAGGGGCTACATGCCGTGGCTCTCGAACACCTTTCGGCAGGCAGCCGACAGGCTCTTCCGATGCGCTTGCAGACATTGCTGCACGGCCCCGTCGTTGCCCAAGTCCTTCCGGCAAAAGCGCGACGCATCGCGCGAGCACGCCTGCTGCTCCTGCGGCGTGCCGGCGTGACCTTGGGCGAAGGCCGGGATGTCAGTTGCGAGCATCGAAATGGTTGCCATCAAAGCAACGGCTAAATGAATGCGCATGGATCGGTTTCCTGGATCGGTTTCCTGGATCGGTTTCCTGGGTCGGTTTCCCCGCTGTCCTGAAATAGCGAGCCTGCTTGCGGCCTGAGTGAGCAACTTGGCTCACTGCAACTTGTTCCCGCATGACGTCTATGACGGAGTCCGTGATTGGCGGACGCCGCGCAATGACGGCGAAGCTCATCCCCGCGGCCGCGGCCGGCGTCGTTTCACCGGGTGACGGCGCGCACTGCGCGCCATGCGCCGCCGCACGCGGGTGGCGTCTTCACGGCGGGGCTTGGCCTGCACTTGCGGGCCGCGGGCCAGTTCAAGCAGCATGCGCAGCGCTTCGACCACCGAGCGTTCGCGCACGGCGGTGCGGCCGATGGCGCCGAAGCGGTGCTCCCGATGCACGATGCGGCCGTCGCGGGCGGCGACCGCGAAATGCACGAGGCCGACCGGCTTGCCGGGCGTCGCGCCGCCGGGGCCGGCGATGCCGGTGATCGCAACGGCGAGATCGACGCCGGCGCGCTCCAGCGCGCCGACGGCCATTTGCGTTGCCGTCTCCTTGGAGACCGCACCGAAGGTCGTGAGCGTGGTGGCGTTGACCCCGAGCATCACGCGCTTGGCGTCGTTGGAATAGGTGACAAAGCCACGGTCGATGACGTCGGAGGAGCCCGGAATGTCGGTCAGCGCGCCGGCGACCAGGCCGCCGGTGCAGGATTCCGCGGTCGCAATGGTCAGCTTGCGCATCCGGCAGAGATCGAGCAGCGAGCGGGAGAGGGCACGGACGTCGCTGCCGCTCATGCTAGTCGCTCCAACTCTTGGCATCCCAATTCTTGACGTCCCAACTCTCGGCGTCCCAGCTCTTGCCGTCCAAAGGCAGGCGGATCGTGGCGCACGCGTTTGCCGCGATGCCTTCCTCGCGGCCGGTGAAGCCGAGCCGCTCGCTGGTGGTCGCCTTCACCGCAACGCGCGAGATGTGGACGCCGCTGATCTCGCTGATCCGCGCGCGCATCTGGTCACGCAAGGGGCCGATTTTCGGCCGCTCGCAGATCAGCGTGACCTCCAGATTGGAGATGCGGCCGCCGCGCGCCGTGACGCGTTCGACGGCGTATTTCAGAAACTGATCGGAGGAGGCGCCCTTCCATTTCATGTCGCTTGGCGGGAAGTGCGAGCCGATGTCGCCATCCGCCAACGCGCCGAGGATGGCATCGACCAGCGCATGCAGCCCGACATCGCCGTCCGAATGGGCGATAAAGCCGCGTGTATGCGGCACCCGCACGCCGCAGATCATCAGATGATCGCCATCGCCGAGCGCGTGCACGTCATAGCCCGTGCCGGTCCGGATGTCGCCGAGGCCTGCTGCCAGGCGGGCTTCCTCGCGGACGAAATCTTCGGGAGTCGTCAGTTTCATGTTGGCAACATCGCCCTCAAAGGTCGCGATCGTCAATCCTGCCCATTCGGCAAGTGCCGCATCATCTGTAAAATCCGTGCGACCCTCGCGCGCCGCGCGGCGATGCGCCGCAAGAATGACATCGAAGCGGAAGGCCTGCGGCGTCTGGGCAATTCGCAGCCGCGCCCGCTCGGGCGTCGCCTCGACATTGCCTTGGCTGTCGATCAGCTTGATGGTGTCGGCGACCGCGACGGTCGGGATCGCGGCCCCGGTGCGTCGGGTGGCCGCGATCGCGCGGGAAATCACCGCCTGAGAGACGAACGGCCGGGCGGCATCGTGAATCAGCACGATCTCGGGCTTCTGGCCCGCCAGCGCTTCCAGCCCGGCATGGACGGACGCCTGCCGCGTCGCGCCGCCGGGGGTAGGGGGCGCGTGGTTGAGTCCGCTCACTGCCGCGTTGAATATTTCTGTATCGTCGGGGTTGACCACCGGCTGCACCGCAAAAACCTGCGGATGCCGGCAAAACGGTTCCATGGCACGGAAAATCACCGGTTGCCCACCAATCGAGCGATATTGCTTCGGTCCGCCCGCGCCGGCGCGCACGCCGCGGCCGGCGGCAACGAGAATGGCTGCGGTTCGATCAGATGTTGCCATCAAATTTGCCTTGAGACTTTGCCTTGAGACTTGGATTTGGAGCTTGGATTTGGGGGTTGGATTTGGAGCTTGGATTTGGAACTTAGAGTTAGAACTTGGATGGAATGGCGATTGCTGAGGGTGCGCACAGCCCTATCACGGCCGATGCCGGAAACAGAGACATTCACCATCGATGGCGGTTCCTGTTGCACTGCACTTGCAAGATTTGCGGAATTGGCTAAAGTGTAGGCATGAAGCTTGACTGCCCAAGATTTGTGCGTAAGACTAGCCGGGACATGGTGTCAGGACATTGCACCAGGGCAGTCGCGATGAGGCGCTTGCCAGAGAAACGAGAGTTGCGTGACCGGCTCGGACAATCTGCGGCCTAAGCCGTTGAAGATAGGCGACATTGAGATCGCCAACCGGGTTTTTCTTGCGCCGATGTCCGGCGTCACTGATGCTCCCTTCCGGCGAATTGCGGCAAGCCTTGGGGCCGGTCTCGTGGTGTCCGAGATGACCGCGAGCGATGACCTCGTGAGCGGCCGGCCCATCTCGAAGTTGCGCTGCGAAGCAGCCGGTATCGGACCGCATGTCGTTCAGCTCGCGGGCTGCGAGACGCATTGGATGGCGGAAGGCGCGCGAATCGCGGAGGCCGCCGGTGCCGACATCATCGACATCAACATGGGTTGCCCGGCCCGCCATGTGACAGGCGGTCAGTCCGGCTCTGCCTTGATGCGCGATCTCGATCACGCGGTCAGCCTGATCGAGGCAACGATTTCGGCGGTCAAGGTGCCGGTGACCCTGAAGATGCGGCTCGGCTGGGACGACCGCTCGCGCAATGCGCCGGAGCTGGCGCGCCGTGCCGCGGCTTCAGGCGTCAAATTGATCACCGTGCATGGCCGCACGCGCTGCCAGTTCTACAAGGGCGCGGCCGATTGGGTCGCCGTGCGCGCGGTGAGGGATGCGATCACGATCCCGCTTGTCGTCAACGGCGACATCACGTCGTTTGAGAATGCGCTGGGCGCGCTTGAAATGTCCGGCGCCGATGCCGCGATGATCGGCCGCGGCGCGCAGGGACAGCCTTGGCTGCCCGGCCAGATCGGACGGCGCCTTGACGGCGGTGGCCTTGAGTCTGCGCCGACGCTTGCGCAGCAACTCGGGCTTGTCCGCACGCTCTATGACGAAGTCTGCCGCCATTACGGCTTGCGTGTCGGTCTTCGCCACGCCCGCAAGCATCTCGGCTGGGCGCTGGAGGTCGCAGCCCATTATGGCCGTGCGCCGGCTGACAAGGTGAAAGGCTGGCGGCAAAAGATTCTGACGTCGGACGATCCGCATCGGGTGCATCGGGCGCTCGAAGACGCGTTCGACGATTTTGCCTGGAGTGCCGCCGCATGAGCTCGGCCGCAGACCATCGCAAATCCGCGCCGTCGGATGGCGAGGCCATTCTCAACGCGCTGCCCAATCCCGTGATGCTGATTGGTCCCGACGGCAAGATCGTCGATGCCAATATGGCGACCGAGTCCTTCTTCGATCTTTCCACCCAGTTCCTGCGGCGCCAGTCGCTGAAGGAGCTGGTGCCGTTCGGCAGTCCGCTGCTCGCTTTGATCGAGCAGGTGCGGTCGAGCAATTCGCCCGTCAATGAGTACAAGGTCGATCTTGGCACGCCGCGCAACGGCGGTGACCGTCAGGTCGACCTGCATGTCGCCCCGCTCACCGAGCGGCCCGGCCATATCGTCGTGATGCTGCAGGAGCGCACCATCGCCGACAAGATGGATCGCCAGCTCACCCATCGCAGCGCCGCCCGCTCGGTGATCGCGCTGGCGGCCATGCTGGCGCATGAGATCAAGAACCCGCTGTCGGGCATCCGCGGCGCCGCGCAACTCCTGGAGCAGCAGGCCTCTTCCGAAGACCGCATGCTGACGCGGCTGATCTGCGACGAGGCCGATCGGATCGTCACGCTGGTCGATCGCATGGAGGTGTTCGGCGATGACCGGCCGGTGGCGCGCGGCCCCGTCAATATTCATTCGGTGCTCGATCACGTCAAACGGCTGGCGCAGTCGGGCTTCGCCCGCAACATCCGCTTTGTCGAGGAGTACGACCCGTCGCTGCCGCCGGTGCTCGCCAATCAGGATCAGCTGATCCAGGTATTTCTCAACCTGGTCAAGAACGCCGCGGAAGCGGTGGTCGATCTCGGCAGCGATGCCGAGATCCAGCTCACCACCGCATTCCGGCCGGGCGTCCGCCTCTCGGTGCCCGGCAAGAAATCGCGCGTGTCGCTGCCGCTGGAGTTCTGCGTCAGGGACAACGGTCCCGGCGTGCCGGAAGACCTGTTGCCGAACCTGTTCGATCCCTTCGTCACCACCAAGCCGACCGGCAGCGGCTTGGGACTTGCATTGGTCGCCAAGATCGTCGGCGACCACGGGGGCATCATCGAATGCGAGTCGCAACCGCGCAAGACCACCTTCCGCGTGCTGCTGCCAATGTACAACAGCGCCAAACAGCCTGATCAACTTAATCGCGATGACGTTCCGGGTACGCCGTTGCACGCCTCACAGGGCACTAGATGAGGAACAACAATGCCTGCAGGTAGCATTCTTGTCGCCGATGACGATACGGCCATCCGGACGGTCCTGAACCAGGCGCTGTCGCGCGCCGGTTACGAGGTGCGATTGACCGGCAACGCGGCGACGCTGTGGCGCTGGGTCAGTCAGGGCGAGGGCGATCTCGTCATCACCGACGTGGTGATGCCGGACGAGAACGCGTTCGACCTGTTACCGCGAATCAAGAAGATGCGCCCGAATCTTCCGGTCATCGTGATGAGCGCGCAGAACACCTTCATGACCGCGATCCGCGCCTCCGAGCGCGGCGCCTATGAATATCTGCCCAAGCCCTTCGATCTGAAGGAACTGATCGCCATTGTCGGCCGCGCGCTGGCGGAGCCGAAGGAGCGGACCACGAACGCGGCCGACGAATCAGAGTTCGATTCGATCCCGCTGGTCGGCCGCTCACCCGCAATGCAGGAAATCTACCGGGTGCTGGCGCGGCTGATGCAAACCGATCTCACCGTGATGATTTCGGGCGAATCCGGAACCGGCAAGGAGCTGGTCGCCCGCGCGCTGCATGACTATGGCAAGCGCCGCAATGGTCCGTTTGTCGCGGTCAACATGGCGGCGATCCCGCGCGACCTGATCGAGTCAGAGCTGTTCGGCCATGAGCGCGGCGCCTTCACCGGGGCCAATACCCGCGCCTCCGGCCGCTTCGAGCAGGCGGAGGGCGGCACGCTGTTCCTCGACGAGATCGGCGACATGCCGATGGAGGCCCAGACCCGCCTGCTGCGAGTGCTGCAGCAAGGGGAGTACACCACCGTCGGCGGGCGCACGCCGATCAAGACCGACGTGCGGATCGTGGCGGCCAGCAACAAGGACCTGCGCATCCTGATCCAGCAGGGCCTGTTCCGCGAGGATTTGTTCTTCCGCCTCAATGTCGTGCCGCTGCGGCTGCCGCCCCTGCGGGAGCGGATCGAGGATCTGCCCGACCTGGTGCGGCATTTTTTCGCGCTTGCCGAAAAAGACGGCCTGCCGCCGAAAAAGCTCGATGCGCAGGCGCTGGAGCGAATGAAGCAGCACCGCTGGCCCGGCAACGTCCGTGAACTCGAAAATCTCGCCCGGCGTCTGGCGGCGCTTTATCCACAGGATGTCATCACCGCGTCCGTGATCGACGGCGAGCTGGCGCCGCCGGCCGTGAACTCGGGCGGCAATGCGCCGCTCGGCGTCGACAATCTCGGCGGCGCGGTCGAAGCCTACCTGTCGTCGCATTTCTCGGGCTTTCCCAACGGGGTGCCACCGCCGGGGCTCTATCACCGCATTCTGAAGGAGATCGAGGTGCCGCTTCTGACAGCGGCGTTAGCGGCCACCCGTGGCAACCAGATCCGCGCCGCGGATCTGCTCGGTCTCAACCGCAATACGCTGCGGAAGAAGATCAGGGACCTGGATATTCAGGTCTATCGCAGCGGCGGCTAGCTGAAGCGCGATTCGGAGCGCCATGCTCGGGCTATAACGCGGCGGGTGCGCGAGCCCGCGCGACCCTTCGAAGGTATCAAAGCACCACTCGTCAGGCGAGTATTGAATGAAACAGTCAATTGCGCCTCGTATTTGTCGCAATTCGGCAACATTGTGATATGTATGCATCAGTCCGCGGCGTGCGTGCGTGCGGATCGCTGACCTCCAAACCTTCATCATCGCTTGCCGGAATGACCAGCGCAGACACCACCGCCGCATCGTTTAACTCGTCGGTTGCCGAACGGAAGGGATGGCCCTTGCGGAAACTGCTGGCGCCATTCGCCGTCGGGCTCGCCCTCTTGTCCGCCTTCCTCACCTTCGTGGTGGTGACGGGGCTCGCGCCGATCGAGCCGACCCAGGAGGTCGTGCACGCCTTCCTGCTGATCAACGCGGGAACCATCCTTTTTCTAGTCGGCATCATCGTCCACGAGGTCTGGCAGATGGTGCAGGCGCGGCGCCGCGGACGGGCGGCGGCGCGGCTGCATGTGCAGATCGTCAGCCTGTTCTCGGTGATCGCGGTGCTGCCGGCGGTGCTGGTCTCGATCGTCGCCAACGTGACCATCGAACGCGGACTGGACCGGCTGTTTTCCGGCCCGACGCGCGAGGTGATCCAGAACTCCCTGATCATCGCCCGCGCCTATATGCAGGAGCACGCCCAGCTCATTCGCGGCGACATTATCGGCATGGCCAACGACGTCTCCCGCGCGCGCCCGCTCTACGATCAGGACCGGCGCTCGTTCACCGAGCTGCTGACCGCCAGCGCCGCCTCCCGCAATCTGCCCGGCGCGATGATCATCGACAAGAACACCAACCCGCTGGTATCGGCCGAGAGCGACATCAAATTGGCCTTCTCGCCGCCGGCCCCCGAGTTTCTCACCAACGTCAATGAAGACGAGCCTGAGATCGCGGTGCTGCCCGAGCAGAATTATGTCGCGGCGGTGATCAGGCTCAGGGCGTTCAACGACACCTTCCTCTATGTCGCGCGCCCGCTCGACCCGAGGGTGGTCGCGCAGCTCAAGCAGACCGAGACCAGCGTCGCCGAATATGCGCAGGTCGAATCACGCAGGCTCGGCATCCAAGTGGCGCTGGCGCTGCTGTTCGCGGTGATCGCGCTGACCGTTCTAATGGCTTCGGTTTTGATTGGTCTTAATTTCGCCAATTGGCTGGTCGCACCGATCAGGCGACTGGTGGGTGCCGCCCAAACCGTGTCGACCGGCGAGCTGAATGTACAGGTGCCGGTTCACAAGTCGGAGGGCGATCTCGCCCAGCTTGGCGAGACTTTCAACAAGATGACGCAGGAATTGCGCACCCAGCGTGACGAGCTGGTCCATGCCAGCGATCTGATCGACAGCCGCCGCCGCTTCATCGAGGCGGTGCTGTCCTCGGCGAGCGCCGGCATTATCGGCGTCGACGCCTCCGGCAGCGTCGGCATCCTCAACCGCTCGGCCGAGAAGCTGATCGGCCAAGCGGAATCGGAGACTCTGGACCGGCCGCTCCTGGACGTGCTGCCCGAGCTCGACGAGATGATGAAGACCGCGCGCGAGGGCACGCAGCGGCTGGTGCAGGGGCAGATCACCATTCAGCGCGACGGCTCCGAGCGCAACCTATCCGTGCGCGTCAGCGCCGAGCAGACCAATCAGAAGCGCGACAGCTACATCATCACGCTCGACGACATTACCGATCTGGTCTCCGCGCAGCGGACGTCGGCTTGGGGCGACGTCGCGCGGCGCATCGCGCACGAAATCAAGAATCCGCTGACGCCGATCCAGCTCTCCGCTGAGCGCATCCGCCGCAAGTTCGGCAGGACCATCACCGAGCAGAAGGACAAGGCGGTGTTCGACCAATGCACCGACACGATTGTGCGGCAGGTCGACGACATCCGCCGCATGGTCGACGAATTCTCGCGCTTTGCCCGCATGCCGAAGCCCGTCATGGAAGGCGAGGATGTCGCCGACACCGTGCGCCAGGCCGCGTTCCTGATGAAGGTTGCCCATCCGGAGATCGATATCGAGGTCGAGCTGAAGGAAGATCCGCTGCGGGCGCAGTTCGACCGGCGGTTGATTTCGCAGGCTCTGACCAACATCATCAAGAACGCGACCGAGGCCATCGAGGCGGTGCCGGCCGAAGAGCTCGGCAAGGGGCGCATCGATGTCGTCGTCGCGCGCGAGCAGGACGACGTCATCATCGATGTGATCGACAATGGCATCGGCCTGCCCAAGGTCGCGCGCGCGCGTCTGCTCGAACCCTATGTGACGACGCGCGAAAAGGGCACCGGCCTCGGGCTCGCGATCGTCGGCCGCGTGCTCGAAGATCATGGCGGCCGCATCGAGCTGAGGGATGCCGCCGATTTCCGGCCCGGTCAGCGCGGCGCTTGGATGCGATTGCGGTTTGCCATCACCGGCCGCGCGAAAAAGATCGAGGTGAAGGAGCAGGGGGCCGAAACGGCGCCCGCCGCGAGCGAAACCAAGACAAACGAAACAAAGACAAACGAAACAAAACAGCCGGCCGCCGAAACCGCCGCGCCGGCTGAGACGACTCACACTGAAACAAAAATCGAAGCCGCAACAGGCAGCTGACAAGGCAGGCGGGATCCCATGGCAAGTGATATTCTGATCGTCGATGATGAGGCCGATATTCGAGAGCTGGTCGCAGGCATTCTCGACGACGAGGGTTTTTCGACCCGCACCGCGCGCGACAGCGATTCCGCGCTCGGGGAAATCGTCAATCGGCGGCCCAATCTGGTGTTTCTCGACATCTGGCTGCAAGGCAGCAAGCTCGACGGGCTGCAGCTTCTGGAGCAGATCAAGCGGGATCATCCCGATCTGCCGGTGGTGATGATCTCCGGGCACGGCAATATCGAAACCGCGGTCGCGGCGATCAAGCGCGGTGCCTATGATTTCATCGAGAAGCCGTTCAAGTCGGACCGGCTGATCCTGGTGGCGACGCGCGCGCTAGAGACCTCGCGGCTGAAGCGGGAGGTGAAGGAGCTGAAGCAACTGGCGCCGACGGGGAGCATTCTGACCGGACGCTCGCCCTGCATGAATCAGTTGCGCCAGACCATCGAGCGAGCGGCCAAGGCCAACAGCCGTATCCTGATCGTCGGGCCGTCCGGTGCGGGCAAGGAATTGGCGGCGCGCACGCTGCACGCCGCGTCAAGCCGCGCGGAGGGGCCGTTCGTCGTCATCAATGCCGCCGCGATCACGCCGGAGCGTATGGAGGTCGAGCTGTTCGGGATCGAGCAGTCCAATGGCGAGCAGCCGCGCAAGACCGGCGCGCTGGAAGAAGCCCATGGCGGCACTTTGTTCATCGACGAAATCGGCGACATGCCGCGCGAGACGCAGAACAAGATCCTGCGCGTGCTGGTCGATCAGACCTTCCAGCGCCAGGGCGGCACCACCAAGGTGCATGTCGATGTCCGCATCATCTCCTCGACCGCCCGCAACCTGGAAGAGGAGATCGCCGCCGGCCGATTCCGCGAGGATCTCTATCACCGGCTCTCAGTGGTGCCGATCCGCGTTCCGCCCTTGTCGGAGCGGCGCGAGGACATCCCCGAGCTGATCGACTATTTCATGGATCAGATTTCGGCGACGACCGGCCTGCCGAAGCGGCAGATCGGGCAGGACGCGATGGCGGTCTTGCAGTCGCATGTCTGGCCGGGCAACGTCCGGCAGCTTCGCAACAATGTCGAACGGGTCATGATCCTGGCAAGCGGCGGGCCCGAGGTCATCATCACCGCCGACATGCTGCCGCAGGATGTCGGGTCGATGGTGCCGGCGATGCCGACCAGCAACAATGGCGAGCACATTATGGGGTTACCGCTGCGGGAGGCGCGGGAGGTGTTCGAGCGCGATTACCTGATCGCGCAGATCAGCCGCTTCTCCGGCAACATCTCGCGCACGGCGGAGTTTGTCGGCATGGAGCGCTCGGCGCTGCATCGCAAGCTGAAAGCGCTGGGAGTCGGCTGAACACGCGCGGTCACAAATTCGCCGTCGCTTGTATCTATTTGGGACAAATCATCGATTCTCCGTGATTTTACGGAGAAATGTGGTCGGGTTGCCCCCAACTTGGGGGCCAAATCGGCTTGCCTAATACCGGCGCCTGCCCTCTAATCGTGGCGGCCGGATGTCCCTGGAGGGGGAACTCAGGGGATACCGGCAACCGGAAGACGCTCCGTTAGAGAGCTACAACCGGTTCAATAAGAACAAGCACAAGACGCGAGATAACAACAATGGCGGCGGACCGCGCACAAAACCTACAGGACACCTTCCTCAATCACGTTCGTAAAACCAAGACGCCTCTGACGATCTTTCTGGTGAATGGCGTAAAGCTGCAGGGGATTGTCACCTGGTTTGACAATTTCTGTCTGCTCCTGCGTCGTGATGGTCATTCGCAGCTTGTCTACAAGCATGCGATCTCGACCATCATGCCAGGCGCCCCGATTCAGTTGTTCGAAGGCGGCGAGGATGCTCCGGCTTGAGAGTGGCTTGATTGGAACCCCGTAGCAGGGAAGGGGGCGCTGACCGTCCGCAGGCGGCGGGAGGCAAAGACAGCGGGCGCGTGATCGTGATCGGCCCGTACGTGCGAATGCGCCGCGGCGAGGCCGATGCGCAGACGGACGATTACGCCTTGCGCGACTTCGAGGCGCGGCTGGACGAGGCCAAGGGCCTGGCGCGCGCCATCGACCTTTTCGTCGCCGACGCGCTGATCGCGCCGATCAGCCAGATCAGGCCGGCAACCTATCTCGGCAAGGGCAAGGTCGAAGAGATCACGGGTCTGATCGGCGGGCAGCAGATCGAGCTCGTCGTGATGGACTGCGCGCTGTCGCCGATCCAGCAGCGCAATCTGGAGAAGGCCTGGAATACCAAGGTGCTCGACCGCACCGGGCTGATCCTGGAAATTTTCGGGCGCCGCGCCAAGACCAGGGAGGGCGCGCTGCAGGTCGAGCTTGCGCATCTGAACTATCAACGCAGCCGGCTGGTGCGATCCTGGACCCACCTCGAACGCCAGCGCGGCGGCTTCGGCTTCATGGGCGGTCCCGGCGAAACCCAGATCGAGGCGGACCGCCGGCTGATCGGCGAGCGCATCACGCGGCTGCAGAACGAGTTGAAGAAGGTCCGGGCGACGCGGCGGCTGCATCGCGCCGGCCGGCAGCGGGTGCCTTATCGTGTTGTGGCGCTGGTCGGCTACACCAACGCCGGCAAGTCGACGCTGTTCAACCGCCTGACCCGCGCCGATGTGCAGGCCGCCGATATGCTGTTTGCGACGCTTGACCCGACACTCCGCGCGCTCAACCTGCCGCATGGCGGCAAGGCGATGCTCTCCGATACTGTCGGCTTCATCTCCAATCTGCCCACTCAGCTCGTTGCCGCGTTCCGCGCCACGCTGGAGGAGGTGCTGGAGGCGGACCTCATCCTGCACGTGCGCGACATCTCGCATGAGGATGCGGAGGCTCAGCAGCACGACGTCGATGCCGTGCTGCGCCAGCTCGGCATCGATCCCGAGGCCAGCGACCGCATTCTCGAAGTCTGGAACAAGATCGATCTATTCGGTCCCGAGGAGCGGGAAAATCTGCGCAACATCGCCGCGCGGCGTCCGCCGGAACGGCGGTGCTTCCTGGTGTCAGCGGAGACCGGGCAGGGGATCGATACGCTGCTCGCCGCGATCGAGCAGCACCTTGCCGCCACCCGCACCACGCTGGACCTGTCGATCGACGCCTCCGACGGCGCCGGCATCAGCTGGCTGCACCGCAATGCCGAGGTGCTCGACAAGAAGCTCCACGACGGCCGCTTCGACATGACCGTCCGCGTCGATGAGACCAAGCGCGACATAGTGGTCAGCCGCTTCGACGCCGTGCCGCACGGGATGTGAGAGCACTCCCGAACTCCGGTTCCGTTTGATTTCCGTTGAAACGATTTCGACTGGAAATGAAATCCAGCCGCAATCCACCTTCCTTAAATCCTATCACTTCTACGGATTGCGTCGGCTGTTCTCGGCGCTGAACGAAGAAGGACGGGGATGTATCCGCAAACTCCTGCCGATCTGACGGTCGCCACCGTATGCACCGCACTCGGTCTCGACCCTGCAAGCGTGACCTCGCTTGAGACCGAGGTCATCGGGCAAGGAACCGGCGTGTTGTGCCAGCTCGCGCGCGTCAAGTTGTCTTACCGGGACGAAGCGCGCGGTCCAAAGTCGGTGATCGCGAAATTCCCGGCGGCGATCGAACAGACGCGCGGCTTCGCCCGCCAGTTCAAATTCTACGAACGCGAAGTCAATTTCGACGACCGTGTCGGCAAAGAGGTCTCGCTGCCAGGTCCGCGTTGTCTGTACGCCGCCCACGACGTCCAGACTGATCATTTCCTCTTGCTGCTGGAGGATCTCGGCGATCGCCGGTCTGGCGATCAGTTGCACGGCTGTTCTGCCCAGGATGCGTTCTCGGCGATCCGCCAGCTCGCGTCGTTCCACGCCGAATGGTGGGACAATCCGAAGCTCGAGACCATCGATTGGGTCCCGCTCGCCGAAAGCGATTTCAACAAGGGCGGGGTGGCGCTGTATTCGATCGCCTGGCCGCTGTTCTTGCAGAAGTTCGGCTCGGCACTTCCGGATGATGTCCGATGTCC
>Ga0210402_10002120_pt1 | contig 19616 bp, 36 predicted proteins | sample IncBWC7MmetaG_FD_161055 | JGI IMG/M metagenome (GOLD analysis project Ga0210402, IMG submission 161055) | Forest soil microbial communities from Barre Woods Harvard Forest LTER site, Petersham, Massachusetts, United States - Inc-BW-C-7-M | ecosystem: Environmental > Terrestrial > Soil >... | reverse complement strand
CGCCCAGGATTGCCTTTGTGCCGTTGTCTTTGTCATCCACTCTCGGAGCAACGTTTTCCGCTGATCCTTCAATCGTGCAATTGCTTCATCGCCCAGGATGGCCTCCGCGGCCCTCCGCCAGGAGTTATTACGCCCGGCCATGCTCTTGACCGGCCTTGAGCGCCGCGATATCTTCCCCGTGCTCTTGGATCTGGCCATCGTGCCGATCCAGCCGGCCATCGTGCTCTTTTGCTTTCGCCGTCAGAGATCGGATCGTTGCGAGGTACATCCCCGCGTTAAAAATCGCCGTCGCTGCCATCCCGCACAGAGTGAGTTGCTCACCCGGTGTAAGTTTTGTGAGCCAGTCAAACATTTTCCCGGATCTCCTGTTTCAAAAACTCCGGGGATCGCCCCATGAACTGCCATTCCCAAAACGATCCCCGGAGTCCAAGTCCTCCGCGCGTAGTGACGATTACTGCACCGCACGGAAGAGAACGCCGTCCAAAAACACATGCGAGTAGATCCCCGTGCCGGCGATCGGCGTACCGGGAGCACTCACCGCGTTGGCCGTGGTGAAAGCCGCGGCCGTCACGTTGGAGATGGTGGGATCAATCACGCAGCTAAACTGCTGTTGCTGCTCGATTGGAACTCCGCCATAAGCCAGCGTGTACGTGTTGCGAGTGTCCGGCCATCCGTTGGCCGTCAGAGAATAGGCGTTTGTGGCCGTGAAAGTGCCCATCATGGCCGCAAAGGCGCCGCCTCCCGCGGGAACCCGTCCGATGATCGTGTCCTGATATGACTTCCCGTTCACGTTGAACTGGAAGAATGTTTCCAGGTACTTCTCCAGATCGTTTCCCACAACGTTTCCTTCTGTGAAAACGCTGATCGCGCGGACTATGTGCTTGTTTGGAGCCTGCAGCACGCCGGCCAGGGTTTGGCTGGTGTGCGCCGGAGTTTTCAGGAAAGCCGTAACTCCGCCGAAGTTGTACGTCTGCCCCTGCGGGATGGCGAACAAAGTCAGCTTGACCGTGGCTGTGTTGAGCGCGACGGCGTAGATATCGTAAAGAGCCTGAGTGATGCCCTCCAGAAACCCCGCCATGATCGGATTACGGCGCCGCAGTTGCGGCCGGCCGAGATCCCGCGCCTCCAAGGTAGGCAAATGCGCGAATCGTTTCGATGTTACTTGGCGATTTGTTGCTCTCATAATTACACCCCCTTCCCGAGAGACTGAAATCGCCAAAACTCAAAAGAACTTTTCACTACTCACTGGATCCGCCGGCCGATCACCGGGATCCCGTGAGGGATATGGGCTCAGAGTGTGTCCACCGTGACGAGTGCGCCGCCTAAGCGGCCCACTTGCCCCAGCGATTGGGCTCGTCGGCCGGAGAGCCGATCGCCCCCGCATTCGCGGCCGCGGCCGCGGCCGAGACTGGCAACGCGACCGCCGGACCGCCCGGAGGGACCGACAACATCGGAGAACCCGAGTAACCCGGATTCAGCAAATACGGACCCTGCCCGGATGTCGGCAGCGGGAAGCTGTTTTCGATGTAGTAACTGAGTCCCGGCAGATTGCTACCGAAATAATCAGTCACCGCACGGAGAACCATGCTGATGATCCCGCCGGCCGTGAACTTCTGACCAGCGTCAGGACCAGCGAATTTCCCCACCAGCATCCCGCCAACAACGGCCGTCAGACCGTTGAGCCCGTACCCCGTAAAGCCCGAGTCCATACTGGACAGGAGCATTGACGGGAGCACGCGCGAAGCGACCGCACCAGCTCCACCCCAGAGGACCAGGCTACCGAGTCCCGAGAACGTACCACGGAACCCACCGCCTCCCGGATTGCGCCGGCGACGACGATGATGCTTGACCCTCGCGAATCCAAACGGATTGGAGCGACGGCGCCGGCGGACCCCGCCGCCACCAATGCGACGGCGCCGGCTTGAACGTCTTTTTTTCGCCACGATGAACACACCCCCTCCCTGGCTTGGGTTTCTTTTTGCAGCACGGCGCCGGCCAAGGCGCCGCCGAGATCTTGAACCGTTCACAACACGAAGTCTCATAAATTACCCTCTGTAAAAATCAATAGTGGCTTTGGCATCCTTGCGAGTCATCGGGAGGCTTACCACCTTGCCGTTTTTCGTGATGACCACTTTGCTGCCCCACTTTTTAATCTTCAGTGCAGCCCCTTTGCTGTTTCGCCGGCGCCTGGCCGGCCTCCGCCGGCCGCGGATCTTCCGCGAGGCGTTTTTCTTACGGCGCCTGGTGCTGGCCGGCCGCGCGGATCCGCGGCGCCGGCGCCGCGGCCTGGTGGAGCTGGCCGGCCGAAATTCAAACTTGAAGCCGGCCGCGCGGAGTCCTTTGCGGATCCCCCGAGCCTCCGCCGCCGATTTTGCGCGTATTCTCTTCATGCTCTAGCCGCCTTGTGGGACAACGATCTGATATCGCCCACCGAAAAAGAACGATTGCCCGTTTCTGTGATCCACTAGCAACTCCATCGCGCGGCCACCGCGGAGATCCGCGCCACACTGGAGAATGATCCCCGTCGCGAGTCCCTCCGGCCGGACAAGGATCTGAGCGATCGGCCCCAGGATCAAAAATTCAGTGTCCCGGAGTTTTCCCCTCGCGCGATCGCTGATCTTTTGCGGGATCATTGGCGCCGCGGCCGGTTTATAGACCGGAGGTTTGGCGCCCTTGCGATGCTTGGAAGGATCCCAACAAATTTCCTCCGCTTTCGGAGTGGATGGTTTCCAGGTTGGATCCGGGATCGCCGGCAGTCCTGGCCGGCCGTCCTGGTCCAGGATCGGATCCAGGAGCAATAGACTCCGTTTATCTTTCGTTGTCGCGATCCGCGGGAGAAGGTTGCGGCCCTTCACACTCTCCAGCCCGTAGAAGTCCAGGCGCACGCCCTGAGAATCAGTGACGGCCTTTGTGGGGACCGCGGCGCCGGCCGCGGCCTCCAGGACGATAGCCCACACACGTCCAATCTCGTCGTATAGACCCGCGCGGATCTGCTCACCGTGAAACTGGATCACATCCGCCGGCGTATCGTTCGCGACCTTTTCGATCGTAGTTGTCATTTTTCCTCCGCTTCGTTTTAACCTTTCAAAAGTCCCACCAGCAGGAGTCCCACTCCCGCCCAAATTCCCCACGCCGGCAATCCCGTTGACGACGCCGCGGACGCCACCAGATTCTCCGCCTGGCTGACCAGGCTGGAGGGATCCACGATCGGAGCGCCCGAGGCACTCACCGCGGCCGTTGCTGGAGTCCAGGGATTGCACACGGTAGATCCGGCCGGCCGGTTTGGATCGCAGCACTTCAGAACTCCGTTGATATTCGCGATCTCCGCGCCAGAGCACGCCGCGATAGACGGGATAGACGTGGGATCCCAATTCCCGGCCGTGTCCTCGCACTCCGCGGTAAACGTGTCCCCGTTGACTACGACATTCCGGCAAGTTTGCTGCCAACTCCCCGCCGGCGCCCCGGCCGGCATGATCCGCGAGTAAAGATCCTTGCGCTTGATAATCACTCCCCGCGCCTCCGCGAGGATGAAGCATGCCGCGTTGCAATGGCCGGAGTCCTGTTTCAAAATCGGTTGGACCGCCTGTTTCAATTCGGAGTACATCTGATCTAGCGATCCGTTGGCTTGTGCCGGCGAGAGTTGTCCCTGCCTCACGGCCTGGTCTATCACTGAAAGCGAATCGTTCACACTCTGGACCACCGCGCAGATGATTTGCTGCTCTTGTTTCACCTTCGCCGCGTGAGCGCCGAAGATCGCGCCGAAAAGAGAGATGATCCCGCCGGCGAGTGCAACGATCGGCATTAGTGGCCCGGTTGCGATCCCCGCGATCGCGAGAGCTGATCCGATACTCCCCGCGGCGCCGGCGCCCACTCCGGCGTAATTCGTCACCAGTTGCGCCGTGGACGGCCCCACGATCCCGGAGCAATTCTCCGCGGTGTAGAGTGCTCCCTGGTCCACCGCAGTCTGTACCACCTGGCGAACGTTGTCCGCGGCCGGCGATCCGGATTGACCCGCGAAAACTTGAGTCAATATGTCCTGGTCTGTGAGCTGGCCAAGAAATCCCCGCCGGCGGAGGCGCCGCGGCCGACCACCCGGCCGCGGCCGTGTTGGCACCCAGGAGCCCAAGCGTAAGGATTGCGGACGCCATCCGTTGGAGGTTTGCGTGTTGGTTGGAACGTACATTCAATTCATTACCACCCGTGAAACCAAAACGTTCTTGCCGGCCTCCGGATCCTCGCCCTGGTTCCCCAGGAACCAGTGAAACTCCCGGATCTCATACATCCACCCAAAAGTTGTGACCGACATCAGCAGCGAACAATTAGGAGGCACTCGCACCCTCCGCCGGCGCCGAAACCACCGCCGGATCCGGCGCCGGCGCCGCGGTGAGCGCGGCCTGGTGGACCTGGTAGATCTCCAGTACCTTCTCCGCGCGGTTTGGATCTGTGGACCAGGACTGACTCACTTGATTGATGAAGTCCTCGCCGGTTGTTGCGGCCAGCGCGGCCGCATAATGCGCGTACCGCGGCGCCAACATTTGCAGCGTGGCCATACGATCCGCGAAGCATGCCCCATCATCGGGATATTCGATCCAGTCCGCGGAGACGACCGTCCAACCTCCCCGCAGAAATTCGCGAGTTGGCAAAGAGAGCGTCCCATACTGCGGATGTAAATGCTGTTTCATCCCGAACAGGTTATGGACCGCGGCCAGGCGCGAGGATCCCCATCCACTTTCCAGCGCGGCCTCGCACGCCGCGAAGGCCGGCCAGATGTGACCGGAGCGCCTGGCCGCATCTCTCATAGAGATGAGCCAGGCCTCCCGTGTTTGAGTTGCTGGATCCATTTGAACGATACCGTTTCGTCAGCTGGAGGACTATATCGTCAGTCCTGATAGTTCCAGGGGAGACGATCGCCGGGAGAAACCTCCAGCGGACCCTCCGGGGTTTCCTGTCCGGGTTTGAACTTCTCAAGGTGAGTCTGGTGATGACCGGAAACCTCATCGCTTTCCAGACCGACGAGATCCGACTCCGGGAATTGCACCAGCGTCCCCTCCAGAGCCCCCTCGTTTATCCTCGCGATCGCTTCCCCGCTTTCGGAGTGCGCCTGGATATCCGCGGCGATCCCGTGCAAATGCTTTTTACGAATGAGCACGCGATCCCCGGTTTCAAATTGCTGTTTCTTGTCTGCCATTGTCCTGTCCTTTCAATTGATGATCCCCGGCGCCTCCACACGATAGGAGCCGCCGATGAAAAAAACTTCTTTCGCAATCCGCGCGTAACCGATCCGCGGCCTGGTCCCGCCATCTTCCCCGAAGATGTGGACATACTCCGCCGGAGCGGAGCGGTGTTTTTTGGCGACGTACACAATAAAAGTAGCCTCGCCCAGATCCACAAAGTCCTTGGAGCTGCCGGCGATCCCCGCGGGAAGATCCAGCGGATCCTCAGAGATGCAATACAGTTGCTTACCACCTGGCGAGCTGGCCAGGATCGCGCCGCCCTGGAGGAATCTGGCCGGCTGGTCCAGGATCCGCTTTACCTTGTCCACGTCCGCCGGCGAGAGGAAAGCTATGTGCGGGAACTCTTCCCAATGCTCCACAACGTCAGGCTCGCGCGGCCGGAGACGATCGTATTTTTCGCCATCGTTCCCGATCGCGACCAGCGGCCCGAGGATCGCAAAATCCTTGCGCCGTTTTGCGGATACGTGCATGTCATAAACGCCTGAAGGATCGCGGCCCTGAAAACCTTTGTAGAGATCCGCAGCCTGGTCCAGATCCGCGGAGGGATTGCGCCGCGGACCTGCGGTTCTAAATTTGCACCTGCGGCGACACACTGAGCACCAAGGGACTGTCTGATGGCCTCTGGGATGACGTTTTAGTCCCGCGTATTTCCAGTTAACCCAGGAATGGCTCTGTTTATCGTGTCCACACTTGCAAAGATCCGACGAGGTAGAGGGAGTCATGGCACGGGATTCTAAGGGATTGCGCCGGAGATCGAAGTCCACGCCGATATTCTCCGCGGAGCTTGCCGATCGGCCGGATGCCCTGGCCGCAATCGCTTTCACTTCGTTGTAATCGTGCTCAGTGAACGGCCGGCCGTCTATTTTGATGTCCAGCCAGGAGTGAGCAGTCCCGCGGCCGTGTTTCACCTTCGCCCGGTATCCCGCAGCCCGGAGCGCACGTTGCACGTCCACACGTTCCTGGTGACGGATCGCGCGAAAGTCCGGGAGATCGTTCCGCCGGCGCCGCGCGGATCCGCGAGCTGGCCGGCGCCGCGGCCTGGCCGTGGCCGCGGAGTAAAGTCTGGATCCTGCCTGGAAACCTAAGCCCTCCAGGATCGAAGGAGGAATCACAAAAGGATTGCCACTCCTGACCACGGGGAGGAGTTGCTCACGGCCGTAAACTCGCGCCGGATTCCCGAAGATAATCAGCTCCCCCGGATTGCGCTTGACCGATCGACGGAAGAGAGAATCGAAGCCCTCGCCGGCGCCGGCCGCGGGAATCATTCCCTCCGCCTGGTCTTTTTTGTAGCCGAGATTTTTGAGCGCGGAGAGCACATCGCCGCGGACTCCTCCAGAAGCGGAAGAGGAGGACGGGACACGTCCGCGGCGCCGGCCCCTCGCCCTGGTGGAACCCCCGAGCCCAGGACTAAGAGGAATACCAAACAAAGAAGCAAAGCCAGCACGCGCGGCGCCCCGGATCTTGTGCGTGACTTTTTTCCTCACCCGTTTTTTCTCCGATCGAGTAAACAGCGGATTCCCAAATCTGAAAGCCGTGGAGGTATCAGTCCCGCGCGATCGCCGGATCCGCCAGATGTCCTCCGCGAAGCGCGAGCGCCGCGCCGGCGGAGTTGCATGGATCAGAGCCACCGCATCCTTTGGCGCCATGTCCTGAGATTCCCCGCGGAGACTCTTAACCGCGGACATCCAGGCGCCTAGAGTTTTGGCGCCCTCGCCGGCTGGATTTTTCTTTTGATCCAGATCGGTGATCTTCCCCAACCCATGAGCACGCATGACGGCGCCCACTTTCACGTTGCAAGCGTGACACGCGCCCATCAGGTTTTGTTGCCGGATGTTGGATTCATTCCCCGTGATGTGGTGGATCCGCATATTGCGCCGGCCACCACAAAAGCCGCATCTCTTCATGTGGCGAGGATCTATCGCCGCGCGTGATCGGTTGCGACGTTGGCGATCGGTGATCGCGTAGATCGGCTTTTTGTACTGCCCGAGTTGTGGTGACGTTGCCAAAACTAACTGCGTCCCCTCCCGCGGAGATTATCCAGTGTGGGAAGGTTGATCCGCGGGACCGCGATCGCACTCGCGCCCGCGGCCGTGGCGCCGGCCGGCCCCTCCAATCCCGCGCGGACTGTATTCTCCAGTGAAATCTCCGCCATTCTGTGGAGAGCTTGAGCGTCTATCAGGTTGGAGAACATCATGGAAAATTCGTTGTCCTTGCTAAAGCGAATCACCAGAAAGCGATCGCCCTCCGGGATCCCCGCCGGTTTCTGTTGTCCGTTACCCTCTGCCATCTTTGCTGCCTCCGATTCGCGCTTTCATAAGAGTTTCCCGATCACGATCGCTCCCGCCAGGCCCAGCCCTACCAATTGCCAGTTTTGTGAGAACCAATCCCCAGGACTTCCAGGATTGCCAGCTCCGGATCCGCCTCCGGGATAAGTCAGCCCCGAGGGGAAAGGATTGCCGGCCGGCGCCGGAGATCCCGCCGGCGACGGCGCCGCGCCGGCGACACCTGCCGCGGGACCATCCGCGGAGATAAACGTGTAATTGGCAAAAACGTTTTGATTGGAGTTGGTCAAAATCGTAGCGATCTCAGTGCCGGCGCCTAGCACTGTAGATCCCTGGCCGGCATAGACCACACTCACAAAGAAATTGCTGCTAAAGACTCCGCCCTCTTGTCCTCCAAAGACGTTGGTAAAATTTGAATCGCCGGCGAGAGCACCAACAATATCTGTGTTGTTCAAACTGCCGCCGAGGAATCCGCCGGTGAAGTGGAAAACATAAGTCGCCCCCACTACCATCTGAGTCCCCGGATCCAGTGCCCCGAGCTGCAGCCCCGCGAGTGCTACGCGATCGCGCCGCACTACTGCATCGTGATAAGCCGCGAGCCGGCCGCGTGCCGCCTGGTGAGCGATCGCGCGAGATCTCCGCCGGCGTGCATTGCCCTCCAGCCTGGCCGCGCCCACTTTCCAATCCGGCAAATGCGCCGCGGGATGCAGGAGCGCCCCAAGGCGGACGGCGCCAGGCCTCCAGCCGTTGCTCGTTTGCGTGTTGGCGCGAATGTAGGCCACTACGAAGCCCTCCCCGCGTCCACGATCGTTTTCTCTTGGACTTTCTTGTGGACCGCGCCCAGGAGATGCTCCAGTACAGGCTTTGTATCCTCGTTTACAGGAATGACCAGGTGATCCGTTTCACCCAAGGCGAATCTCTTGAGAGCTTCGATCGTTTGGAGTTGTCGGATCACTTGCCCTCCAATGCCCAGATCGCGGCGCCGGCGCCCAGGAGCAGAGCCCAGTTAGGGATCCCCAGGAAAAGAGATCCAGAAAGAAAATCCGCGATCGGATTCGTTGCCGGCGCCGTCGCCGCCGTCACCGCGGCCGGCGTGGGGATCGGCCCGGACGTGGGAGTAACAACCACCGTGGGAGGATTCGTCACCGGCGTTGTCCCGTCACTGGTGGGCACCGTCGCCGGCGGAGTGATAGGAATGTAATTGATCGGGAATACTCCCACGGGATAGGTCGGCCCGTTCGTTGCACATCCCCAAGATGGACAGATCCGGCCGGGAGGAATCTGCCCCGGAGGAATTGTCCCAGGTTCAAAAGGAACCGGATAATCCACTCCGCCGCGGATCGGCATGTAAGGCTCATCGGAGATCGGCGCCGCGGTGATCGCACCAAGACCGCGAGCACGGAGCGCCGCGGATCCCCACGTCACGGATCCCAACGGCCGGCGCATTCTGACAAGATGCCTCACCGTCGTTTACCTCCGCCCAGGCCCACCAGCAGAGCGCCGGCGCCGAGCACTAGCGCAATGTTTGGGACGTTGACGCCGAAGAGGTTTGTGGAGCTGGTGAGCAATGACCCGCCCGAGGCGCCGCCGGCGACACACACGCCGTTGACCAGCGAACTACCCGCGGGACAAACAACGGCGCCGGCCGGATTCCCAGGACTTAAAACAATTTGCACGGGAGATCCGGGAGGAGTAATTCTCTGGCCTGGTCCCGGCGCCGGCGCCGTTGGCGATCGCGGAGCGCAGACCGCGGGACTGCCAGGCACTAAATTCCCATTTGCATCCCATGTGCAAACAGGCAGCGATCCCGGAGGAAGCGGCCCCGACGATCCACACGTCCCGTCTGCGCCTGGCGAACTCCCATCAGGACAAACGAAACCGCCGCCGCCCCCGCCGCTAGATGGACCAGGCGAATAGCAGACGCCGGCGCCGCACGTTCCCCCTGGTCCACAATCGGAATCCAATGAGCATTCATCCCCGAGCCCGGAGAGCCCAGAGCACGATCCGCCGCAGGAGCAGGAGTCACAGCACCCGGAGAGCCGCAGCCCAGGAAGCAAGCGTCCACGGAATCCCGGAGATCTCCGGCCGGGAACGATCGCGCCCGTGGGGACCGCCGGCAAGAGTGGAACGCCCAGGGATGAGAGCGCCGGCCGCGCGGGAGGTTGGAATGTTTTTTGCTTCCACACGCCGCGCGGGAGAAGATCCGAAGCGAAGAACCGATATTTCCCCGTCCGCGGATCCACGCGATACGTAATCGCGCCCTGAGTTGGGGATCCCGCGGACGGCGCCGAGGGAGAAACGATCCCGGAGAGTGGAGTCACCTGGCCGCGCGTGCGTGAGAACTCCGGTTGCACGTAAACAGGAAATGGACCGTTGAACCATCCGCCGAGTGCCCGCGTGCGAATCACACGGGACATGCTTGTGGTCGGCAATGGGAAGCGTCCTCGCTGATACCATCCCAGAGCCTGGTCCCGCCGGCCGAACGTTGGCGCCGTTCCTGTTTTAACGTAGCTCATTGGTTGGCCTCCACCGTGGCCGCGGCCGTGGACTCCACCGCGGGAAGAATCGCCGTTAGAGTGAGCCGCGCCTGGTCTTTGTCCTCCGCGGTGTACCCGCCGGCCTCGCCGGAGAGGACCGCGATCGCGACCGAAATTGCTTTCGAGATTTTGACAAGATCCATAATCGCCCTTTACTTAATTGCCGCGTACACGCCCAGGCCGAGCCCGAGAAACAACATCCAGTCCGGGATCATGCCGGATCCGGATGCAACCACTCCGCCGGGAACGCTGGAGGCAATGATCGTGCCCTGTGGAGTCACGGGAACAAGTTGGCCCGTCGCGGGATTGCGTGCGAACGTTGGCGCAAAAGATGGAGTGTTTATTGACGTGATGATCTTTCCCGCGGCCGTCCCCGCGGCGCCGATCGCCGTCGCGAGTCCCGTCCAATCAAAACCGTTATCCTCGCCGTCGCTGGAATCATCCCCGAGCGGTGAGCGATAGAATCCCAGACCTTGCACGTCCTGGAAGCCGTTGGTGGTGAGCGGCCAAATTCTTTTCCTGAAATAGTGCCGCGGCCCTTTCCCAAAAGCAGCGTCCCGCCTGGCCGCGTCCAACGGGATCCAGCGATCGCCCAGGTACGCCTCGCAATAGATATGTGAGAACGCGCGGGGATCCTCCGCCTGAGAGCTGATCGTAACCAGGCGCACATCGTGGCCAGTTGTCGCAAGAAGCGACGGGAGAAGAACGCCGTTGATGTCATCACAATCGCCGGCCTGGACCGTGAGGATCTCCCGCGCGGTGCGGAGCGTCTCCACGCCGGCGACGTCACGCACGAAGCGGAAGTTACGCAACACCCACTGATAGAGAGCGAGTCCCTCGCCCACAAAATCGAATTGACGAACGCCGGCGCGTTGGATGATCTGGATCGCCAGGCGATTTACAGCCTGGTCAGTCATGCCCTGGTGGACCAGGCGCCGGATCGCGTTGATGGTTTGCTCTGTGCCGCGATCGCCGTCCGCGATCGTTTGCCGGCGGACGGGAGAAAGGCCGAGAACAAGGGGAGGAGTTGGCGCCGGAGACGATCGCGGAATCAGAACCAAAGTTTGGACTCCTACATGCACGCGACAAAAATCGGACCAGGCTCCACTTTGAGTTTTGGCATGATCGGCCGAAATTGCAGCGGGTTAGCTGCAGAGTGGAGCCTGGTCGTTTCAGATGCGATGGTGTAGGAATTGCCCGTAAGTGGGCAAGAACATAACCATATAACAGGCGGACTATATAGCCTGGTACAGGCACTAAACCAGGCACCTAGAGCGTCAATAGTGGACAATATGGGGTTTTTGGACTAGGATTCTCCCGAGTTTTGGTTACATCGGCCAGGAGTTGATCGCTCATGGCCTCCCGAACCCCACGAAGCGCGGCCGCGGCCGCCCCTCCGCCCGGATCCGTCACAACAACTTTTGTACCTCCCGCGCCGCCGGCCCAGGACGAGGACGATTTCTCCGATCGTGCGCCGTCGTTCTGGGAAATGATCTCAGCGATCCCGCCGGCGGAATGGTGGAGTGGCAACCAAGGGGAAAAAGGTTACAAGGTTTATCTTTACCGCGACAGTCCCCGCGCCCAGACCAAAGGATCCGCGTACAAACGTCTGATCACCGAACCGTTTGATGTGGAGTGGGTTAAGCAACAGTTGGGAGGCTATGACTACCGCGCGATGTTGAATGACCCGAGCGGCCGCATGACGAGCTACACAAGTTTTTCTATTGATGCGCCGCCGAAAGAAACAGGAGAGCCGGCGCCGGCGCCGGCCGCGGCCGCGGATCCCCTCGCCGGCGGAGGAGGGATCCTCGCGCAATTCGTACAAGTGATGCGCGAGAGCCAGGCGGAGACACGCCAGCTACTCCGCGAGATCATAGAACGCGATCGCAATCCCGGCCAGGCCGGCGCCCTGGATCCCAACGAAGCACTAAAAGGCGTGGTGACAATTTTCGCCGCGGCCGCGGGAAGAAACCAAGGCCCGAGCCTAGGCGATCTGATCGGCCTGGTGAAACAGCTAACGCCGGCGACTCCGGATTTTCTGCACATCCTCGCGCAAGCCAGAGAAGCCGGCCTGATCTCCGGCGCCGCCGCCGGCGGAGGGAATCTCCTGGACCAGGTGGACCAGCTCTTGAGCGTTGCGGAGAAATTGGGAGGGAAAGCCGGACGCGAGCCAGGCCTGGCGGAGACGCTGGTAAACAAAGCGCCGGAGTTGTTGGGAGGGATCGGAACAATTATCACGAAAGCCGCGGAGCTGGAAAAGACCAGGCTACAGACCGCGCAGACGATCCGCAGCACCCGGCCGGCCGCGGCGCCTGGTCCCGCGGCGCCTGGTGCGCCTCAGATCATCGCGCCTCCGCGGGCGCCGGCAATTCCTCCACCCGCGCCTGGTGGAGCTGTCCTGGAGGCCGAGCCGATCGGCGCCGCGGCGCCGCCGGCCGCGGATGCGAATCTGGATCTCTTACGTCAGTACATCGTGAACGCGATCCAGAGAAACGTGGACGGAGCGGACATCGTGGGATTTATCCAGGTATCATCCCCGGATCTGTTGGAGGGATTGATGTCACTTCCTCCGGACCAGGTGGCGCCGACCATCCAAAACTTTTTTGCCAGTGATCCGATCCTAAAGACCGCAACACAGCTCCCGAATTTCCAGCGGTGTCTCGCGGAGATGATCGAGGCGATCTTACCTCCGCCGGCGGATGAACCCGAACCCGCGGAGACGTTGCATTGAGGGATTGGGCTCAAGCCGCAGCACGGGAGATCTGTGATTCATTTCCACGCGAGGCGCCGCGGATGCAAAGCGAATTTGTAGCAGTACTAATCAGACAACACGAAAGGGACAAAAACATGAGAGGCAAACTCTACGAGTACGCCGTTTTATTCCACCCCAAACTATCAGCCAGCAAGGTGATGGAGGGACTAGGAGCGGGAGAGATCGAAGCAAAAAAATCTGAGCTACTGGTCCCGCCGAAATGCGTTGTCGCGGAATCGGAGGAAGAAGTCCGGATCCTCGCATCGCGCGACGTGCCGGAGAAGTACACCAAAAAGATTGACCAGTTGGAGATCGTGGTCCGGACTTTCGTAGAGCCATAGTCTCCAGAGTGAAACACCTGGAGGATCTGGAGCCGGCGAGATATGGACAAGTTTTCGCCGGTGACGCGGCGCCGCCGGCGCCGTGGTCTGGTCCTCCAGACAGAGACGCGGGAACTATGGCGAACGAACAATTTTCCCCCTACCTGCAGGACCAGCGGAGGAGCCAGGAACGCACCGCGCTTGTAATCAGGGAATACAGAACAGACGGCCCGGATCTGCACCGTTGGACTAAATGGGATTAGCTCGCAAAGCCGCCGCGCGGATCGCCTGGCTTTTCGGATGGCTGATCTATGTCCTGGACGATCCTTCGATCCTGCTAAAAGTTGGACTCTGTTACTGCGGCCACCGCGAGAACCAACACGCGAACGATGACGGGAAAGAATGCTTGATCTGTGGAGCACGTTGTCCGCGATTCGCCATCTTCACCCCGCCGGCCAGGCCGGCAGAAAAGAGAACACATGGACACCCGGACAAAACTCCAGCCCTTCACTGAGAACGCCACCTGTACAAAATGCGGGAAGAGTGACGAATCGCCAGTTGTGGCAATGGCCTTGCCTCCTGGAATGCTTCCCGCCGCCGACGCCGGCGCCGTCCCATTCGCTATAAATCCGGCCGTCTTTGCATTCCAATCTTTCGGCGTGCAGTACTGCGCCGGAGGAAAAGAGCCCGAGAGCGACGACGATACTTTTGGACCGATCCTGGCCATGATCGCGAACATTCTCCCGGACTCCAGCAGGATCCCGGCCGGACCACGGAAGATCAATATTTGCGCCGGCATGACGGAGAGCCACATGCACGTCCGGTGTCACCGTTGTCAGTTTGAGTTTTTGATGGAGTGCAAAGACACCGCGGTGATACAATCCTCCGCGGCAAGCAGTTAAACACCCAGTCGGTTGCCCAGGGCTCATGGCTTTTCTAAACGTGAGCCCTGGTTTTTTTGCCCTGGTCGCCGTAACCCCCGCGGACACCCCCTCCCAAAGATTGCGCTTGACACATAAAGTATCCGGCTTTATCGTGGCTTCAATCTCGCAAAGAGATCCCGGAAGTGCTGGAGTCAAGGTCTGATAAGTCCCACTCCAGATATTATGTAAACCCGGATCTCTTTGCGGCGAAAGGGATCCGGGATGGAGCGAGCACTCAGCACGCTACAAGATCGCCGCGCGACGGCGCCGCCGGCTTTCTTCCCCGTCCCGTTTCTGCAAAACACACAACCCCCACCTAACAATCCCCGGCCGTGTATCCACGTCCTACCCTTTCGTCCATTCAGTCCCAAGAGGAACTTAATGGAACGATCCGCAAAGCAGTACAAGAGCGTCCTGGATTACCTCCGCGACATGATGGAGCTGTGCCAGATCGCGCACCGCGTTGATCTAGCACGGAACTATCGTGAGGCGTGGGAAACCGCGGCGACTGCTGTCTATGGACAGCTCCCGCCGTGGGGAGAGATCCGGACGAACTACGCGCCAATTCCCCGCCCACCTGGTCCCCCTCCGAAGTGGAGGGAGATGATCCTGGCCAAACCTTACCGCAAAATCATCCACCGCAACGATCGCGAGGAGATCCTGGAGTGTGGACATAGGCTTTGGGCTTATGGCGACAGCTCCGCCAAGCGGCGCCGTTGTGGAGAGTGCGTTAAGTCAGAGAAAAAACCAGTGAGCGCCGTCGCCCACGTCCCCGCGGGATCTCCCGCGGTGAAAGCCAGAGCCGCGATCGCATGATCCCGGCCGGAAGGAAAAAAGGAACGATGTTCGCAACAAAGAAATTGCTTGCCATCTTGCTGATCGCGATCATGCCGATCGCACTCAGCGCACAAACCGACTTAAAAACCCTGAGCGCATACGCGAACCAGGCGCACAATTTTTACGTCCTGCAGCTCCCGAACCCGGACGGAGCGTGGAACTTCACTTCCATCTCAGTGAGTGCCGGCGTGCCGGCGACGGGAGACGCCTTTTGTGGAGTCCGCGTCTATGTCGTGGACTGGTGGGACGGATCCTTCAGTACTCCCGCTTTCCTAGGCGCCGGAGGATGGAGCACAAACCAAACTATAACTTTCCAGATTCCCAAAAATGACAACGTGGGGATCTGGATCTCCGCCGCCGGGAACTGTACGGCCCCGGCCAAAGAGATAAACATCGCCGCACAATACAGCGTGAGTTGAAGGGAGGTTCCCTTTTGAAACTCCAGGAAGTAAAGAGCGCACTACGGCCGGCCGCGGTTGCAGTACTTGAGCAAGGGCTCAATTACCACCAGGCCGGCCGCGCCTTGTTTCTGACAATGATGGAGATCGCCCTGGAAAGAACTAACGGCAACCAGGCCCAAGCCGCGGCCATCTTGGGATGCACGCCGACTTACGTTTGCGCCGTCCTCAAGGGACGCGAGCGCCGCGGCCGGCGAGCTGGACAAGTCACTCACCCGCGGAAACCTTTTGCAGAACGCCACGGATCCCCCCCGGCGGATTTATTAGGAGGGATTGAATTATGAGGTTGCTAAACGCAGCACTCAGCGTTGAGGCGCTACTAGCCCAGGCTAACGGCCTGGTTTCGGATCTGCTGGAGAACGCGGACAAGTTTTCCGGCGACCAGATAGATCTCCAGATGGAGATCCGCGGCCACCTGGCCGCGGCCAAGAGCGCCGCGTTACGCCTGGTAAATGGAATGCTCCAGCACTCCGGATCTGTGGACCTGGTGGAGCTGGTGGACTTCCACTCCCAAGTGGTAACGCATAGATGGAACGAACCATGTCCCGCGCGAGTGGCTAACGGCCCGTGCCCTGGGCATGCGCCGGCGCCGCCGGATCCGACCAGGCCGAAACCCCCCGCCGCGGCCGCGGAGGTTGCGCCGTGAATTTTCTAATCCGTTGGTTAGGGTGTATCGCGATCGCGATCGCTGGAGTGGGCATGATCGCCACATCTCCAAACGAGTTTGGACGTTTCGGAGGATTGGCCGTGGAAGGCCTCGCGATGTTTCTTATGGGGAGAGTGGAAAGGACCGCGTGAAACAGAAATTCATCCATCTAGGCTTTGAGGTTGGCCCCTCCGGATCCTCCGTTGCGATCCCGATCCGCCACATGGTAGTGACCGGACAAACCCAGGAGTCCGGAAAAACGACCACGCTGGAGGCTTTGATCCGGAGGAGTGAATTGCCGGCGATCGCTTTTCGCACGAAGCGAGGGGAGTCCAGCCTGGCCGGCCGCAAAGTCCCGCCTTATTTTCGCGAGCGTGCCGACTGGCAATTTGTCTCCGCCATCCTGGAGTCCACGCTGAAAGAGCGGATGAAATTTGAGAGAGCGTGGATCGTTCGCGCGTGCCAAGGTTGCGAGACGTTGGCGGACGTGATGCGCCGCACGATCGCACTAAGCGCCGAGTCCCGCAACAATCTGAGCAAAGACGTTTACATGCTGTTGGGAGAGTACCTCCAGAAAGTTGTCCCCCTGGTCGCGCGACTCCCCAAGAGTGCGAGCGTGGATCTCCGGACGCTATACGCCAACAATGCCGGCGAGCTGATCCCCGGATTGGGAGTGATGGATCTAGTCGAGTATCCCGAGGAACTCCAGATGCTGGTGATCGCGTCCACGCTGGAGTGGATCCACAAAAACGCGGAGAAGGTAATCACGATCATTCCCGAGGCGTGGAAATTTATCCCGGAGGCAAAAAATACCCCGGTGAAAGTTGTCGCGGAGAAGTTGGCCAGAGAGGGAGCAGGGATCCAAAACTATCTATGGATTGACTCCCAGGACATCGCCGGCGTGGCCAAGATGATCCTCCGCGGTTGTGCCGTGTGGATGATCGGAGTCCAGCGCGAGGCGAACGAAGTTAAACGCGCGATCGAAAACATGCCGGCCGGAATGAAGCGGCCGAAGCCCGGCGACGTGTCCACGCTGGAGCTAGGACAATTTTTTTGCTGCCACGGCCACGAAATCCGCAAGGTGTATGTCCAACCCGCATGGATGCCGGAGGACATCGCCGCGCGGATCGCGGCCGGCCGGATCTCTCTTGAGCACATCCCCACCAGTGTCCAGGAGATGAAGGACAAAGCGGCGCCCAGGCCCACCGCAAACGAGGAGGATCCCGTGTGGAAGGAAAAATTTGAGGCGGAGAAGGAACGCGCGGACCTTCTCCAAGAGCAAGTAAACAGACTACTCCAGCGCCCCGCGGCGCCGGCGCCGGCCCCCGAGGATCGGCCGGCCGTGATAACCCCGCCATCCGATCCGGCCGCGGCATTCACCGCGGGAACTTTCGAGGGACTTTATCGCCGCGTGATGGACGCGATCCGCAAGGATCCTGTCCTCATTCGACTGTCCCAAGAGCGGCCGGCGATCGAAGTCACGATCCGGAAAAAAGTTTTGTCCCTGGACGAGTCCACCGTTAAGGGAAAAATCGCCCGTCTGATCGCGGATGGTTTCTTTCGCGAGCCGCGGGACTTCGTGGCCATCAAGGCGGAGCTGGTCCGCCGCGGGAACGTTCGTTACAAGGTGGGCAATGTGGAGATCACCAGGCCACTCCAGGATCTCCTCAGTGACGGATTTTTCTTTCGCGAGGGGAATTGCTACCAGAGCGTGCCGGATGCGGCCGTGTTGGCGGTGAACGGTGTCTAAACACACTCGCATCGTGATGATCGAAGTCCGCGGAGATACCAAGTTTTTAGTGGACCGCGTGGCCAACCTGTTAGAGGAGGAGTCCAAGATCACGGCCGCTTTTCTTCTTGGAGCGATCGAGATTTTCCAGGCCGAGGGATCCGCCGACGATCCTAAACCGGAGCTTCCCGCGGTGAACGTCACTAACACGCTAATGGGGAGCCCATCGTGATCGTGACGCCCAAGCAATATTTGATCCTCCGAAACACGGTGAGGATCCTCCGCGGCGCCGGCGTGGCACTGACTCCCGCCCAGGAGCTGGACGTGCAACGGTTTGAGCGGAGCATTCAGGAGTACGAAAAGGCCCAAGTCCGGGAGGGACCATGCAACACGGAAAAATGAAACCGCAGGAACTCGCGAGAGCCCTGCACGTACTGCTCCGCCGCGGCATGATCGCAAAGACCAGCGACGGCGGACAGGTTCGCTTTACAGTCACGACCAAGGGGAAAGTCCACCTTGGCCGGATGAGCGCGTAATGAAGCACTACACCAAACGCACCGTCTCCGCGGCCAGGTACTGCGGGAAGTGCCAGCGCGAGACGCAACACAGAGTCTCAGACGGGAGGATTGGACCGTGCCTGGTTTGCATAGACAGGCTGGAAGATCTCCACTCCGCCAGGATGAAGTCCCCGGCGCCGGCGCCGGCCATCCAGAGAGGACTCCCGTTTTGATCCCCAACGATCGCGCCCGTCAGGACGTGACGAACGTCCAACAGCTAACCAATCTTCGCCAGGAGTTGCGTGCTCTCCTGGTATCGCCAATGCCCCCGGTTGTCAGGGACAAACGGGAAAGACTCCGGAGGACCGCCGCGGCCGCGGACCAGCTCGCCGCGTTGATCCGGAGGCTGGAGGCTAAACCGATCCTATGAAGGTTGCCCGTTTTATTCTCGCCTGGATCTTTGCCGCGGCCGCACTGGTGGGATTTTTCGCGTCCTGGATCCTGGCATTGAACCCTCCAGAGGATCCCCACCACGGGGATCCCTGGATCTTACTTCCCTATGCCGTTGTGCTTTTCGCAATGGCCGCGGGATTCCTATCACGGGAGGAAAAGAACAATGATTCCCGGTGAGTTTTACCTGGTGGACATGGGGAGATTGATCCCCGTTTTCGCTAAGGATCCGGCAGACGCCGCGGACCTGGCCAGGCTGGACCAGGGATCCGCGGCGCCCGTCCGGAGAGTGTACCGCCTGGACGGCCAGCACCAGGTGATCGCGGTGATCGAGAGCACGGAGGCGCCGCAATGACCTCACTAACGCCAAAGCGTGGACAGTGCCGATACTGCCGATGCACGGAGGACAATGCTTGTGTCCTCGCGCCTGGCCCAGTGCCGGCGGAGATCGCCAACCTGGTGAATCAAACCTACTCCGGGAGAGCTTCCACGATGGAGGCGATCACTTGCTCATGGACCGACAAAGGCCGGACAGTGTGCAGCAATCCCGAGTGTCAAAAGAAGCACGCGCGGAGGCTCGCATGAGGCGCCGCAATTCTCCCCTACAGATTCTCCGGCCGGAGACGTCCACCAGGACGGGATCCGCAGCGATCGCCGGCGAGCGTAGGGGAAAGACTCCCCCGCCGGAGATCTACGTGAAAGTCCGGAACGGATACTGGAGGAGCAACTACGCTAGAGCCCACCTGCGTAATCACCGCGGATATATGGAGCTTTGCTGGAGAGATGGCAAGCGGATCCGCACCCTCCACCTAGGCAAAGTCCGCAAAAATTCCCCTACCGCGGCCGCGCCTGGTCCAGCTCGCCGGCGGCCGGCGCCGGCGCCGGCGCGTAGGGGAAAAACTAGGAGCAAATTCTGAAAACGCCCCCGCACCTTCGTACCCACGGGATCCC